>Ga0315906_10011778_pt1 | contig 10178 bp, 9 predicted proteins | sample LakEriMetagenome_4_FD_203526 | JGI IMG/M metagenome (GOLD analysis project Ga0315906, IMG submission 203526) | Freshwater fungal communities from buoy surface, Lake Erie, Ohio, United States - Buoy 2 MA122 | ecosystem: Environmental > Aquatic > Freshwater > Lake > Lake biofilm | place: USA: Lake...
ACGTAATCGACACCAGCCGCGAGCGGCTGCAGATTGTAGGGAGTCGCGAGTGTCGCATCGATCATCGTCTCGATCTGGTGCTTTTTGCCCAGCGCGGCAAACTGGTCGAGGTCGATCACGCTGAGGTGCGGATTGGTCGGAGACTCGCTAATCAGGAGTTTGGTTCGGGGAGTAATGGCCGCCTCCATGGCGGCGAAATCTCCCGTGGGAACCTGGCGAGTAACCACGCCAAATTTGGCCAAGTCCGTCTGACAGAAGTCGCGACTGCGGCGGTAGCACTCGTCAAAAAAAATAATCTCATCACCGGCAGCCAATTTAGCCATTAGAAAACAGACAAACGCCGACATGCCGGTCGAGAACAGAATCGCCGACTCACCCCCTTCGAGTGCCGCCAACTTCTGTTCGACAACCATTTCGTTGGGATTGCCGTACCGACCATACTCCCCCCGCGGTTGGTCCTGTTCAATGAAGTCGATCACCGCTTGGGTGTTTTCGAACGAGTAAGTCGCGGCGCAGACGATCGGGTCGGTCAGGGAGAAAAAAGCCTTTTCGCGGGCTTCCCCGCCGTGAACGGCGAGAGTCGAGAAACCAGAGCGGGGGATTTTGGGCTGGTCAGCCATACAGGGGCCAGTAGTTCATGAGGGCAGAAAAGAGGGCGGAATCGTTTGCCGCAGAAAAAAAAGCAGGCACCAAGCTAACCGAAGACCGGTGGGGACTTCAAGTTTGGAAGGGAGGCTTGCGGGCTCGAATCTTCCGGGCGCGCGTGCGAAAGGGAACCGCCGGTGTGCTCGTTGGCGCGGGCCGCGCAGTGAAATATCGGAAATTTACAGGCTCCCGAACATCGTAATCCGTGGGCATGGCGTTTGCATGTTTGCTCGGAGTCGTTGTTCGATTCTGAAGGAGGCAAATTTATGATTCAACTCGTATCTGGGGATATTCTTCTGACTCAAGCTCAAGCGATGGCACACGGAGTGGCCCCGTTTGACCATTTCAATCAGGGCTTGGCGTTGGCGCTGCGCGAGCAATGGCCGGCGATGGTCAAGGATTTCCGGCATTGGTGTCACAACCAAAATCCCAAACCCGGCGAGGTTTGGCAGTGGGTCGGCGCTGGAGGGCATCGAATTTTCAACTTGCTGACCCAAGAGTCGGCGGAGTCCGGAAAAGGTGGGAATCCGGGCCGGGCAAAACTCGAGCATGTGAACCACGCCCTGAAGGTATTGAGGCGAGTTGCCGACAACGAGGGGGTCGCCAGCCTGGCTCTTCCTCGTTTGGCGACCGGAGTGGGAGGTTTGGAATGGGGCCCGGTCAAGGAATTGATCGAAAGTCACTTCTCCGATGCTGCCTATCCCGTGCTTCTTTATCACGAATATCACAAAGGGGTGCACGCTTCCGAAAGATTGCCGGCGACCTCGCGTTGAGATAAGCGAGTTGATTGAGAGCTCGGTTTTCGACTGGAAATCGCAGGGGAAAGGTTTCCGGTTCGAGGATGCCGGTTGAAGCGGGGGCTTCAGCCGGCTTTTTTTATCTCTCAACGCAAAACGGCTGCAAGGTTTTAAATCCTTGCAGCCGTAGGCCAATCGCTCTCAGCAATTTCTGCCGGCCGGGGATTAGAGACCGCGACCGACAAAATTTTGGAGTTTTATTGAAATGCTCGCGTTAGAACAGAAACGCCGCACCGGTGATCGCAGCCCCTTGGCGAAGCGCGCCGGGACCGCTGATGGGGAACGGTTCGACGAGCCAAGGCGCACAGTTCCCGGGCCGGAAATAGCCGAGCGGGTAGATGCACTCGTTGACTGGGTGGATCGCGGTGTGGTAGGGCCACAAGGCAACGCTCCCAAAGAAGTGAGCCGAACTCCGGATCGGACCCATGATGGGACCGGCTGAGTGGCCGTATCTTTCGAGCTGAACCTGTTCAAAATAGAGGGGCTTGTGGCAAAGGTTTGATGCGTACCAAGTGGAGAGTTGGGGAGTCCAGCAGCGACCGGCATATTCGCCAGCTCCGATGGCACATTCACCGGGCACTTGCCAGGCTGAAGCGACGAGTGCAAGACTCGAGTCTCCCAATCTGGCGACCGAGATTTTTCGCCTTCCCTCAGCCGTATCGACGATCACGTAACCTCGACTGAGGGCGACCATTTGTCCACGGGCCAACAGTTGGCCGTTGTGGTCGACCCAATCTCCGGCAGGCAAGCGCGGGAGCTCACCACGTTCCGGCAGCGGGGGACTGACATCCAGAGCAATCTCGGTCAACGGCTCGCTCAGCAGCTTGCCGCGGAGTTGATCGCAGCTCATTGTCTTTTGTGGTCTGGGCAACGCATCAAAGTCCTGCCAAGCCTCATTCTCACCGGCGGCCTCGAACGAGTCGGGGGCGGTTTTGCTGTCTGCGGAGAGCATTCTGCGGGGCGCGAACTCGCCTGGGCTCTCTGAACCGGGCGAGCCATTCATGTTCGCTCCTCGCGCCGGGACGGAGCGGTTACCCAGGCTGGTTTGTCCTGCGGGAAGTGGTTGGGGCGCGTCGAGAACGCTGCTGTCTGGTAGCTGGGTGCCGGGGTCTTCTGCCGAGCGTCCGTTTGCTGCCGGCCGTTCGCCCGGCGTCTGGGCGAAGCCATTCAGAGGCTGCTCCAATTCCGCGAACTGGGCGTTCAGTGGAGAGGCGGGGTCGGGAGGGGCGGGCTGGGCGGCGCGGGGAGCGCGAGTAAAGCTGCCCCGGAACTCTCGCGGCGGGGTCGCGACCAACTCGGGTAACGGCTCGGGGGGGACGGCCTCCGGTCCGGTCTCAGCGACAAACGCTCGTTGAACCTCCCGGTCCGAGGCAACTGCTTCTGTGGTTGACTCCTGAAACATGGATTGCTCCGTCGGTTGCTGATAACTGACGGGGCGGTTGCCGGCTGGGGCGCTGCTTCGCTGGCCGGTAGCCGGACGGCGAGAGATCATTTTGCCTGTTCGGCCCTGGCCGGATGTTGCGGAACCGGACCTTGTTCGCGAAGGGGGTTCGGAGCGGCCTTGGGAATTTGGAACGAAGCCGCGCGGGGATACCGTCTGGTCGGCGAATCGGCCGGAAGCGGGCTGCTGTGGACTTTGATCCGGGTCAAACACGCCGGGATACAACTCGTTCGGAGAGGCCTGCGTCGGCGATCCATTTTCGCTGGGGCGGCGCTGCGGTGCAACGTGCACGGGAGGCAGCCAGGTTGCTTGAGTTGACGAACCAACTTGGGCGGCCGTCGCGCTTGAAGAGGATTCGATCAGCGAGGGAACGAGGCCAATTGTTTGGAATGTCAGCAGAAGGCAAGCCAGCCTCAGGACCACAAAATTCAAATTCCAAAGCGTCAGCCCATTCGGCACGGCAGGCGACGAAATCGGGTGAGATTCTCGATTCGGGTCAGTTGCCGCCGTCGAAGGACGATTGGTCCGGGCTGTAGTTGGGCGCTTCCTGCGTAATGACAATGTCATGAGGGTGGCTCTCTCTCACACTTGCAGCGGAGACTTGAATGAACTGCGCATCCTGCCGCAGTCGTTCAACGGTTGGTGTGCCGCAGTAGCCCATCGCTGCCCGCAGTCCACCGACCAATTGATAAATGAAATCGCTCAACGCCCCCTTGAATGGCACTCGCCCCTCAACACCTTCGGGCACCAGTTTGCCTGGGCCGCTGCCGGCTTGACGGTATCGCTCGCTGGAACCTCGTTCCATGGCGCCGATTGAGCCCATTCCCCGGTAGGCCTTGAACGACCTGCCTTGGTACAGAATCATCTGGCCGGGGCTTTCCGCGAGTCCCGCGAAAAGTCCGCCGATCATGACGCTGCTGGCTCCCGCCGCGAGTGCTTTTGCAATGTCTCCCGAGAAACGGATTCCACCATCGGCGATCAGCGGAACGCCAGCCGGATTGGCGGCCAATGCGGCGTCATGGATGGCGGAAATCTGTGGCACCCCGACACCACTGACGACGCGAGTCGTGCAGATCGAGCCGGGACCAATTCCGACCTTGACGGCATCCGCCCCGGCCTTAATCAGGGCGTTGGCGCCTTCGGTGGTCGCCACATTGCCGGCGATCACGTCGATGTCCCAGCGCTGTTTGATTTGCCGAACAGATTCAATCACGTTCTTCGAATGACCATGGGCACTATCCACCACAAGGACATCGACTCCCTTGTCGATCAGTCCGGCAATCCGTTCGAAATCGAACACGCCGACGGCTGCACCGACCCGCAGTCGCCCATGCCTGTCTTTGCAGGCATTGGGGAAGCGATTCATCATGTCGATGTCTTTGATGGTGATCAGTCCCTTCAGTCTTCTATTTTCGTCAACCAGTAAAAGTTTCTCCACCTTTTTAGCCGTCAAAATTTTCTCAGCTTGCTCAAGCGTTACATCCCCCGTCGCCGTCACGAGGTTTTCGCTGGTCATTACCTGAGAAATCGGCTGTTCTGCCGTTTCCAGAAACCGCAGGTCGCGGCGAGTCAAAATCCCCGCTAGCGTGCCATCTGCATGCACAATCGGGACGCCGGAGACGTTGTGCTGGCGCATCACTTCCTTGGCCTGGCCAACGGTCGCGTCGGGCGGGAGGGTGACGGGATCGAAAATGATTCCGTTGGCGCTTCGCTTGACCTTGTAGACCTCCTCGGTCTGGGCTTGGATCGACATGTTCTTGTGGATCACACCCAGTCCACCGACTTTGGCCAGGGCGATGGCCATCGCGCTTTCGGTAACCGTATCCATCGGGGCCGAAAGGATCGGAATGTTGAGCCGGATGTTGCGAGTCAACAGCGTGGTGACGTCGGCTTCCGAGGGGACGATTTCGCTGTAGCGCGGTTGGATCAAGACGTCGTCAAACGTGATGGCGGATTTGATGATCTTCGATTCGAGCATGCTCGGCTGTATTCCCGATGGGGGCGAAAAGGAGTCCCGGGGAGGGCTGGGAGGCTCCTCGTCAGGGGACCGAAATTAGAAACGTGGGGGCGTGAAGAAACTCGGTTCGCAGCGGACGCGATGCCGAGATGCCGCCAAGCAAAATTGAAGTGCGGAGCCGGTTCGGTCCGGAGCGGATGGAGGAGGAAAGATTATCGTCGTTTTCAGCCGGCTTGACAACGTGCCCTCGGGTGTGGCGGGAGGTTTTCGAGTAACGGCTGAAACCGCGAGTGAGCGAGACTTGCGATTGCCCGAGGAATTTCCAACTTGAGAGAGCAATCGCGTGGGCTCGCTCGGCAGCCTGACCCGCGGGGGGCTCTCTCCAAGGTTCGGTACAACCGCTAAACTGCGAGCCACAGACAGCCGGCCGGCGGAGGCGACCAGTTCGCTTGCTCTGCCTCGGCCTGCCGTCCTCCCGGCGTCGCCTGAATTTCCAGCGGTTTCTCACTTTATCCGCCACATGTCTTCTGACGAAGCAGCGTTGACCGTCAGTCAACTGACCGAACAAATCAAGTCGACGCTGAGCGGGGAGTTCAGCGGGATTTCCGTGCGCGGCGAGATTGGCGACCTGACTCGGGCCAGTTCTGGTCATTGTTACTTCTCGCTGAAAGATGACAACGCGCGGCTCGCGGCAGTGATTTGGCGAAGCACTGCCCAGCGATTGAAGTTCAAATTGGAGGAGGGGGTCGAGGTCCTCTGTCGCGGATCGATCGACGTTTATCCCCCGCGGGGCAGTTATCAGCTGACGGTCAACCAGCTCGTTCCGGTTGGTGTGGGGCCGTTGCAATTGGCGTTTGAACAATTGCAAAAGAAACTGGCCGCCGAGGGGTTGTTCGAGCCGCGTCACAAACAGGCTCTACCCAGGTTTCCCCGACGGATTGTCTTAGTCACCAGTCCGCAGGGTGCCGCGGTACGGGATTTTCTACAGGTTCTCAGCCACCGCTGGAGGTTGAGTGAGGTGTTGTTGATTCCCGTCCGGGTGCAGGGCGAAGGTGCGGGGCGGGAAATTGCCCGGGCTCTGGCGGCAGCCAACCGGCTGGAACCACAGCCGGATGTGATCGCTCTCGTTCGGGGAGGTGGCAGCGCCGAGGATTTGTGGAGCTTCAACGAGGAACTCGTCGTCCGGGCGATTTTCAAATCGCGGGTGCCGGTCGTTTCGGGAGTCGGCCATGAGGTTGACGTCACCTTGGCCGATTTGGTCGCAGACGTGCGAGCCCTGACGCCGACCGATGCGGCCGAAAAGGTTGTTCCGAAACAGGCTGAGATCCTTGCCTGGTTGCGGGATGTCGAACAACGGCTGGCTGGTAGTTTGGCCGGCAGATGGCGTGCAGCCCGGCAGCAAGTCGAACTGCTGGCGAACCGACCGGTAATCGCCAGACCGCTGGATATGGTGTTGGAACGAGCCCAGCAATTGGATGAGCTCCAATTGCGGTTGCAGGGGCCGATGGAGCGGCGGTTGGAGCGGGCGCGATTTCATTGCGAACAACTGGCTGGCAAACTGGAGACCCTCAGTCCCCTCGGCGTGCTCCAGCGCGGTTTCAGCCTGACCTTGGCGGAGGGACACATCGTCACGGCTTCGGCCCAACTCGAGCCCGGCCAGCTACTGGAGACGAGGCTGGCCAGCGGCAAGGTCTTCAGTCGTGTCGAGCGAACCGAGCGGGGAGCTGCGGTGAAGCCTGGTGACGCGGTGAAGAGTGGTGACGCGGTGCAGCCTGGTGACGCGGTGAAGAGTGGTGAGAGGCCGGTATGAGTGCCTTGTCCGTGACTACAGTTTTCGGGTGGGCCAGATGATTTTTTTGGAAGGGTGAGTTGATGGCGAAAAAGCGAAGAGAAAGTGCCGCCGAAGGGCAAGAGCCGCCGAGCTTCGAGCAGGCGCTGGAGCAGCTCCAGGCGGTCGTCCGGGAGCTGGAGTCAGGACAATTGTCGCTCGACCAGTCGCTGGCCCGCTACGAACAGGGAGTCGCGAGCCTTCGTCAGTGCTATGCCACTCTGCAGACGGCTGAGCAGCGAATTCGGATGTTAGTGGAGTTGGACGAGAACGGCCGGATGGTGACCCGACCGTTTGCGCACGAGGCTTCGCATCGCCCGGCGGATGACGAAGATGAGCCGGAAGATGAATGGGACAGCTGAACGCCGGGAGTGGGCTGGGCTCCAGCCATGCAAGGTGGACTTTGTGAAGTGGCCGACCCGTGGCGATGAAGTGGCGGTGAAGTGGCGGTGAAGTGGCGGTGAGGGGCCTGAGGTGGTCACCCGGCAACAGGCTGGTTGCGGGTTTTTGATTTGGAAGCAACATGTTGCAGCAGATTCTCGAGTTGTTTTCTCCTGAAGTGCGTTTGGCATTTGGGCAGGTCGACCAGCAGTTGGATACCTTCAGTCGCTTGAACTCGGGCTGCCCGGAGCGGCTGCGAGAAGCGATCCGCTACAGCTTGTTGGCGCCGGGCAAGCGGCTGCGTCCACTCCTGGTGTTGGCAGCTTGTGACGCCTGCGGCGGCTTGCCGTCTACGGCTTTGCCCGCCGCCTGCGCGGTCGAGATGATTCACACCTATTCGCTTGTGCATGATGACTTGCCGGCGATGGATGATGATGAGTTGCGGCGGGGGAGGCCGACCTGCCACATTCAATTTGATGAAGCGACCGCGATCCTCGCCGGGGATGCCCTGATTCCGCTGGCGTTTCAGGTGCTGGCCGAGGGCATGGCCACAGCGGAACAAGCGAGGCGGGCGGTGCTGGCCTTGGCCCTGGCGGCCGGAGCGACCGAACTGGTGGGTGGGCAGGTCGACGACTTGGGGCATCAATTTGGAGAGCCCTCTTTGGAAATCCTTGAATCGATTCACCTCCGGAAGACGGCTGCGATGATGGCGGTCAGCCTGAAATTGGGCGGTCTGGCTGCTGGAGCGGGGGACGAAGCCCTCTCGGCGCTGGAAAACTATGGGAAAAAGCTCGGTTTAGCCTTTCAAATCGCGGACGATCTGTTGGATTTGCGGGGTGAGCAGGCAAGAATAGGTAAGAAGACAGGAAAAGACGAAGTTCGCGGCAAACTGACCTACCCGGGGATATTGGGCGTTGAACGCAGCGTGGCCCTTGCGGGTCAACTGGTGGAGGAAGCGCGGCGCGAGTTGTCCGGATTGGGGCAGCGGGCTGCGGGGCTGCAGCAACTGGCGAAGTTTTTTGTTGAACGAACTTACTGATTGGCACTCCAGAGATCGAATATGAGCGAAGTCAAAACTCCCGCAATTCTGCCGACGATCGAATCACCGATGCAGTTGCATCAAATGTCGATCGCGGAACTGAAGCAACTCTCCGACGAGATCCGCGACGTGCTCTGTCAATTGATGAGCCAGCGGCCGGCACACTTTGCCTCCAACCTGGGCGTGGTTGAGCTCTGTCTGGCCCTGCACAGCACTTTTGACTTTCGCCGCGACCGTTTGATTTGGGATACCGGGCATCAGATTTATCCACACAAGCTGGTAACGGGTCGCTACAACCAGTTTCACACAATTCGCACGCGCGGCGGGCTGATGGGCTTCCCGCATCCCGGTGAAAGCGAGTACGACCTGTTCATGACAGGTCATGCCGGTTCAAGTGTTTCGACCGTGGTCGGATTGCGGAGCGGAGATGACTTGCAGGGCCGAAAAGACAATCATTGCGTCGCGGTGATTGGCGATGGGGCGTTTCCCTCGGGGATTGTGTTCGAAGCCCTCAATAACGCGCACACCTTGAACAGCAATATGCTGGTCATTTTGAATGACAACGAGATGTCGATTTGTCCCCGAGTCGGCGGGCTGGCGAGTTACCTCGACCGTCTGCGGTCCAATCCGCTCTACAGCGGCCTGAAACAGGAAGTGGTCAACCTGCTGAACAAAGTCCCGGTTTTCGGCGACCCGACTGAGCGTTTGCTGGCTCAAATCAAGGAAGGGGTCAAGTGCGGCTTGCACGGCGGGATGATGTTTGAAGAGTTTGGCTTCAAATATTTCGGGCCAATCGACGGGCATAACATTCAGTTACTGAAGAAGTATCTGAAGATGGTGGCGGATATCCCCGGCCCTGTTCTGCTGCACGTGATCACCAAGAAAGGCTGCGGTTTTGAGCCGGCCGCGAGCGATCCTGTTTACTTCCATACGCCACCTGTGTTTGAGCGTGCCGGGCAGCAGGCCGTGATCACCAAAAAGTCGTCGGGCAAGGCTTACACCAACCACGCTCGCGACGCGATCTTCGACCAGATGAAGCACGATTCCCGGGTCACCGTCATCACGGCTGCGATGTGTCAGGGTAATTTGCTGGAACCGGTTCGCGAGGCCTTTCCGGATCGCTTCTTTGACGTCGGCATCTGTGAGTCACACGCAGTCGCCTTTGCCGCCGGTCAGGCCAAAGCCGGGTTGCGGCCAATCGTCGATATCTACAGCACATTCCTGCAACGGAGTTACGATCAGATTTTCCAGGAGGTTTGCCTGCAGAACTTGCCGGTGACCTTCATGATGGACCGGGCCGGATTGACTGGTCCCGATGGCCCCACACACCATGGCACGTTTGACATCGGTTACATGCGGATTTTTCCGAATCTGGTCTGTCTGGCTCCGGCGGATGCGAACGACATCGGAGCGATGCTCGACTTCGCGCTCAAGTTCCCCGGGCCCTGCTCGATTCGCTACCCCAAGGAGACGGCGGCTGAGTTCACAAGGACATTGCAGCCAGTTGAACTCGGCAAGGCAGAGGTATTCAGCTGGGGCACGGATGGAATCATCCTTTGCTGTGGGACTCCGTTGGCTGATTGCCTCAAGGCAGCCGAGCAACTGCGTGAAGAGGGGCTGGATGTGGGCGTGGTCAGCGCTCGCTTTATCAAGCCGCTCGATCGCGCCGTGCTGAAGCGAGCCATCGAAGAGGGGCTGTTTGTGTTGACCGTCGAAGAGGCGATGCTAATGGGAGGCTTTGGCAGCGCCGTGCTGGAGGCTGCCAATGAACTGCGGCTCGACACCCGTCGGATCAGCCGTGTTGGGATTCCGGATCGGTTCGTCGAACATGGGGACCGAGGCGAGTTGCTCGCAGACATTCAATTGAGCCCCGCGGGAATCGCCCAGGCTTGTCGCGATCTGGCGACCGAGAGTCCCGTACAGCTTTGAGTTCACCGCTGAGGAAGCTATCCTGATTGCTTCAAATTTCAGGCCGAGGTAACACGGGGCTGGAGACTCTTTCCGCTTCTCCAACTTGCTCCCCGCCTGATTCCGCTGCGCTATTCACGGTCAGGATTGGCCATTGAAAGGCCTCAGTCATGCTCACGCCC
>Ga0315906_10011784_pt1 | contig 10175 bp, 5 predicted proteins | sample LakEriMetagenome_4_FD_203526 | JGI IMG/M metagenome (GOLD analysis project Ga0315906, IMG submission 203526) | Freshwater fungal communities from buoy surface, Lake Erie, Ohio, United States - Buoy 2 MA122 | ecosystem: Environmental > Aquatic > Freshwater > Lake > Lake biofilm | place: USA: Lake...
GAATTACTGTAACAGAGGTACTTGGGAGTCGCCTTTATTTACAGAAGGGGCACCACTGGCCATGCCGATGGCGGACAAGGAATTCATTTCCTGCTCCAGAGATACTGTGACTTTCCATGATCATTCCATATTGGATTATGCGGGAGCCACCTGGTCATGGTCCTTCCCCGGAGCTTCATACGTAAGTGGCACCAACACGAAAGAGGCAAAAGTCACCTATCCCGGACCTGGTAATTATAGTGTTACCCTAACGGTTACTGATAGACTCGGAAGAGCGTCTTCCAAAACTATTCCCAATATGATTTTATTCATTAAGGACAATTGTGCTTTGGATACCATGGCGGGTATGAGCCTCTCCCTCAGCGGAGGTGGGAGTCAGTATAATCTGGGAACGGCAAATATCAATAGCAATAACTTTTCCCTCAGCTGCTGGATCAAACCTAAAGGAAACCAGATCAGTTTCAGCCAATTGTTGGCCCATGATCCCTATCCAGGATCTAGTTACGGTTTCGGACTTGGTTTTACCTTCAGCGGGTACACTCCCAATCTGAAACTTTGTTATACCGATAATGTGGTTAATTATGGCAACAGCACCGCAGCCATCGCCGATTCGACCAAATGGAATTTCGTTGTATTGACTTATTCGCCTACCGGTGTCAAGGTTTATCTCAACGGAGTGGGATATGCGGCACGTACCGCCAGTATGGCCTCTATTGATCTTTCTCAGGCGCCGTTTTATATCAATCGCGACATTCATGGACAAGGCGGTGATTATAAAGGTTTGATTGATGAGGTAAAGATTTACAATTATGCGCTGAGCGAATCGGAGATCAGAGAGAAAATGCATCTTATTCAATCCAATGGCGCTCAGGAAACAGGGTTGCTAAAATATGTGCAATTCAATTTTATTGATTCCAATAATGTTTCGGTGTATGAATTGATTTCGGGCAAACAAGTTAGTTTACCAGGATATCAGGTATTGGTGAACTCTGACGCCCCGGTAGCGACGGGTACTGTTTTCCGTAAATCAGGTATCAATACGGGTGGACAGCATACCTTTTCAGGCACAGGGATAGACCTCTTCTGGCCTTCAAGCGGAACCTTTCCCAATGGTGAGCTGGTTGCCTTCAGGCTGAACGGTAAACCTTTCAAAACTCCGCAATCAGGAAGTAATAGTCCGCTTGACAGGTATTATATCATCAATAACTACGGAACCAATAAGACTTTCACTGCTCTACAAAAAATAAGATTCTCTCAGTCCGCATTGCTGCACAACGGATTTTCGAATACCGATCTAAATCTCTTCAAAAGATCCTCAGTCGCCTTTGACAGTCTGGAATGGGGTTCATCCCTTGCGCAAGCCAGTCTTGTTTCTTATGCGGAGGGTAATAATAGTCAATTGGAATTTTCGGGAAGCTCCATCACCTCTTTCGGACAATTTTTGGTCAATACATCCAACGCTGCAACGACCAAACTCAATCTGAAAGCTTTCATTCAGGGTTATATGCCTCCCGGCGCATCTGCCATGACACCTGCATTATTCAACGCAGGTGTGCCCGGTTTTACCAATAATCAGGTTGATTCCATACTCATTGAAGTCAGAGATAATTCCAATGGAAACTTGCTCAGAGGTCCTGTCAAATCAATTCTGTCTGCTTCAGGAAAGTTCACAGCTGCAATACCTGCTATCAGTGGATCCCATTACATTGCACTTCGCCATCGAAATGCCATTGAAACATGGTCTGCAAATCCGGTGCCCATGAGCCAATCAGTGAATTATGATTTCTCCACGTCCGCTTCACAAGCCTACGGAGCCAACCAATACCATCTTGGCAATGGAACGTATGCATTATGGAGCGGCGATCTTAATCAGGATGGTGTTATTGAATCAGCGGATTATCTTAAACAGGAAACAGACTTACTTTCTATATTATTCGGGTATTATCATACCGATCTGAATGGTGATGGGGTAGTAGAATCATCGGATTATGTACTGATGGAAAACAACCTTCTCAAGATTATTTTCACCGCCAAGCCATTCTGAGCTACTGAATGAAATCAATAAAAAACCACCCTGGTATGAGGTGGTTGATTTTTTGCAGCTTCTGTTGGGGGTTCAGGACTTAATAGAATGAGTTTTCTTAAAAGTTATCCCTTGGTTTCAGCAATCGGTCTTTCGCCTGTTAATTTCTGCCGGTATTAACGGCATAGGTTATAGGATAGTTTTTTTCCGGATAAGGACTCTTTGGTTTTTGCCTTTTGGGCTTCAGGATATTGAACTTTTGTTTTCCAGTCTTTTATGACAAGGATATCGGCTTTTTCTTTTGGCTTTTCCGCCTTGACAGGCTTTAGGATATTTGATCAGATTTCACAGGGTCTACTCGTTCTTCAAAAGGATATTGGCTATGCTCGGTTTTTTCAGTTGGATTTAAAAGAAGTTGACTGATATCAGATTTTAGGTCTTTTCGGTCAGGATATTGGAAGGAGCTTGGTCTTTTTCTGGATCTTGGATAATGATTGATCTCAACTATCAATCAACTTCTAACACAAAGATCGATCAAATCAATGCCCTGCACAAGAGCGATATTGCCCTATTTCAAGGGTTCCTGATTTACCGTTTTTAACTGCTGCTATGGGTAAGTTCACTATGAAAACCAGGGGAACCTTACTTCGTAAAACTACCATTATAGCCTTTGAAAATGCCTTTAAATTAAAATGTCCTGCCTATAAAAGGCAGGACAGTAGCGATTTTAAAAGGGAAAAGAAAAGATGATTCCTTTATTTAGATAAACTTTGAATGATATCATATTTGGTGACAATATGGAAAGCGCCGCTATCATCCTTTCCCAATACCGCACCATTTTCCTTGTTGATGAACTTGCCCAAGCGTTCAACAGGAGTGTCAAATGCCACCTCCGGGAAAGCAGATTCCATCACTTCGCTGATCTTTTTCTCCTTGAGATCCTGGTGATGCAGTATCTTATTGAATAAACCATTTTCAGAAATAGAACCCACATTCCGCTCCTGGTCAAAAACCGGGATATGCTCAATGTCATATTTCTTCATTAATTCAATGGCCTCATTTACGGATTGTTCCGGACTGACTTTTATCAGCTTTTGCTTGCTGCCTCTTCCGCTAACTACCTCTTTAAATGATTTTACATCAAGGAAGCCTCTCTCGAGCATCCATTCGTCATTATAAACTTTACCTACATAACGGCTTCCATGGTCATGGAAAATACAAACCACCACATCATCCTTTCCTATACCATTTTTTTCTGCCAGCTGCAGGAAGCCCTGAAGACAACTTCCGCAACTGTATCCGATGAATAATCCCTCTTCCTTGGCAATCCTTCTAGCCATAACAGCTCCATCCTTGTCGGTGACCTTAGTAAAAGCATCGATCACTGACATGTCATAATTCTGCGGAACAAAATCCTCGCCAAATCCTTCACTTATATAAGGATAAACTTCATTCATGTCGATCTCGCCCGTTTCAAAATATTTAGTTAGAAGAGATCCGTAGGAGTCAATGGCCCATATCTTGATGTTGGGATTCATTTCTTTAAGGTATTTACCTGTACCTACGATTGTCCCTCCTGTACCGGTAGCAACAACCAGGTGAGTGACTTTTCCCTCAGTCTGTTTCCAGATCTCAGGCCCCGTCTGCTCATAATGGGCTAGCCTGTTAGCCAGATTGTCATATTGGTTAACATACCAGCTGTTCGGAACTTCAGTAGCCAGTCTTTTAGAAACGGAATAATAAGATCTCGGATCTTCAGGCTCTACATTCGTTGGGCAAACAATCACCTCTGCACCTACGGCTTTTAGGATATCAACTTTTTCTTTTGACTGTTTATCTGTGGTGGTAAAGATGCATTTATAACCCTTTACTGCTGCCGCGATGGCCAGGCCCATTCCGGTATTTCCGCTGGTACCTTCAATGATGGTTCCTCCCGGCTTTATTTTTCCTTCTTGCTCCGCAACCTCCAGCATCTTAAGTGCCATCCTGTCCTTGATGGAGTTTCCGGGATTGAAATATTCAACCTTGGCTAGAACGGTACAAGGAAGTTGTTTAGTGATTTTGTTTAACTTAACGAGAGGAGTGTTACCAATCGCGTCAAGAATGCTGTTTGACCACATATGGAGGATTTTTGCAAATATACCTAGTTTGAGAATTACCGGGAATCGGTATTAATGGAAATGCAATCAGGCTTATCTTTTAACCTGCATCCATTTTTCGGCGATAAACTCCCCAAAACTCTTTTCAGCGAGCTCATCTTTGCTGACCGATACGCCTCCTTGTTGCTGATCAGAAAACAAGCTGTATTGTTGCTTGCCCATCAAAGGAATTTTTGCATCGAATGCAGGATAATAGAAAAGGACTGCAGACAATCTCTCGTTACCGGAAGATATGACCCTGTGCAACGGAGATATATAATTTCCGCCTGTTAGTAAGGAGAAATAATCTCCACAATTCACTACCAATGCGCCCGGCAAAGGCTGGATATCATGCCATTCATTGTCAAGGAAAAGCTGCAGTCCAGGCACTGCATCTTCCTGCAAAATAAGCGTGAGAAATCCCCAGTCTGTATGTGGACTGGATCCGACTCTGTCGCGCCCATCTTTGAACCTTCCGTCAGCCGCCTTGTATGGCAAATAATGGAAAAGTCTCATCATGGAAATGGTCTCACCGCCCTCACAGAACGATCCCAGATAATTTTCCTTTTCTCCGGCGGCAATTGAAAATCCGGTTGTAAGCGTCCGAGCTATCTGGCACATGCTTTCATAAAACGCTAGCATAGCATCCTCCCATCCTTGACCAATTTCTTGTTCTGCTGGCCAGCGGTTATGCCCCTGAAGACTATTAGCAGGCTTTTGATCTTTGGGTAAGGGGTATCCGTATGAAAATGCTTCTTTCACCTCCAAAAGATCAGAACCACTCTCTTCACCCATGCCAATATATCCGCGACTGATTCCCTCTGCTTTTGCCGCTATGGATACCTTCACTGAATGAGGTAATGCAAAAAAACGCTTCATTGCATCCAAGATCCTGGATGTACCTATGCCATGCCCTTGCAGATAAAAAACGCCATGACTCTTGCAACTTTGATCCAGGGCAGCGGCAATGGCCTGCCTGGATTCATCCGAAGAATCTGCCTGCAGCAAGGGTTCAATATTGATGACGGGTATTTGAATAGAGGGAGAACTCATTTCAGAATTTATTGATTGAATGGATGTATGAATGTCGAAAATAGGGATATTCCCCAATATCATCAGCAGGGTAGGCTATCAGAAATTAAAAGGTCAGTTTTCGCTTTGGGTAGTATTATTACTACACACCTATTACTGTTGATACTACCTTAACAGCCTACACTATGGAGGTACATTTGTAATGGAAACGAGATCTAAGAATCATCTTTCCAAGCAGTTTTTTTGTTTGTCTAGCTTCATACAAGTTGAAAAAGGCCCCTTTCCAGGGGCCTTTCTTATTTCATCAATACCATCGCTTTTTTGATAGCTGAATCATTTGCATTAAGCATTCGGTAAAAACCTTCATTTCTCCACAGTTGCCGTGCCAGAGATCTTTTAAGACTTTCATTCAGATAATTCCTTTCCGAAGCGCTGATTACGGAAGGTATGATGGAGTCTTTTCTGACCAGATTTTCAAATAATGACCACCCATCGGCACCAAGGTTGAAACTTTTTGCGAAATTTTCAGGATTTGAATACTCTTTGGTTATAGATGGATTTCCTATCAAATAACGGTAGCCGAAATAATTTACAATTCCGCTCATGAAAACACGCGTGATGAAGTCGCTCATCCTAGAGGTGTCTCCCTGAATGACGACATCTGGACTGATACCCCCACCTCCAAACAAAATTTTACCGGAACGAGTTTTATACTTCTTGCCGGTATCCTGTTTGATATTTCCTGTATGCCAGTATTCTCCGCCTTCTTCAAAGCGGTTAGAAATTTCCTCATAATAGGCTCTTCCACCGTTAGCATATGAACGCTGAATACTTCTTCCTAAAGGAGTGAAGTATCTGGCAACGGTCAGTCTCAGTGCGCCTCCATTTCCAAGATCAAACTGCTCCTGAACCAGACCCTTTCCAAAAGTTCTTCTTCCAATGATGGTGGCGCGTTCCCAATCCTGAAGGGCTCCGGCAATGATTTCACTTGCACTGGCCGTGGCTTCATCTGTTAGAATAATCAATTTGCCTTCCTCAAACTGACCTTGTCTTCTGCACCTGTATTCCTTTCTTTTCAGATGTTCACCCTCCGTATAGGTGATCAGCTTGTCTCCATCAAGAAATTCATCGGCAATTTCTACCGCTTCGTCCAGTACACCACCGCCATTGCCGCGCAAATCAAAAATCAGCTGCTTCATTCCTTTACCCTTCAGTTCTTCCAGTTTGGCCATGAATTCACGATAGGTTTGCTGCGAGAATTTATTCAAACGGATATATCCTATGTTGTCGTTCATCATATAGGCAGCATCCAGGCTCGTCAGAGGAATGATGCCTCTGGTGATCTTCACAGGTATTTGCTTTCCATTTCTCAATACAATAACAGTGACCTGACTGCCTTCAGGCCCTTTCAGTAATTTCCTGACTCCGTCTGCGCTTAATTTTTTTCCCGAAAGGAATCCGTCATCAGCACGCAGTAATTTGTCACCGGTTTGCAGCCCGGCCTTCGAACTGGGACCTTCAGGTATTACATTGATCACATGGACGGTGTCATCAAAGATGTTGAACTCTACACCGATGCCAAAAAAACTTCCGCTGATCTCATCATTGATCTGCTGCAACTCTTCAGCCGGAATATAAACAGAATGAGGATCCAGTTTGGCTAACATGGCTTGAATGGCTGTATCGGAGAGAGAATCGGTCGATATGCTGTCAACATAAAACCGGTCAACCAGTTGCATGATCTCTTTGATGTCGCCGCCTTTTTCACGGTAGAAGAAAGCTTGTCCGGGAATTCCATCCCTAAGCTTATAACCAAGGAATATGCCCAGGGCCATGCTGATGCTGATGAGCAGAGGCAGCCAAATATTGAATTTCTTATTTTCCATTGTGTTGTTAATCTTAACAAAAGCGCAAAGTTAGACTATTGACCATATCCCTTAATTTTAAGGGACCAAAAATTGCAATTATCATGGCTGTTCTTATTGCCGATAGCGGATCTACCAAAACAACCTGGTGTCTGCTGGACGGAAAGCAAAAAAAGAAGATCGTTACCCAGGGCTTAAGCCCTTATTTCCTTAGCAAAGAGCAGATGGAAGCGATCATAAGAAAAGAGTTGTTGCCCAAAATCAAGACTTCAGACATTGATGCCCTGTTTTTTTATGGAACAGGATGCAAGCAGCCCATTATGAAGGCTTCTGTCAAATCTGCTTTGAAAAAAGTTTGGGGAAAATTGCACATTGAAGTTGAGCATGATCTGCTTGGAGCTGCCAGAGCGCTGTGTGGAAAGGATAAAGGGGTAGCATGTATTTTGGGAACCGGATCTAATTCTTGTTATTTCAACGGAAGCAGGATCATGAAAAACAGTCCGGGGCTGGGATACATATTAGGCGATGAAGGAAGTGGAGCTTACCTGGGAAAAAAGGTGGTACAATATTTTCTATACGATACTTTTGAGCCGGACTTGATGGATCGATTTAAGGCCGCATTTCCTGAAGCCAATGGGGCAAGTATTCTGGACAGCGTTTACAGCAAACCCATGCCCAACAGATATCTTGCCGGGTTTACTAAATTCCTTGTTGAGAACAGGGGACATTATATGATTGAAAATATCATAGAAGACGGATTCAATGATTTCATTTTCCAGCATCTTTTCAAATACCGTGAAACCTGGACCTCTCCGGTTCATTTCACCGGCAGTGTTGCCTATGGTTTTAGGGATGTGCTTACCAACATGTGTAAAGCATTTGAGATCCAGCATGGAAAAATATTGAAGGAACCAATCGAAGGATTAATTCAATTCCATTCCAGATAATGAGTTTCCAAAATATAACGGAATATCCTTCAGCTCACCGGGATCTTGAAAAAATGACGGCCCTGGAAATACTGTCGGCCATGAATGGAGAAGACAAGAGGGTAGCTGAGGTAGTGGCTGCAGTTGTCCCAAGGATCGCTTTGCTGGTAGATGATATCACAGACCGGTTGATCAGGGGAGGCAGCCTGTTTTATATTGGTGCAGGAACCAGTGGCCGACTCGGGGTTTTGGATGCCAGCGAATGTCCGCCCACCTTCGGGGTTGCCCCTAATATGGTTAAGGCTGTTATTGCAGGAGGTGAAAAGGCTATTATTTCTGCTGTAGAAGGTGCGGAAGACAATGATTTACAAGGTTGGAGAGATTTGTGCTCTAATAATATTTCAAAAGATGATGTGGTCATTGGTATCACCGCAAGCGGCTCTACTCCCTATGTGCTTGGAGCCTTAAAATCCTGTCGTGCAAACGGAATCCTGACAGCAGCAATTTACTGCAATCCCGATGCTCCGGTGGGCCAAATGGTCCATCATCCCATAGAGCTTGTGGTAGGTCCTGAATTTGTCACAGGCAGCACAAGATTAAAAGCGGGTACAGCCCAGAAAATGGCGCTGAACATGATTTCAACGGCTGTAATGATAAGACTCGGCAGGGTAGAGGACAACAAAATGATAGACATGCAACTGACCAATGAAAAGCTCCTTTCCAGAGGTATTTTCATGGTTATGGAAAAAACAGGAATAACCGACCAGGAACTTGCAAAAAAATGGCTTCAGGAGCATGGCAGTGTGAGAGCAGCCGTGCTGGCTTTCCTGGCATCAGGCCAATAGGCGAATCCTGCGTTAGATTTTTATGACACTAATTACACAGATTTTCCCTGAGCAAGCTGATTAGATGAGTTTAACATTGTTTTTGTCCCACACTGATTTTATTTTGTGAGATATCGGAAATTTTGTAAATTGTAACAGGATTTCTAACCTAAAACCTAACAAATATGTCTATCAAAGCTCTACTAACTACCACCATGTTGGCTGCGACATTTGCCGGAAATGCTCAACAATTTGGAACCTATGCCTTCACAGGTGATGGTAATTCTGATTATCTATGGATGAGCATCCGTAAGGTTGATGTGAAAACCGGTCTTGTATCCCAAACTGTTTTTCAGCGCAGCAACACTCCCTATCAATTGAAGGAATTGGGAATTGGCGCTGAAGCTAAGTCCCTTGCACAGGCCTCTTATGTCAGTGCTCGTGAGTATCCTACTGCTTCCATGGTTGCGGCTGCAGCCCTGGATACACGCAGCAACAGGCTCTTCTTCACTCCCATGAGAATGGCCGAGTTGCGTTGGCTGGATCTCAATAGCAAAGACCAGGCTGAGTTCTACACACTGAAATCGGATGTATTGAATGTAGGCAGCTATCAGGATGAGGCTAATCAAATTTCAAGAATGTCCATCGCTGCTGATGGTAATGTTTATGCTTTAACCAATGACGGTAACCATCTTTTCCGAATCAGTACATTGGATGCCACTCCTGTTATCACAGACCTAGGCAACCTGGTTGATGGTGAAGAAAATAAAGATATTTCCATCCACAGTAAATGTACTTCCTGGGGGGGAGATATGATCGCTGATGCCTTTGGAAAGTTGTATGTCATTTCAGCTAATCATCATGTTTTTTCTGTTGATATTGAAACAAGGCTTGCTGAATATAAGGGAATGATAACGGGTTTGCCGGCAGGATATTCAACAAATGCAGCTGCCGTAACAGGTGAGCAAACTTTCATGGTAGGAAGCGCAAATATGTTTACAGGATATTACGAGGTTGATTTCAATAGCCTGGAAGCCACAAAAATCGAAGGATCAGAAGTTAAATACAATGCATCTGATTTTGCTAACGGCGAATTACTCTTCCAGAAGCGCGCCGGAATGAGTGCTACCTTGAATAATGCTCCTTCTCTGCCTGAAATGGTCGGTGCAGGACAGACTAAAATATTCCCTAATCCTGTTACCAACTCCACTTTTAATGTTATTTTCAACGGTAAGCAAGCAGGTAACTATACTGTAGTTTTGACCGACCTGGCCGGTAGGGTGCTTCAAACCAACAAGGTAAGCGTGGTCAAGGGACTTCAAACAGAGAAAATCAACATCCGTTCACGTCAGACCAAAGGAATTTTC
>Ga0315906_10011786_pt1 | contig 10174 bp, 15 predicted proteins | sample LakEriMetagenome_4_FD_203526 | JGI IMG/M metagenome (GOLD analysis project Ga0315906, IMG submission 203526) | Freshwater fungal communities from buoy surface, Lake Erie, Ohio, United States - Buoy 2 MA122 | ecosystem: Environmental > Aquatic > Freshwater > Lake > Lake biofilm | place: USA...
GGGTGAGATCGGGTGTCCATTTGGTTGCCTCGACCGGCCAGACGTGTTGCGCCACACGCAGCGGCGCCACGACGAGCCAACGCTTGACAACGCCGTCCTGTACTGCATCGCGCATCGCCGTGAGGGTAAGCGCGGTCTTGCCAGCGCCCACAGGCGCCAGCACCATCGCGCGGTCGTGCTCGTAGAGAAAGTCAGCCGCTTGCTCTTGATACGGTCTCAACGAAAGCATCGACTTCCTCTATGGAATATATGACTTTGTAACGCTGGTTTGTCTGCGCCATCACGGACGCAAACACTTTCTGTAGTGACGACAACCGCCCGCGCTCGGCCTTGAGTTCAACAAACCACGTCTGCCCGTTCGGCAGGCAGACGATGCGATCGGCAACGCCGCGCTGGCTCGGGCTTCTAAACTTGAACGTCACACCGCCTGCGCGCTCCACCGCCCAGGTCAGGTACTCCTCAATCGTCTTCTCTCTCATGTTGAGAATCCTATGCGATAAAACAATGCTTGACAAGCCAAACGCGCCGGTCTACGCTTGCGCAAACACAGTAAAGGAGAGTCCTCGATGAGTCATAGCAATATCGTTGGCGGGTCCACCGCCAAGCGCGTGATTAACTGCCCTGGCAGTGTCGCGCTCTGTCAAAAAGTCCCACCGAAGCCGAGCAGCAAGTACGCCGATGAAGGTACGTTGCTGCACAACGTCATGGCCGAGCTTTTGGGTTCCGACAAGCCGCTGCGCGAGTTGGTGGGTATGCGTTTCAATGACATCGAATTAACCAACGAACTTGCGGGCGAGAAAGTATTGCCCGCGTTGGAGGCGCTCAATGAAATCGACCCCGAAGCCAAGCTTGAATACGCAGTCGAACAAACCGTCAGTTTCGGTGATTTTTTACCGGGTGTGTTTGGTTCTTGTGATCTTATCGGTCGGATTGGCGATCGCGCTATCGTACTGGATTGGAAATTCGGTGATGGCGTGGCCGTCGAAGCTGAAGAAAACCCTCAGTTACTATTTTATACGGCTGCGGCGATTCGCACGCCGGCGCTGGAATGGGTCTTCAAGGACGCCAAAGAAATTGAGTGCATCATCGTCCAGCCGCCGAAAGTCAAGCGATGGGTGACATCGTTCGATCGCGTGCGGCAGTTCGAGCGCGAGTTAACGTATGCCGTTAAACAGTCGGCCAAGCCCGACGCGCCGCTCAAGATTGGCGATCACTGCCGCTGGTGTGCAGCCAAACCCATCTGCCCGCTGATGACGGGTGCGGTCGATCGCGCGACGCAGACGCAGATCAAGGAGTTGAACGTCACGCAACTTGGCGACATGCTCCAGCGTGCGGACGTGCTTGAAGATTGGATCAGCGACTTGCGTGCGCTTGCGCTGCAAGTGTTAGAGTCGGGCAATCCTGTACCGGGCTACAAGCTCGTCCAGAAACGCGCGACGCGTCAATGGAAGGACGAAGAATCAGCGAAACAGGCGCTCTTGCAGCACCTGTCAATGACTGACGTGATGGAGACGTATTTGATCTCGCCAGCACAGGCGGAGAAGAAGCTGAAGAAGCTGAAGCTCCCCATGCCGGACGATCAGATTATCTCCGTCTCATCGGGCACCACGTTGGCGCCGGAGAGCGATCCTCGGCCTGCCGTGTTGCAAATCGGGCAGCAGTTAACTGCGGCCCTTTCTAAACTAGTGTAGGAGTAGAGTAATGTCCAATATCACTGCGTTCAGTAAGGCGGGTCTCCCCGCTGTGTCATCCCTGTCCACCGCCCTGCGTAACATCGAAGTGGAAGTTGGCCCGGTCGGGTCGGCGATCCTCAAGATGGATAAGACGGGTCACTGGGTCTTTGGCGCGGATCAAACCGAGGCTGAGGAAAACAGCAAGTGGGCAGTTAATCCTTTCTCGTTCGTCCACGGCTTCATTGCTTGGGGCGACGGCGAGGTGCTTGGCGAGAAGATGGTGTCGGTGTCACAGCCGTTGCCGGAACTCGAACCGGCTCCCCCGCAGAGCAAGAAGGGTTGGGAAACGCAAGTCGGCATGAGTTTGAAGTGCATCACGGGTGAGGACGCGGGCCTTGAGGCTCGCTACAGCACTACGTCGGTGGGCGGCAAGCGTGCCGTGCAGGCCTTGGCGGCGGCCATCGCAGCCCAGGTCGAGCGTGACCAGAGCAAGCCGGTGCCGGTCGTGGTTCTCAAGAAGGAGCATTACCAGCACAAGTCCTATGGCCGCATCTACACGCCGGTCTTTGAGATCGTCGAGTGGGTGTCCATGGAAGGTGAGGGTCCGTCGGCACCGGAGGGCGATGAGCCCCCACCGGCCGCTTCGGCTCGTCGGCGACGCGCTGCGTAAGGGAGCGGGGGTCGGCAACGGCCCCCGATTCTTTGATGGCAATACTCTGGATCGACTTTGAAACCCGTAGCCGGTGCGACCTGCCGTCAGCCGGTGCGTACAACTACGCGCAGGACTTGAGCACCGAGGTGCTTTGCATGTCCTACGCGTTTGATGACGGCGAGGTGGCAACGTGGTTGCCTAAGTACCCGTTCCCTGAGCGCGTGGCCAACTTCAAAGGCCAGATACGCGCGCACAACGCTGCGTTTGAGCGGCTTATCTTTTGGTATGTGTGTCAGATCAACTTCGACCTGACGCAGTTCTACTGCACGGCCGCACAGGCACGGGCCAACTGTCTGCCCGGCAGCCTTGAGGATATTGGCCGTGCGCTTTCCTCTAAGATGAAGAAGGACCATCGCGGCTCGCAGTTGATCCGTCAACTTTCGATCCCTCGCGCGGACGGCACATTCAACAACGACCCTGCGCTAATGGCCGAGATGATCGCCTACTGCGAGCAGGACGTGCGCGCCATGCGCGAGATCAGCAAGGCCATGCGCGACCTATCAGACACTGAGCTTGCCGATTACCACGTCAACGAGCGAATCAACGACGCGGGCGTCAGGGTAGACGTGCCGCTCTGCGAGGCCGCCGTGCGTTACGCCGAGGACGAACTGCAAGAGATCGAAAAGATCGTCGCCGAGGTGACGCACGGCGTCATTACGAGCGTTCGTTCGCCTAAGATGCGCGAGTGGGTGCTGGAGCGCGTCGGCCCCGAGGCCAAGAAGCTGATGACCGTCTACAAGGACGGCGAGAAGAAGTACAGCATCGACAAGACCGTGCGGGCCAACCTGCTCGCCATGGACAACGCCGACGAAGTGCCGCCCGACGTGGCCGATGTCGTGCAGTGCGCGGATGACCTGTGGGCCTCGTCAGTCGCTAAGTTCAACCGCTTGAAGCAACTTGCCGATGTTGAAGACGCTCGCGTGCGCGGTGCGTTTATCTTTGCTGGCGGCAGCGCCACAGGCCGCGCGTCGAGCTACGGCGCGCAGGTCCACAACTTCACCCGCAAGTGCCACAAAGAACCCGAGGCCGTACGCCAGGCGCTTGTGCGCGGACATGCGATCGTTCCGCGATACGGAATCCGCGTCACGGATGTGCTCAAGTCCATGCTACGCCCGGCGCTGATCCCGGCCAAAGGCAACGCGTTCGTCGTCGCCGACTGGGCTGCGATCGAAGCCCGTGCGACCGCGTGGCTCTCAGCCGACCCGCTCGCCGAGCCTGTCCTTGAAATCTTCCGCACCGGCGGTGACATCTACAAGCGTGAAGCCGCCGGCATCTACGGCGTCGGGCCCACCGAGGTCAACGACGAGCAGCGCCAGATCGGCAAGGTCGCCATCCTCTCGCTTGGCTTTGCCGGCGGCGTCGGTGCGTTCAGCGCCATGGGCCGCGCGTATGGCGTCAACATGAGCGAGGCTGAGGCGCAGCGTATTGTTGACCGCTGGCGGCGTGCGAACCCGTGGGCGGTGCGCTACTGGCAAAGATTAGAAGACGCCTACACCCGCGCCATGCGAAATGTCAACACTGAGTTCAAAGCTGGCCGCGTGGCGTACATGTACGACGGTCAGCATTTATGGTACGCCCTGCCCTCGGGCCGCGTGCTATGTTATCCGTTCGCCCGTCTGGAGTCGGACGGCGTGAGTTATCTCAAAGCTGCTTGGAAGCCCGCGCAAGATGCGACCGAATGGCCGCGCGCGCGGCTGTGGAAAGGCTTGGCTTGCGAAAACATCACGCAAGCGACCGCCAATGATTTGCTGCGCGAGAGCTTGCGAGAGCTTGACCGTCAAGGATTACGTACGGTGCTGCACGTCCACGACGAAATCGTTATCGAATGTGTTAACGAGGCCGCCGAGGTCGTTGCAGAACTTTTGAATACGGTAATGTGTACGGCACCTGATTGGGCCGTGGGGTTTCCGCTCAAGGCCGAGGTCAAGGTCATGGAGCGGTATGGTAAGGGCTAAAAAAAGCCCGGCGGGTTAGGCCGGGCTAATAGGGGACTGGAGAAGTCACATGATGAGATTCGCCGATTATCTTAACAGCATTGCCCCAGAAGGGGAAGTTATCCTGTTCGTCCGTCAGAAGCCGCTCATGCGTAACGGCGAGCAGCTTGCACATAACGACGGCACGCTCAAGTACACCTGGCCGCCGGCCTTGTTCGACCGTTACCAGCGCCGCCCGCAAGGCGCGTGGTACGCCAACACCGGCTGCTTCATCGTCGATCGCATGGCCGATGGCCTCTCAGCCTCTGCGGCCAACTGCGAGCGCGTCGCGTTCATGGTGCTCGATGATGTGGGCACCAAGTCCAAAGTGCCGCCGCTGGAGCCGACGTGGAAGATGGAGACGAGCCCCGGCAACTATCAGTGGGGCTACACGTTCGGCCTCGATGACCAGCCGACCAAGGGTGAGTTCAGCGCGGCGATTAAGGCGATCGCCGAGGCCGGCTACACCGACCCCGGCGCGATCAACCCGGTGCGTAACTTCCGCATCGAGGGCAGCATCAACCTAAAGGAAGGGCGCCACAACTTCGCTTCTATCCTGACTGAGTTCCACCCTGAGCGCGAGTACACACTGGCCCATATTTGTCAAGCCTTGGGCGTCACGCCCGGCCCTGTTGATACGGCGTATATACGCGGCGTATACCTTGAGGACGATGGCCTCGACACGGTGCTAGAGTGGGTCCGCGAGCGCGGGTTGCTGCTCGATAAGGCCAACGGCGAGGGCTGGTACGGCGTAGTGTGTCCTAACCATGCGGCGCACACGACGGGCGACCCCGGTGGGCGGTACAATCCCGTATCCCGTAGCTACACCTGCTTCCACGGCCATTGCGGTGACTGGAACAGCGAGAAGTTTTTGCGATGGGTTGAGGCCGAGGGCGGCCCCAAGACGGGCTACGGTCTGCGCGATGACCTGCTCGCAAAGAAGATGGAGGCCGCGTTGAGTAAAATTACGCCCACAACTGAGTTCCCCGACGAAGCCGCCAAGGTGATCGAGGAGGTCGAGCGCCGCGAGCTTGGGCGCGTCGAGCGATCGCAATGGTACGAACGCTTTGCCTACATCCAAGACGATGACAGTTATTTTGACATGATCGACCGGCGTGAGATCAGCCGGCAGACGTTTAACGCGCTGTTCCGTCACATCCCGTGCCGCAGCATCCGCTCGAACCGTAACATCGAAGCCTCCATCTGCTTTGACGAGAACCGTCAGGCGATGGGCGCTCACTCGTTGGTCGGCGTTACGTTCGCCGCTGGCGAGTCGATCCTTGTCTCCCGCAACGGCCTCGTCTACGGCAACCGCTGGCGCGACGCGCGCCCGACCGCCGCTGAGGGCGACGTATCCATCTGGCTACAGCACGCCGAGCGCATGATCCCCGACCCCATCGAGCGCGAGCATGTGCTTAACGTAATGGCCTACAAGCGCCAGCACCCCGAGAAGAAGATCAACCACGCCGTGCTGCACGCCGGTCGCCCTGGCAGTGGCAAGGACACGCTCTGGGCGCCGTTCCTGTGGTCGATCGGTGGCAACACGCACGTCAACGTCGCCATCGTCAAGAACGAGGAACTCAACTCGCAGTGGGGCTACGCGCTGGAGTCTGAAGTTATTGTTATCAACGAGCTCAGACAAGCCGAGGCCAAAGATCGCCGCGCGCTTGAAAATAGTCTAAAGCCCGTGATTGCCGCGCCGCCTGAACTACTGTCGGTCAACCGTAAGGGCATGCACCCCTACGACGCGCTTAATCGTGTGTTCGTACTGTCGTTCTCAAACGAGCGCGCGGCGATCAGCCTACCGCGAGACGATCGCCGTTGGTTCGTCGTGTGGTCTGAGGCCGAGCGCATGGCGCCCGAGGACGCCGAGCGCATTTGGGCCTGGTACAAGTCCGGCGGGTTTGAAGCTGTCACCGCGTGGCTTGATGCCCGTGACGTGTCGGCCTTCAACCCAGGCGCCGCGCCGCCGATGACTGAGGCCAAGATGATTATGATCGAGTCGGCCATGTCCACGGCCGAGTCGTTCTTGGTTGAAATGATCCGCACGCGGCAGGGTGACTTTGCCAAGGGCGTGATCGCCTCGCCGTTCTATGCTATCTGCGACCGGCTGCAAGGCCTCGCGCCCACGGGCGTCAAGGTCGTACCGCCGGCGCTCATGCACGCGCTACGCGAGGCTGAGTGGGTCGATTGTGGCCGCCTGCACTCGCGCGAGTGGCCGACACGTAAGCATGTGTTCTGTCACCCGCAGTTTGCGAGCCTCACGAAGTCAGAACTCCGGCACATGGCCGAGGACAAGTCGCCCGCGCTCTCAGTCGTCAAGTAGCCAGTCAACGAGGATGGCGGCGCCGATGGTCAAGAGTAAGTAGATCACGCTTATTAGCCTTTAGTTGATTGTATCGAGCGGTGGTGGCTTGCAAGGCGGTCGGCGCCTTGTAGCGCCGCCCTTTGCCTTGGCGCACCTCGCGCCGTGCTACGTCGATCCAGCGCCACATGCGCCGAGTCCACCAGTCAGTGAGTGTTGTCCGCGCCACGGTCTACCCGTTGCAGCGCGCGTCTAGCGATCGCATGCGCGTCCTCGCACTGATCGCGGCTCATATTGGCAATCGTGTGTAGCGCCGCCTCGTAGTGCAGCAGCTTGTATACGGCCTCGGTGTAGAGCTTCACCACGCGGCCGTAGTCATCACGCGTTAGGTTGTCGGTCATGGTGCACCCCTCGCACGGATGGCGGCGGCACACATTTCAGGCGTCGGCCAGTCGTGAATTGCCTCATCACCCATATACGCGTTTTCACACGCTTGCGCGCATGCCTCCCGCTCGGCTGCGGCAACGAGGGCGGCAAAGCGTTCAAGTTCTTCCTGTGTAATCGCCCAAAAATCATTTTGGTATGGATCAACCTTGTCTTTGTCGCAAGCCTCTCGCGCCAGTCGAATGATGTCGTCGCGGGTCATGGCTTATCTCTCCATTCCCAACCAAGCAAAACGCGCATCATCGTGCGGTGCAGCCAGTTAGGCTTGACCGGCATGTAAAACCGCACGCTTTGTGCCGAGGTAGAACCTGGGAGAATCCAATACCCGCAGTGACTTGAGGCAAGTTGTTTAAAAGTCATTTCATGTTCCTCCCAATCTCAGCGGCTTTACGTAAATCGTTCATGATTTGCTCCTCTTTGTTGGCTGTTTGTTTTTTCTAAACATCTCTTCAATCATTTCATGCACGCCACCCGTCACTTCCCTAACTGCTGCTTTACTTACAGAACTGTTCGTCCATGAGTCCCAGATATATTTTTTGTCGTTTCTGATGGTTAGATCACCGTCAGCCCTGTGTTTAAGTAGCAAACCTATTTCAACGCAACTTGCAGTGACCTGCTTTGGGTTAGGTTGATCAGGGTAGATGGTAAATGTGTACGGTAACTTAGCCATTAGAACTCTCCTCTCCTCTTGCACGAATAGCGGCGGCGCAATAAATTGGATCAGGGCTGCGCGTCTCAAATGCATACTCTTCTGCAATGCTTTCACACACCTGAGCGCAATTTTCCCGCTCTTTTGCGGCAACGAGGGCGGCGAAGCGTTCAAGATGTGCGGGCATTTCAGACAGGCCAACAGCCCGCTCACTAAAGCCAGCCTCCCGCGCCAGTCGGATGATGTCGTCGCGGGTCATCGCTCCACCTCTCGCACCAGGCGATCAATGAACCAAAGCGCCTTGCGGTACTCCTCAGCGCGTGCGGCGTCGTGGTCGCCGTGCTTATGGCCGACGCGTGAGAGGTACTTGAGCGCCGATAGGCGCAAGTAGCCCTCGAACTCCTCGGGCGTACTCTTGGCGCGCATGTAGTCGATCGTTTCGATCCCTCCGACCTTGTAGTGATCAGGGTTGATCGCGTCGGGCGTACTGTCAGCCTCGGCGTACTGCGGCCTTTTAACGGGCTGGCCGTCAGTGTATGGCCATGCGTTGTATTCAGCTAACACGGCGTCGAACTCCTCTTTAGTTACTCTACAGGCGTACTCTAAAGGCGTCTCAGGCTGTCGGTACATGGTCTCGGGGTCTACGGGCGGCTTACTCTCAAAGGGGTCAGCCGGCCGGCCCATGTCACGTTGGAACGCGTCCCACTCATCGAACGTCATGCGTATGTCCATAGTTATGGTCCTCACCAGTAGTCACCACCCCAACGCCGCCGGCTGCACGCCCAATTGGGCGGCGGCACGCGGCGCCACTCATCGCGCCGCGCGGCGTCGAGCCGGTGCAGCACGCCCCTCAGCCAGTCGAGCCAACGGATCACGCGACGCCCTCGGGTAGCTCGATCGCCTTGCAGCCCAAGGCCAGCGCCACGATCGCGTCAGCTTGACTCTGAGTCATGCGTAGCGCGTCCTCGACACGCTCGACCGGTCGTGACGTGCCCGTGTAGGCGCCCTCAGCGTCACGGTCGAGTGTTAGGTAACGGCCCTCGTACTCGGGGCCGCCGATGGTGTATTGAATGACCCAACGCTTGCCGCTCATCGGAGCACCTCCCACGCGTCGGACTTGCGCTCGGCGAGCTTGAAGTTAGCAATGGGCCAACGGCGCAGCAGCTTAGACGCTGGCCACGCTAGCAGGACGGTACCGGCGTCGTGCCTCCAGCAGCCCTCCTCCGTCGCGCCCGCGTCTGTGTAGTAAAACGCGCGGCGCATGCCGGTGAGGTTGCCGGCTGTGGTGCCTAGCGCCACAGGGTCGAGGGCGAGCGTGCACGCGTCGGTCGTGAGGATCGTCTTGCCTTTGGGCTCACCTTTAACGGCCGCCGTGGCGAACGTGTCCGCATGTGCGGCCGTGGTGAGTGTGGCGGCCAGTACGGCCGTGATGATTGCAGTTTTCATAGCCTATTGTCTCCAGTTGGTTGGTTAGTTGTCTCATCTTCATCGTCAAAAGGATAGGCAGGATCGCGGGGGTCTATCCACCCCCGCCGGCGCTTTGGTTGTTGGCCGATGTCATCCAACGCCGCCTCGATTTCGGCGGCGTGGCGGCGTAGACCTTCATCCATGTAACGCTCGATAGCGTCGCGGTAGCTACTCATGCGGCCGCCCGTTCGCCGTCGATAGATGCCACGGGCTCCCAGGCGCTCGGCACGACCCAATAATAGTCGTGCTCGAATTGGCCGCCGTTATAGATGCCCGTCCAGCCCATGCGCTCCAGCATGAGCCGCGCGGCGGCAGCGTGGTTGCCGTCCAGGTTGAGCGCGTGGTTGTAAGGCATGGTGACTGAGCCGCCGCCACACTTGGCGATGATGCGCGAGCCGCGCGAGTTAGTGGGGCCGTGGTATCGGGTGCGGATTGCTTGCATGTTAGTGGACTCCAGTTTAGTTAAGTGTGGGCGGCCATGGGCGCCGCCCGTGTAGTGTGATGGTTAGGCGGCCTCGGCGGCCACGTCGGCGGCCGTCTCGGCGCTGTAGGCGAGGGCGTCATCATGGGCCATGCGACAGGCCATGCGCGCCACGTCGGCGCCGAGGTCATTACGCATGGGCATAACGAGCGCGAGCACGCCGATCGTATTGTCCGTGATCACGGTCGGGAACTCGCCGCGCATGTGGATACGGATGGCGTGCTCGGCGGCCGCTTTTTTGGACAGGTTGCGCGCGATCGAGAGCGCCTCGCATGCGTCGGCGAGGTACTGAGTGTTGAGCACGGCCGGCACCTGATCGCCCACGTCTTCAGCTTTAGGCACCACGCGGCGCCAGTCGGGAAACTTACCGTCGAGCGCCTTGCCCGTGACTGAGCCCGTGGGCGTGCCGATAGCGATATGGTTGTCGTCGATTGTTACCGTCACGTCTACGGCGCCTAACGACTTGCCGC
>Ga0315906_10011787_pt1 | contig 10174 bp, 12 predicted proteins | sample LakEriMetagenome_4_FD_203526 | JGI IMG/M metagenome (GOLD analysis project Ga0315906, IMG submission 203526) | Freshwater fungal communities from buoy surface, Lake Erie, Ohio, United States - Buoy 2 MA122 | ecosystem: Environmental > Aquatic > Freshwater > Lake > Lake biofilm | place: USA...
GATAATCACAAACCAGGTACTGCTGAAATCACCAATAAATCTACCACGCAGACTCTTCTTGAATGGGACGACTAAACACATAAGGCATTCCATTAACGTTGGTAAAACCAAAATGTTAAATAGACTATAATCCTTGTAATTCACTCTAATTTTTCCTATTTTATGGGTATGTTTATGAGGTTTTATGTATAAGTCACTATCTGAGCGCTTATCCGGAATTTTTGACCGATTAAAGGGGCGTGGCACTTTATCGGAAGATGATGTTAATGAGGCTATGCGCGAAATACGCATTGCGCTTCTGGAAGCTGACGTCGCCCTTCCTGTAGTTAAAGAATTTATCGAGCAAGCTAAAGAAAAAGCTATCGGCCAAGAGTTTATCAAAAGCATTAATCCAGCTCAGATGGTTGTTAAAATTGTTAACGAGCAGCTAATCCATGCGCTTGGTAATGAACCTGAACCAATCAATTTGGCAGCACCTTCCCCCATGGTCATTTTAATGACCGGCCTACAAGGATCAGGAAAAACCACTACGTCGGCAAAGCTTGCAAAACTTCTCACAACAAAATTTAAAAAAAATGTTCTTCTTGCTTCTTTAGACGTCTACCGTCCGGCTGCACAGCTGCAGCTAGAAAATCTTGCGAGGCAGATGGATATCCCAAGCCTTCCTATTGTTGAAAAGGAGAAGCCCTTAGCTATTACTAAGCGAGCTATTAGTGATGCTAAAAAGCAGAACACCGATGTTATTATCTTAGATACAGCTGGTCGTTTACACATTGACGATGATTTGATGACTGAACTAAAAGAGATAAAAGCCCTTTCTAAACCTATCGAAACATTTTTAGTCGCCGACAGCCTAACCGGACAAGACGCGGTGAATATTGCCAAAAATTTCAACGATGCAATAGGCATTACGTCTATTATTCTCACCCGTGCTGATGGTGATGGACGAGGCGGCGCTGCCCTTTCGATGCGTCATGTTACCGGTTGCCCGATTAAATTTTTGGGTATGGGTGAACGCGTTGACCAATTAGAAATATTTGACCCGCATCGTGTTGCTAGCCGTATCCTTGATATGGGAGATATAGTAGCCTTGGTTGAGCGCGCTTCAGCGCTTGCTGAAAGTGAAGATCAAGAAAAGCTTGCAAAAAAATTAGAAAAAGGGCATTTTGATTTGAATGATATGGCTAAGCAACTAGAAGGCATGCAAAAAATGGGCGGCCTCTCGAGTATGCTTGGTTTTTTGCCAGGGATTGGCAAAATACAAGATAAACTGGAAGGGGCTGGCCTTGATGACAGCCTCGTTCGTCGACAGCTTGCTGTTATTCGGTCTATGACCAAAAAAGAACGACGAAACCCCACTATCTTAAATGGATCACGCCGCAAGCGTATTGCTTTAGGTGCTGGGGTGCAAGTCATGGAAGTTAACCGCTTGCTCAAACAGTTTGAACAAATGCAAACAATGTTCAAACGGATGGGCAAGATGGGGCAAAAAGGTTTCATGCGCCAAGGTTTAGGCGCAATGATGCGTGGAATGTAAAAAGTGTTTAAGGAGTAATACACATGGCATTAAAAATTCGCTTGGCTCGTGGTGGTGCGAAAAAGCGTCCTTTCTATCGTATTGTGGTAGCTGAAGCTACAGCACCAAGAGATGGTCGTTTTGTTGAACGTATTGGTTCATACAACCCATTCTTAGAGCATGGTCATAAAGAACGCGTTGTTCTTAATGCTGAGCGAGCAAAATACTGGCTTTCTGTAGGGGCTCAACCAACAGATCGCGTTATTGGCTTTTTAGCAAATATCAATTTAGTTGAAAAACCAGCAAATAGCGTTACTCCAAAGAAATCTCAGCCTAAGAAAAAAGCGCAAGAGCGTTTAAAAGCAGCTGAAGAAGCAGCCTCAGCAGCAGCAACTGCTGCTGCGGCACCAGCTCCTGAACCAGTAGCAGCGCCAGCGGAAGAAGCAAGCGCACCAGTTGAAGTTCCCACAGAAACTCCAGCAGAAGCTCCTGTTGAAGAAGTTACTGCACCTGCAGAAGAAGTACCAGCGGAAGCCCCGGCTGAAGAATCTTCTGAACCAACTGCTTAAATGCTTTTCTATATATTTCCCGTGGTTCTTGCCACGGGATATCAAAGTTTATAAATGAATCGTCTTATTTGTCTTGGTCAAATTGTTGCAGCGCATGGTATTAAAGGCCAAGTTAAAATTAAAACCTTTACCACTTCTCCAGAAAATCTTATAGAATACGGAACTCTCGTAAATCAAAAACACGAACCCATTGTTGTCAATATAACTACCATTAAACCTCCATATTCGGTCATTGCTTTTATTGAAGGGGTTACAACCCGTAACCAAGCAGAAATTTTAAAAGGCACCCAACTATTTGTTTTTGAGGATCAGCTTCCCCCTTCCTCAGAAGATGAAGTCTACTATGAAAAATTAATAGGGCAACCTTTGATTGCCAATGGTAAAATCCTTGCTCATATTACCGGCGTTTTTGATTTTGGCGCAGGGTCCTTTTGTGAAGCTAAAACACCAGAGGGGAAAACAGGCACTATCCATCTTAGCAGCTGTACCGTATTTTCCGATAAGCTCGAGTGCGAAGAAGACCATTTTTTAGTTTAAAAAGCTAACATTTTATTGTATTATTTCCACGTTCGGATGACTCAACTTTAAATTCCAAACCGAATGTACAGGAGGAAATTATGATTTTTGACTGGAAATTTTTAATCCCTGCCCTACTTGGTTTCCTTGCTGGTTTATTGCCCCCGCTCATTATCGAAAGATGGAAAAACAAAAAGGAAGAGCGGAGAAAAATCGATGTTATCGAAAATGATATTACGAATCTTCAAACCTCTTTTAAAAATTTTTCCAAGGAAATGGAGCACCGCTTAACCACTGTTGAAGAGAGAGCAAGATCTTTAGAGATAAACTTATCTCATAACACTGGCGTTTTAAAAAGTAAGCTTCCAGATACTCCTTTGGAAGATACCCCAACATCTCCGTAAACTATTGATAAATTAAAATTGCGATAACAACTCCAAAGGCCCCAAGAAGACCAACAATGTTTGAGATGATCAGCACCTTGTCGCGCATGATTACCCCATAGATCAACCAACTTATTACGGTGATTAAAGAACACAAAAATCCTTCTAAGGATACATTTGTCGCACTCTTGTGGTGAATAATCGTATAAAATTGAGAATAAAAAAGGAATTGCCCAAGAATTCCAACTACCAGCATATATTTTCTATACCACTTGTGCATATGCTTACCTTTGGATAGGGTAACCACCCACTACATAATAGAAATTATGCTGAAAGTAAATCTTTAAACTACAAAAATCTCCTCATTTAAAAAGCTTTATCCATGGATAATAATAGGTAGAAAGAGCTTCTCGAGCTATTATGGTAGAGGGTATTGCCCCCTCTTCATGAAAATAGTTTTCCAATACTTTTTCCATGAGAGTATTTAAAAATTCTTTTTGTGAATCTGTATACTCATCCGTTATCATGCGAGTTCCGAGTGATTCTCGTATTTTTTCCTTATTTCTCTCATCCACAAAAACTTGAACAAATTGATCAATTATTCTTTCCAAGAAATCACTTTCACCAAAAATTCCGAAATTCTCTAAATCATTTTGAATTAATAAACTAGCTTCTGCCAAACACGTTTTTTTTACTTCCTCAGAATTTTTAATTTGAAAGCTCGAAAGAGACGCATCTATAATTTTTTCAGCAATTTTTAGAAGCTCTTTTTCTACTTCATTTGACGGCATCCTCGCAGGAAACTCCATAATCCAATGTTCATGATCGTCATCAACCCAAGCAAGAGTACCGCCTGCTTTTAACCCTGCTCGAAGACTAGGAATATTAGACAAGTCAATTAATCCTCTTGTACCCTTCAAAGGGTTGCTGCTCATTGTCAACTTGCCATCAAAGCCAAGCACATTATGAGTCCTTCCTATAAAAGGGATTATTAAATCCATTACTGCAGCATGAAGTTGCCGAAAGTATCCCTTGCCTACATAAATTCTATCCAGAAAAATAGTTCGATCTATATATTCTCCGGTATCAAATCCATATATATGAGAAGAGCTTTGATAGTATTCTTGCGAACTATTCGAAAGCGTAACCAAACCGATTTTAGTATCATCTTTGAAAACAAGATACGTACCACAAATATCGCAACCTTCTTGAGATTCTATTTGATTTCTTATTTGCCCTTTAAACTCTTCTATTTCAGATTCATCAACACCAGACGGCGCTATCAAGGCTACATCGTCTACACTTGCTTTTCTGAGCCAAATTCTTTCTGCTGAACTTGCACTCTCTTCAGTCGTTACCACACAGTTTAAATTTACGAAACAATACACTAAAAATATAAATACTTTACTCATAGTCACTAGATAATAAAAAATATTATCCTCTATTAAAGAAATTTCTTTGTATTGTCAATGAAAAAAGCCCCCTTTAGGGGGCTTTTCGCTTAAGCTTTTAACAATATATTTTAGTTTTCTTCAATAGCTCTGAAGAGAACAATAGCCACAACTATAGCAATAAGTTGTGCTACACCAAACAACCATAGTTGGTGCATTGCCCACCCACCGTGAATGACAGCAACACCAAGGCTTCGCGCTATGTTCACTGATGTATTCGTAACAGGAATACTTAGTAAGTGAATTGAAGCAAGTGTCACACCCATAAATAGGCCTGTCACATCTGTTGGAAATTTTTTACGCGTTGTTGCAAGTGCTGCCAAAAGTAATACCGTCGTCATCACCGCTTCTGTAATCAGACAACTAAGCTCTGAGAATCCTCCGGGAGAATGCTCACCGAAACCATTGCAAGCAAAGCCAGCCTCTAAACTAAAATGAGCATGCCCATGTGCAATATGCAATAACAAGTACGCGCCAAGAACAGCGCCCACGAGCTGCGAAACAATATAGGGAGCGACTTCACTCATTGGAAATTTTTTTGTGCATGCTAACGTAATTGTAACAGCCGGATTAAGGTGGCAACCGGAGATTGGTCCTAACCAGTACGTGAGTATCAATAAAGCAAAACCAAATGCTAATGCTACTCCAACTAAACCTATATGGGCTCCTGCCAACACAGCACTTCCGCAACCGAAAAGCACTAAAAGACACGTCCCTAAACCTTCAGAAAGATATTTACCCATAGTTTTTTTACCCTCACTCTGTAAATTTAATCTATGTAGATCAATACTACAATTTATTGTAAATTTTATTTAATTTTTAGTCAAATTATTTATATTTATCTGCCGCGCTATTTCATCAATTACTTGAATTTCCTTGCGTTTTTCTTCGTTATCGATTTTAATTTGCTCAGAATTTTTAACTTTTTCGAACTGCTTTTGCTCGACATATGCATTATATAATTGCTCCTGCACTTCGTTAGCCAGCAGCTGAAGCTCCTCACACTCTTGGTTGTATTGTTTATTTTGCTGTGTTTTTTGCTTCACAAATACCTCAAGAGTATCTGAACCTGTGATATTTACAGATGCAATTAGTCGCTCGGTATTAATGTGAGATATATTTTTTTCAATAGCCAACTGACGTAAGGCAATTTGCTCAGTAAGCAGTGAAGCCCGTTGACGCAGTTGATCAATATTGTGCTGCTTTACTCTTAATATTTTGTTTAATGCACTTAAAAGACGACTCAAATAAACACTTAATCTTGCTTGTTACTAAAAACTCTAGCAAAGTAAAAGTAAATAAATGGTAAGCGCTATGATCAACAAACTCAAAAAAAGTCTTATGTATTCCTGCACAGGCATAAAAGCAACATTTAAAAACGATTATTCCTTTCGCTTAGAGGTTTATCTTCTCCCTTTTTTATTGATATCTCTGTATTTCTTCCAGGTATCAATGTTTAGAAAAATGATTATGTTAGCGGTATACTTAGTTGTGCTATCTCTAGAATTAATCAACAGCGCTATTGAACGACTAGCCGACCGAGTCACCATGGAACATGATCTTGCTATTGGCTTTGTAAAAGATGCAGCATCCGCCGCTGTTTTGCTAGCACTCGTGCTTGTAGCTTTTGTATGGATTGCCTGTTTGTGGTTTTAAATCTTCTTTTTCTAAGTCTTATAAGCCTTGGAATTCTTTTGCCGGACTTGTTGCTCGGTTACATTACCAAAATGCTTACCTGCAGAATTCCTCTTACCACTTTCCTTGGCGTTATTGGTTTTTCAGGCGCATTGAGTTTTGTGCGTAATCGCTGGGTGCTGAAAGTTGTATTAGGATTAATCATAATTACCCAAATCATTCAGGTAAATCATTGGGCATATTTCGGCGCTCCCATCCATTCTCAAGACATTTCAAAAGTTTTTTTTGAGCTCGATGAAATTTTTCAAACTGGAATATCTCTATCCCATTCCCTGTGGCCTGTTTGGTTGACATTAGTTGTCTCTACCAGCCTTATTATCGTGGCGCCTTTATATACAAAAGATCGCCTAAAATATTCTTATACAGGCATTCTGATTTTCTTGATTCTCGCAATTACTCCTGTTCTGTCTTACATCAAGGGCCCCTCCTTCTTTTACACAAAACCAACTTACAGCACGATTTACAATACGGTTCGTGCCTTCTCAGACTGGCTTGTACGATTAGATCATAAAGACAAAGATTTTGCCTACAAACCCTATACCATTACCTATGGTCACTCAAAAGTTAAAAATATTGTACTCATCGTAGGCGAAAGCTTAAGTAGCCGATACATGCACTTATATGGCTACAAGGAAAACAATACACCCTTTTTAGATTCTTTAAAAAGTATGCCTAATTTTATCTTTGCCAAAGGCATTTCCAGCAGTGTCTCAACGCGTGCATGTTTGCAAACATTCTTTAATAGCTTCCATAATCCCGGCTTTCTTGACCTTATTAGAAAAAAAGAAGCCAATCTCTTTCGTCTTGCCAAACACCAAGGATATAAGACCTTTGTGCTTTCTGGCCAAAATGAAAAGCTTTTTCATGATACAGGAACCGAATTTGTTGATATATTTGCGTCAGAAAAAGACATGCGTGATGCCCTAAACGAAAAAGGTGATGAAGCATTACTTGATAAATTATCAATGCTTGAATTAGGTGAGAAAAACTTTATCGTTATTCACTTACGTCACGTTCATTCTCCATTTAATGCATATGAAAAATACCGTCCAGAGCTTGCAAAATCAATTGATCATAAGAATCGCACGTCACAAAGTCAGCAAGAATATTCAAATGCAATTGCTTATCATGATTACTGGGTGAAACAGTGCATTTTAACAATAATCAAAAAAATGATAATAGACGAAACAATCTATGATGATCGAATCAAGCCACATATCCAAGACGATACGGTAATTCTCTTTACCAGCGACCATGGACAACTATTAGGAGAACGAGGTCTTTTTGGACACAACCAAATGCAACCAGAAGTGGCTGATGTACCCATTTGGATATTAGCACCAAAACCTGCCTTAATTTCTTCATTAAAAAATCAGCCTATCATCAGTCATTATGATCTTGCCAAATATATAGCCACCCTTTTTGGTGCGACCATTACCAATCCGAATGAAAATTCTCACCTGCAATACGTACATGGTAGCGAACTTTATGCTAATTATGAATTCATGCCTTGGAAAATAGAAAAAGGACAAGCTATCTTTTTAGAAAATCAGTGGGTGGATGAAAAAAAATCGGCATGAAAAAAGTATTAATATTGGTAATTTCGCTTTTTATTTCTAGAGGATTTTGCGCCCTGGCTGACACCTATGATTTGCTTATTCCTCACACCAAAAATGAGTATTACAAAAATAAGCTTATACACAAAATGTCACCTGATTATCTGCGCAAGCTCAAAATCAATAATATTGAGTATACCTTTCTGAGTTTTGCCGGCGGCTCACATCTTGGGATTTTATACATTATTTCACAAGATAAACCTATACATACAATAGAATGCGGCCCTATATTTGCCGTTCTTTCTCAGGAAGAAATGGCCTTTTTAGCGTCCAATGAAGTCATTATTGTTACCTCTACGGGAGGGACTGGAGAACATCACGTTTTCGGCCAAATTATGAGCTTCGGAGAAAATATTAGCGTTGTCGCCACCTACCCATTGTCAGGCTATAGCTGCCAAGTCTCTCGGTACATACCCGAAGAATTTTGCTCGAAAGAAAGCATTTCTAGTCTTGAATTTCATTACAAAATACAATCCCTAACCCTGCAAAATAATACCCTCATCGCAAATTTTGAATTTATTAGCATATTTAATAACGTAGAAGCATCACATCATGAAGAAATTCTCCACTCCCTTGATCTCAAATCAGCGCGTGAGCCTTTTACAATTACCATTGATTCGAACAGAACCTCACATTTTGAGGGATCAGAAGGCATTAAGAAATTTATTCAGCCTTGAATACAAAAGAGCCCTTGATTTTACTTGGCAACTGACTTTTTTTCAGATACTGTATGTAGAGTTCGGGACGTAGCGCAGCCTGGTAGCGCGCCAGTTTTGGGTACTGGATGTCGGAGGTTCGAATCCTCTCGTCCCGACCATTACCTAATTAAAAAACTACCTATTAGCACCAGGAACCCAGAGCACATCTGATTTTCCATCATCATTTAGGTGACGACACAAAACAAACAAAAAATCTGACAAGCGGTTTATATATTGTAAAGCATGAGTGTTTACAAGCTCATACTCATTTAGTAACACCATGCTGCGTTCTGCGCGTCTGGTAACTGTTCTTGCTACATGCATTAGGGCACTATTTTTTGTTCCGCCTGGCAGCACAAAGGAATCTAATGGCTCTAAAGTAGCATTGAACTTATCTATTTGTTTTTCTAAAAATTCCACCTGCTTAATGCCTACGCGAAGCCCCTCTCCGTGTGGCACAGCCAAATCAGCGCCAAGATCAAATAGATCATTTTGAATACGTCTAATAAGCTTACAAACTGTTGCTGGAACTTCTGTAGCAACTAATCCGCAATACGCATTGACCTCATCAATGGCACCTATGGTTTCAAAGCGAATATCCGATTTTTTTCTTCGCGTTCCATCCCCAAGAGCAGTTCTTCCCTTATCGCCCGAACGTGTGTAAATGCGTGTAATTTGAACCATATTCCTCCTTAAGAAATGAAGGGTTCTTGCTTATTAAAAATTCTTTTAATATTTTCTCGGTGAGTATAAAGCAACACTGCTGCAATTAACACTGTAAAAGGAATTGCCTCAGCATTCACTCCAAGAAAATACGTGAAGAAAGGAGCACATAAAGCTGCGACAAGTGCTGAAAGCGAAGATATCCTAAATATTTTTGCCGTTATAAGCCACGTTACCAACACAGAAAGCCCCAAAAAAGGACTCCACGCAAAATACACTCCAAGCGCTGTAGCGACCCCTTTTCCACCTTTAAACTTTAAATATATAGGAAATATATGAGCAAAGATGGCCAGAAACCCTAAAGCATATTCATGTCCTGGAATAAAATGCGCACTCACAAGAACAACCATCATTCCTTTTAAAACGTCAAAAAATAGCGTCAGAGCTGCTATTTTCTTATTACCCGTTCTAAGTACATTCGTTGCACCGATGTTTCCTGATCCTATATTTCTAATGTCACCCAATCCTGCAAACTTTGATAACACCAACCCAAACGGAATAGCTGCAAAGAAATAGGCGCCTACTGCAATCATCACCACAAGAATTTCTGTATTTAAAGATTCCATCTACTTTTTAAATTAGAAGCAATATATTTAGCATAATTTAGATATTTAATAAACGGAAGTGCTTTTCAATATAAATTAGTATTAATATCGATCGATGAGTTTTTTTGATAAATCATTTCAATTTCAGATTTTTTTATCAGTATCTGGCAAGAGAGTTAATAAATAAAAAAGCCGCTCTGAAAGCGGCCTTTTTTATAAAAGTTAGATATATCTTATGAGCAACCACTCGTCGACCCACAAGTTACACACTTCAAACATGTCCCATTGCGAACCATTGTAAAGTTTCCGCACTCTCCACATGCATCCCCTTCGTATCCTTGAAGTTTTGCTTGCATCGATTTTTCAATCTTACGTTTTGATGAAGAGTACGATACAACATTTGATGTACCATATGTACCCGTTGCTTTCGCTTCAAAACCCCCGACATATTCACTTGTTGTA
>Ga0315906_10011788_pt1 | contig 10173 bp, 7 predicted proteins | sample LakEriMetagenome_4_FD_203526 | JGI IMG/M metagenome (GOLD analysis project Ga0315906, IMG submission 203526) | Freshwater fungal communities from buoy surface, Lake Erie, Ohio, United States - Buoy 2 MA122 | ecosystem: Environmental > Aquatic > Freshwater > Lake > Lake biofilm | place: USA: Lake...
GCAAAAACAAAAAATGATACTGTTTCGAAAAGTGCTTGGGACATCCATGAGCGATGACAATAAATATAGTAAATTTCGCTCGTTGTTGAAAACCAAACTAGAGAAGAATATGAAGAATATTGTGGATTATGAGTTCGACTAAGGGAACCGAAGGTATTCAGAGAAGCACAGCTTCTCTTACGCCTTATGATCCCTCCTTTACTATATTATCCATAAAATAAGTTAAAGAAAACCTCATAATATATTGTGTAATAGTATGTAAGCGACAAGTTCCCTTTTACTATTACCAAACCTGCTCCTTTAGCTCAGTGGTAGAGCATTGTACTTGTAATGCAAAGGTCTTGGGTTCAATCCCCAAAGGGAGCTAAGGAAACCGTAGGTTTCTCAAAATATTAAATAATATATTTTTTTATATTATTTATCAAAACACATAAATGTTGTAGTGATTTTAGACCCCTTGAGGGGGTCTAAGCCGTAAGGCTTCGCCTTTATAGGGGGGCTACTCCCCCCTAAAATTGAAAGTTTTAAAACATATTTACAGAGAAGCATACAAAATAATATATAAATCAAACAAATGTCTCTCGATTATCTTGCAAAACTAAACGCCCATCCTCGCGATGCTTTTATCCAATTTGATGAGCCAACCCACGTCTATACTGTCCATGGTGACAAAACATTTATGTCGGTCACAACCTGGAACCACCACCATTTTCCCAAATTCGACGCCGATAAAATCATTAAGCAGATTATCAGCAGTAAAAAGCACAAGACAGACCCCGAATACAAGTATTATCAGATGACCGCCGGACAAATTATGGATATGTGGAATGCCAACCGTGACGGGGCTTCTTCTGCTGGAACTAATATGCATTACGACATCGAGTGCTTTTATAATCAAATAGATGTATCCAATGACAGTGTCGAGTACAAATATTTCCAGAACTTTATTAGAGAAAACCCTCATCTACACGCATATAGGACCGAATGGACTATTTACCACGAGGAACTGAAGATAGCAGGTTCAGTAGATATGATTTATGAGAATCCAAATGGAACGTTGTTGATATATGACTGGAAAAGGTGCAAGGAAATCGTGAAGGAAAATGCATATGGAAGCACGGCAACTACAGAATGCATCCAGCATTTACCAGACACCAACTTTTGGCACTACGCGTTGCAACTCAATACATATAAAGCCATCATTGAAGAGAAGTATGGGAAAAAAGTGGTCGGATTGTGTCTGGTTTGTTTGCACCCCAACAATGCGGATTATCAATTGATTGAAGTGCCTTTTATGGAGAAGGAACTAGTCGATTTGTTTGAATACAGAAAAGAGATGCTTCTTAAGCCAAAGACAAAGAAATCTGAAGATAAATCTATATCCAGTTATTTCAAACCCTCGACCAAAAAAGGCAGTGGTTTATTGTTAAACTTAAATAGTATATAAAAATATTTCAACTATTTTTATAAATGCTTACGTATTTATTAGAGAAACTTGACAAAATCAAAAAAAAACGGGATCTTTATTGTTCTCAAATCGAAAAGACCCAAATCGAAAAGACCCAAATTGAAGAGACCCGAAAAGGATTAACTGCCTACAATTTTTTTTGCAGAAAAAATTAGTTTCCTTAATTTCTTTTTTTTCCTTGATTTTTTTTTTCCTCCTTCACTTTTCAACCTTTTATCATCTTTCCATTCCCCATCATACACATCTCCATTTGCATAGCGCATGATACCTTTGCCCGACTTTTCATACATTTCATACACATCTTTATTTTCATAGGGATACCTACTTTTGCTAAATTTAATCTTTTTCCATTCCCCATCATACACATCTCCATTTGCATAGCGCATTATACCCTTGCCCGACTTTTCATTATCTTTCCATTCTCCTTCATACACATCTCTATTTGCATAGTGATACTTACCCCTGCCAAACTTTTCATTATTTTTCCATTCCCCTTCATACACATCTCCATTTGCATAGCGCATGATACCCATGCCAAACTTTTCATCATCTTTCCATTCCCCATCATACACATCTCCATTTGCATAGCGCATGATACCATTGCCGTGAAATATACCATTAAGAAAATCGCCCTCATAAACCCAGTCCCCTCCTGCATAGACATTTTTGTTTACAAAAATCTTGATGCCCTTGCCGGTCATCTTGTTGTCCACAAAATTTCCTATGTATTTGTTTCCATTTTTCCACACAAGTTCGCCGTTTGGGTCATTCATTTGCATGGTTTCTTTATTAACCTTTCCTTTATAAAATTTTCGGGGTTCAGAATTGTTTAAAAATGTTATGGTGCCTTCAACAAACAATCCGTTTTCAAATTTTCCCTCATATTTTTTGTCCATATTAATAATTGAACTTGTTTCAATATTTTTAATCCAGTCATTTACATCTTCTTCAGTTTGCGTTTGAATTTGCCTTTTTTTGCCAGTATGACCTTGAATATAATAATGCTCACCCTCTTTTGTAATATTCAATAGCCTGGTTAAAACATTGATAATTAATCTGACAATTAATACTGGATTGTTGTTTTTTTGCAATATTTTGTGGATGTCATCGGCAATTTCGGACTGGGAGCGTTCTGGATTTATTAATTTTAGTATTGCATACAACATGGAAAATGTTGTACATGAACCTTCAAATATACTGTCTTTTGTTAAATTTTGCAATCCTTTTATATTTGGACAATGGTCAATTGGTTTAACCAATGGTTTTACATCATAATATTGATTTGGAAAAAGTTTATTTGCTAAATCTTGCATGGCCTCATTAATTATGTTGTTTTTAATTTCATCGTGGATGAATACTGACCCATGCGGTTCAAATCTTTCTAATTCTACGGGTATCTTTTCATCTTTTTTTTCACCCACTTTGATAAATAAAATATTTGCGTGATAATCTGGATGATCTTTAAAACCAAAAGAAAAAGGAATTGCCATAAATTTTTCTCGACAATTGTCAATTTGACTTTTTTTATACTTAGATGGGTTAAACAAACTTATTTTTTTTGATTTTCCAACGTGTTTATCCATTATTACTGTAGATTTTGAAGTAATATTATTACTATTGGACCATTTCCCATTTGTGTTTTTTATGTATAATGTTGTTAAATCAAAAGTAAAAACGATATTATGCAAAAAACACAATCCTGAAAGTCTAAATAAATGATAAAGTTCTTCAATGACGGAATTTGTGTTAAACCACAAATGAATTAAATTGTTAAATAATTTTGTATCCAAAGTTGTTTCTTCTATTGTGGATGACTCTCCATACAAGATTTGGCACAAATTTTCCAACTTGGTTGCATGGGTTGTGTCAAAATTACTATGCATTAATTTTGAAAATATGTTACCTCTTTTAATAGACAATTTTTCAACACATTGTTGAACTTGTGTTGCCATATAAAATATTAAAATATTATATTTACTATATGCAAAAAATATAAACAAAAATTGTTTATATATTTTAAATGCAGTTCCCTAAAAGCCCCTTTTATATTATTGGAAAGTTAATTATAAACTATTTTTTTTTTATAATCCAGTATATCAAGTCATTTAACAATAAACCTCCAGCAAAACTAATAGAGACCCCCTATGTAGAGACTCAATACGAGAAGTCTTGCAAGAAATACGCGGACTTATACAGCAAAGAATCCGCAGACGAGAACTCCAACATTGATCCTGTTCTCTACGATTTTCTAAAAAGAAAAGAAATTTTTGTAAGTCCAGACAATCAATTAGAGAAACAATGGAAATCGCGAATCCTTATTGAGAATACCCCGCGAGGAAACGTGATGATATATTTCAATCCTTATTTGTTGTCGTATCAGTATTATAGTGACGAACAAATCATTCCATACAAGATTCTGGAGCAAGTAGCGACCCGATATGTCATAATGTTTCGATGCAAGGATTTTTTCATAGACCCGGAAAAAAGACCCAGCAATAAAATTTTGGAAGTTTTGCAGAAAGAAGAGGATTCTCTCAAGTCCAAGAAAATGAAAGTCAATGACATCACAAAGTGTGTGAATATCCAGTCGGAATCAAAAGATGTGTTTGCGGCACTCAAAGATTATAGATCTGAGGCAAAGCCGACCGAAGCAAAGCCGACCGAAGCGAAGCCGACCGAGGAACCAAAGGCAAAAAAGAAGACAGAAGAACCCAAGTTTTCCAATAAATTTGTCCGCATTGGAAAAATGTGTGAGTTCAACATTACGCAGAAACCGGCAAATAAAAAAATAGAGGCGGTCAATGAACTGATGTTTGGTGCAAAACCGGTCAATAAAGTAATTGATTTCTTTGATGATCTGGAAATCGTGGAAATGCCCGAAGATGACGAACCGAAATCGTCTTACAAGATGTTTAAGAACCAGCAATTGTCAAAACTAAAGACGACCTAAGCTCCTGTCGTTCCTTAGTCCATTCCAGAAATGCATTGCATTTATCTAGAGAGAACATTGTCCCCAAATGGCTTTTTGCAATATGATAAGCCATTCTCTCTTTTTCATTAAGAGAATCCAGAAATTCTTTTTCTAGAATTTCTTTTTCTTTATTGTTATCCATTGTATTAATTGATTATTATGTTATTATGTTTTTTTACCAAAGATTTTTCAATTTTAAATTAAAGAGTAATTGATTTTATTACTTCTTTTATTTTTTTAATTTTTTGTTCGTTACTATTGCCAGATTCAAGTATGTCTTTAATTTTTTTGTCTGAAATATTAAGTTTTGTTAATGCATCAACCTTTTCTAAATTTGATGTTGTCTTGGAATCATCATTGACAATTGCTGAAACAATCATAAATCTTCCTTGAGACATATTTTCAAAAATGAGTTCATTTGTAAATATACTAATTATAATAATAATTGAAAGAAAAAGTATAACAAGAGCCGTAATTTTGTTCATATGATGTATAATTATATTTTTTTATTAAATGAAGAACCATAGGTTCTCTTAAAAGGGAGGAGTAGTTCCCCAAAGGCGTCGCTTTGCTTAAGGCCTGACTGCTACAGAGCAAAAATGATTGCAGACGGAATTATAGAAAACAATAGCTTTCATTGGGTTCTATCGGATTTGGAATACGGAAACTTTAAAGAAATGGAGAAATACCATCTGCAAAATGTAAAGAAAGATGTGCGAATTGCGTTGCAAAGAATAATGTAGGCAAAAATAAAAAAAACAAGTGAATCTTTTTTTTATACAATATATATAATATGAATAAAGAACCTAATATTGAAAAAGAATTAGACGAAACAAATTACAGAATATTTAATGAATTTATTAGTCAATATGATGTTAAATATAACGAAAAAAATATTATAAATTTTTTTAGACGTATTTTTCAACTTCTTGAAAAACATAAAATATGTTTTTCTTCAGGTACATTTGTATTTCAAAATAATACAAATATTTTATTTAACTTACTTACATTTAATAAACTTAGAATAAAGAGCAATATATATAATTGTAATAAAATTAAAAATAACAAATCCAAAAGTAGTTTAGTTGATGTTTTTGCAACAGACACACATAGAAAAGTTTACGATAAAAGTGTTCAACGATTAATTGATATAAAACCAGGACCTTGTATTTCACAAGAACAACATGTTTCGACTACATTGAATGCATTTATGTTTGGAAAACTTAGAAATAAAAATATGACTAAATTTGAAATTAGTTTTACAGATCCAATTAAAAATTTTTGTGGATTTTGTTCAACAAAAGATGATAATGATGAACTTAGTGAACCAAAAGGTAACTGTTTATATTATCCATTTACTGTACAGTCAAATACATATCCAAGAAAAAATGGATTTGAATATGTAGAAAAATTACTATTTGTCAAATTTGAAAAATTCCCAGCAAAACATCCTGAACATGGAAACGAATTTTTTGCACATATTACTGGTTCAAAAAAAGAATATCGAAATTTTCCACCTAGACGTGAAGATGATTCAAATTCTAAATGTAATTATATTATAAAATATTATAAAAAAGATTTAGAATTTTATAAAGCATATTCTCGTACATATGAATATGATATTGAAATTTTAAATTGGTATAATAAATATGTTAGAACAGGCTGTGAATTTTTTATAACAAATAGTTTATTAATCTCATTTCTAGATTTTTTGTTACATCCTATTGACTGTGAAACAAAAAAGTCATCAGCGTCAGAGCCATCGGCGACAGAAAAGCCATCGGCGACAGAAAAGCCATCGGCGACAGAAAAGCTATCGGCGTCAGAAATTCTATCAGCGTCAGAGCCATCGGCGTCAGAAATTCTATCGGCGTCAGAAAATCTATCGGCGTCAGAAAAGCTATCGGCGTCAGAAAAGCTATCGGCGTCAGAAAAGCTATCGGCGTCAGAAAAGCTATCGGCGTCAGAAAAGCTATCGGCGTCAGAAAATCTAGAACCTGAAACTAAAGAAAAAATTGGATTAACAGATTTTTTCAAAAAATATAAAAAAGAAAAAATTGGATTAACAGATTTTTTCAAAAAATATAAAAAAGAAAATATACCCCCCTACGGAAACTGTTTATTTGATGCTGTTGCACATCAATTGACAAAAATGAAACATAAAGAATATACACATGAAGAAGTTCGAAGTGAATGTGTGGAATATATGATTAATAATCGTAATTTGTTTGAACCTTTCATGGAAGACAACATTACATTTGACAAATATATTGATAATATCAGCAAAACTGAAGGAGGAAAAGAAATTTGGGGCGGACCAATTGAAATTATTGCAATGTCTCAATTATATGATTTGAAATTTGAAATTTGGACAATAAATGAAAAATTTGTTGAGCGTATAAGATCATTTGCAGATACTCCTGAAAAACCAAGTAGTAATATAATTCGTTTATTATATAATGGAAGTCATTATGATGGTTTATTGGTGTCAGAAAATCTATCGGAAACCAATCAATCATCTAGGCTTGGACGTAGTCGGATTCGGACCACCCGACGAATAAAATTTTCGCGCCAAAAAATCCAAAGAATATATAAGAAACCTAAATCAATTAAAAAGAAAATAACAAAAATACATAACAATGCAAAGAAAAGTAGAAAAAAATCAAAAAGGGTATAATTAGTAATAATATTATATAAATTTAATAAAATATTATTAAATACCAATTGTTTTAAAAAAATTTTATGAGTATAATTAAAGTATTTTTACAATATTTTCATTGGTGCATTCTGCACAACTACTTGAATATCGGCTCCATTGAGCAACATAATAACATTCATATATAATTCAGTCTATGAAAGAATAGTTTTATTGCTGCGTGTTTTTCCAATTGGTATATAAATATTGCCATATTTTTATACCCTATTTACTAAGGATTTCCCTACATACCTACAAAGGGCGTTCGCTTAACTGACGACGTAAATTTGTAAATGTCTTGTTCCGCACATTTTTCCTGCAATGCCTCCAAATACTGCGTTTGGGAAACGGCAGTATAAGTGCTTTCCGGTTTTGCAATTTTGCACACTACATTCACTGGAGTGAATAAAGGCGCACCGGTGAGTGTCTTGGTCACTGTAGAGCATTTTTTAGCTGTATATCCGGTAGTTTTGGCAATATCAAGAGGACAATTGGTTGCAATATCAGAAAGAGTCTTCTTCTTGAGTCGCGTGATGTAATCGGTCTGGGCATTGACATTTTGGTTAAAATCAGACTTCACAACCGCATTGGGGAAAGGACGGGTTATCCACCGCTCCCTTTTTGCCAACATTCCCTTAAAAGACAACACCGACGGTTTGACCACAGTGTTATCTTCTAAACTAATTGTTTCGGATGCATTGATGTTTGGATTTGCATAACGGCCATTAAAGTCTTTTGGTCCATTACCCTTGCTTGGTGTATGGATGAGAGAACGAGACAAAGAAGTCTGGCCAATGTAGCCCTGGTTCCTGTATGTACCGTTGATAGAGAATTGTTTTTGATTTACGCTTAAATTGTTGTATCGCGCTTCCGTTTTACGTTTTAAAGCCACAATCGACATATTTATAATATGGGTGGAAAATATTTATCACTTGTAGTCGTAAGATATAAAAATTAAGCAATTTTAACTGTTGTAATAGAAAATGAATGTGTGAAAGTCCCCGAAGAATAATTGATTTTACAAAAGGGATAATATGTAGTAGTTGCACTCTGAGTAATAATAAAAGACCCACTTCGAATATATTCACCCGAAGAAATTGTTCGTGTTTCGTCGTCCTTCCAGCACGAACCGAGGATAGCAGTGCTTTGAGTGTTGGATGAAGAATCGGTTACAGAAACACCACACACAATAACGGTGGATGCGATAGAAGTAGTACTATTTATACTGCACCTATAAATAATAGACCACACTCCAGATCCATAAACAGTTATACCACTGCCTGTCACGGCATTGTTTGCCCCCGTAGTTGCACCCTGCGTCAAATTAGAACTAACGACGGGTGTTGCATAATAACCAATGGCATTTACGCCAGCAGATTGAATTCCTCCACTTACAGAAGTTAAGATTATTGGACGATTAATAGTAAGGGTAGGTGTTGATGAATTTACAATTGAAATCACATTACTTCGGCCAATGTTTATAGTGTTTAATGCAGTAGACCCGGTTCCGATAAATATATTGCCGGTTGATTCACGTGAAGTTCCTATTCCCAAATTCAAATTACCAGTTGATTGTTGGCCTCCAATGTCAATATTGCCAGTTGTTATGTTGTTTCCAAATGAAATAGCAGTTCCTGCTTCAGAAGGTTGGTATGATGTTCCAATAAAACCACCAGCCGACGTTATTGTACTCGATGTTGATATAGACCCAGCACTTAAAGCTCCAGTGAAAGTAGGTCCAGCAAGATTGGCTTTGAGATTCAAAGCGGATTGTGTTAGATTGGAAACTGGTTTGTTAGCATCAGAAGTGTCATCAACATTAGTCAATCCAACCATAGCTTTTGTGATTCCACTTACGGTTCCAGTGAAAGTGGGATCAGCAATGTTGGCTTTAAGTGCCAAACCACTAGTAACAAACGCGGTAGTAGCAATCTGAGTAGTACTTGTACCAGCAACTGCACTGGGTGCAACAGGAATGCCAGTGAAACTAGGATCAGCAAGATTGGCTTTGAGATTCAAAGCGGTTTGTGTTGCACTGGAAACTGGTTTGTTAGTATCAGAAGTGTCATCAACATTAGTCAATCCAACCATAGCTTTTGTGATTCCACTTACAGTTCCAGTGAAAGTGGGACCAGCAAGATTGGCTTTAAGTGCCAAACCACTACTAACAAACGAGGTAGTAGCAATCTGAGTAGTACTTGTACCAGCAACTGCAGTGGGTGCAACAGGAATGCCAGTGAAACTAGGATCAGCAATATTGGCTTTGAGATTCAAAGCGGTTTGTGTTGCACTGGAAACTGGTTTGTTAGTATCAGAAGTGTTATCAACATTGCTCAAATCAACCATAGCCTTTGTGATTCCACTCACAGTTCCATTAAACAAAACGTTTCCGACAACATTCAACGTATTCCTCAAAATAGTAAGACCACTCACATCTAGCGCGTATCCAGCAGAAACATCCTTGTTTATTACAACAGATGATGAACCAGTGCCAGCGCCAATATAGGTTGTTGGTGCAGTAATATTTAATGCAGTTACTGGTGAAATATTTACATTACCTGAACTTGCTACAATTCCGGTTAATGATGCATCAATTACTGACCTGCTATAATAATTAGTATTCAAACTGTTATCCACATAGATTGTCATACTTACATCTTGAATCGAATTATAACTCTGCAAATATGTAAAGCTAGCATCATAAATAATATTTTTATTAATTAATGCATTAATACTTGGATCTTGTATTGAACCAGTTGCGGAAATACTTGCAATTTGAGAACGAAGTGTGTTAATACTTGCATCCGAAGCAGCAATTTTTTGATAAACAACAATTCCAAAACTGGCATCACTATTAATAGCAGTCACAATTTCTCCCAAAGTATCCAATGCTTCTGTAGCACCATTTGTTAATGTGTTTAATTCGGTACGAATATTATTCAAACTGTTATCCACGTAGCTAATCAATGCAAAACTAGCATCAATGGCTGTCTTTCTATAATAACTGGTATTAATACTGGAGTCAATCTGAGACTTAGT
>Ga0315906_10011792_pt1 | contig 10170 bp, 9 predicted proteins | sample LakEriMetagenome_4_FD_203526 | JGI IMG/M metagenome (GOLD analysis project Ga0315906, IMG submission 203526) | Freshwater fungal communities from buoy surface, Lake Erie, Ohio, United States - Buoy 2 MA122 | ecosystem: Environmental > Aquatic > Freshwater > Lake > Lake biofilm | place: USA: Lake...
GAATAAATCGCATCCAATGTAGGAATCGATATGAGTGGAATTCTCAAGGCATAGCAAAGACCCTTTACAGAAGAAACACCAATTCGCAATCCTGTGTAGGATCCCGGCCCAGATGAAATTGAAACTGCAGTTAAGTCTTGAATTTTGATTTTAGCGTCAAACAGTACTTCCTCTATAAATAAATTCAGGCATTCTCCATGCAGGTATTCATCTGAATTGATTTCCTTCAGTGAAACTTGATTTCCATTTACAGAAAGTGCTACTGAGCATACTTTTGTTGCAGTTTCGATATGTAACAATTTTATGTTCACTCTTGAATTTCAAACTTAAAACCTACACCGTGAACATTTGAAATATGAATTTTGGGTTCATCTTTCAAGTACTTGCGCAATTTCGTTATAAAAACATCTAAACTTCTTCCAACAAAATAATCGTCTTGACCCCAAACGGCATTTAAAATGACTTCTCTTGGAATAACCTGATTTTTGAATTTGTACAGAATCTTTAGTATTTGGGCTTCTTTTTTAGTAAGGTGTTTTAACTCCGTTTGCCATTTCAGCGTGTAATTTTCGACATCAAACGTGTAACAGCCCAATGAAATTATTTTTTCTTCCGGTTGATCAATTTTCAAATTAACTCGTTTTAATAATGCTTTAACCCTTAATTGCAATTCTTCAACACTGAACGGTTTTGTCAAATAATCGTCTCCACCAGCATTGAACCCAGAAACTTTATCTTCGGTCATTGATTTTGCTGAAAGGAAAAGAATAGGAATTTCAGCATTTTGTTGACGAATGTCTCTGGCAAGGGTAAATCCATCCTTTTTAGGCATCATAACATCTAATATGCATAAATGAAAAACTTCCTTATTAAATGATTGAAGAGCCTCAACACCATCACAGCAAAGCGAAACAGAATAACCATCCGAGTTCAATTGATCAGAAATTACCAACCCCAAGTTAACATCATCTTCAACTAGTAATATTTTGATTTTCATTCAGATTTTCATAGATAGAAGAACAAATATATAAAAAAACCAAGGGCTTCAGATTCTCATCCAAAGCCCTCGGCATCAACCTAACCTACTACTACTGCGCAAATATACTACTTTTTTGAGGTTTTAACTTTGAAAAATCGAATTATTTTTATCAAGTTCTATACAATTATGCTTTTTCACTTGATTAAGAATTAGTTTGACAATATCCAACAACACTTTATCTTTGCTAAAAAATAAAGATGGCGAGCATATTTGTAGTGGATGACGATGAAGACATTCGCGAGCTTCTAAAGTATAATTTACAGAAAAACGGCCATGACGTTATAACCTGTGAAAACGGGTTGATTTGTATCGAAAAACTTAAAAATCATAAACCAGACCTCATTTTATTGGATGTAATGATGCCCGAAATGGATGGAATTGAGGTTTGTGAAAACTTGAAGTCTTCGGAGCAAAATAGCGATGTATTAATTTGTTTTTTAACTGCTAGAAACGAGGATTATAGTCAAATTGCAGGGCTTGAAGCAGGAGGTGATGATTACGTCGCTAAACCAATTAAGCTGAAGGTACTTATGAGTCGTGTAAATGCGCTTTTAAGGAGAAAGAATCTTACAAAGCCAATACATGCAGAAATAGCAGATTTGCAAATTGATCGAGAGAAATATATGGTTTTAAAAAATGGACAAGAAGTTCATTTACCTCGAAAAGAATTCGAATTGCTAGCTTTACTTTCTTCACGACCAAATTTTGTTTTCAAACGCGATGTTATTTTAGAGACTGTTTGGGGGACCGAAATTATTGTAGGTGATCGTACTATTGATGTTCATATAAGAAAACTTCGTGAAAAAATAGGAGATAAATATATTACAACTGTTAAAGGCATTGGTTACAAATTCAACGATTGATATGGAACGATTGTTGTTATAAACAAATAAAACGTTGCTATGAGATCATTAAATATAGTTCCGATCATCTTTTTTTTGACTATTTCGCTCACATCAAATGCTCAGGCTAGTTTTGATCGAGAATTTGAAGCAGTAAAAAAAGAGTTAATGCTTTGGGATCCAATTCGAGGGGAATGGTTAGCAAATTCCATTTTAGCTCTTTCGGATAATAAACCAATTCCAGATCGAACATTCCCTGAAGACTTTACGCCTTATCAAATGGCAGCAATGATTCCAAGTGAACAACGTCGTGGAATAAGTCAATTAATAGGTCAATCTCGAAGTGCAGCAGGTAATGAATATTCAAATCAATGGAATATGGTAGAACTGATTTTTAATCATAGCTACTGTTCTACTCTTACTGGTAGGAGTTTCGGTGACCCACATTTGAATTCTTTTGATAAAGCTACCTATTCTTTCCAAACAGTAGGTGAATTTATAGTTGCTAAATCAATAAAAAATCACTTTGAGGTTCAAGCCAGACAAAGTCCACAAAACAATAATTTTTCTTTGAATACAGCAGTAGCATTTAATGTGGCTGGTGATCGACTTTGCTATTACACTGGTGAAAAACCTGACAACCATTATAGTCCTTGGAGGCTTGATGGACAACCTTTATCATTAAACGGAAGAACTTACTTTCTGCCACACGGAGGAACGCTAAATCTTAATGGAAGGTACTATACTATTTCATGGCCAACCGGTGAAAATGTAATTCTGGAAAGTCGTTCAGGACAAATGGGATTTCTTAACTTGACAATTGAAATTTTCGATTGTGATCGCGGAGAATTCGAAGGTTTATTAGGAAATGCCAATGGAATTATAGAGGATGATTTCAATGGACGTAATTCAAGTAGACAACGTCCTGTATATGCATCATTTTCATCTTTTGGAAATCCTATGCTTCAGCAAGCTTCAGCCACTGCTGAACGCCAATATTTGAACTTTTTGGCACGTGATTTTGCAGAAGATTGGCGTGTTACGGATCAAACTACCTTGTTCGATTATGCAATTGGATTGACCACCGCTACTTATACCGACCGTTCGTTTCCTAAAGAACACTTTACAGTATCTGACTTACCGACAGATCGAAGGAATGCGTCTCGAAAAAAATGTGAAGATATGGGAATTTCTGCTGATGAAATGCCTGGTTGTATATTTGATAATGGTTTTCTCAACTTAAATCCAAGCCCTATTCCTGAAACAATAAACCCTACGCGTGGCACTGTGCTCAAATCCATAAATAAACCCGCTTTAAATAACAACTTTGCTACTTTTGATGAGAATATAAATTCTTCGAATCCTTTGCCAATAGCAGAACCTATAAAATCAAAAGAATACAATCAACCCATTATCAAAGATGAAGAGCCAAAATCGATTGAAAACAGACCGAGAGAGTACATCGTACCTAATAATAGCTTTGAGATTAAACCACCAAAACTGAACAAAACGCCAAATAATTCAATCTCAACACCTAATAAACCTGCCCCAAAAGAGCCAGTCCAAAAGCCGAGTTTAAATGGAGGTAGCATAAAAACTAAAAAGGGAAAATAACAGATAAAACGAAAATCTTTTAATCAGCCCTTATAAATAACAACTAAGTATTCGCTCAGCGAGCATTCCTGCTATTCGTTTATCAAGTTCTTTTTTGTTTTGAAAATAAAAATCAAGCTCAGACTCGGTCATGAGACCGCAAATTTGTCCGATTAAGAAATATTTAAAATTTGGCTGAGTAATAAAAAAATGCTTGATTAACGTTCGTTTTTGCTGAATTTTAACCTCTTCAGAAATTTGTTTTTGAAACAGTTTCTCCTTTTTCGTAAGTTGAATGATTAGGTTATGCTGATATTTCAATAGTGGCCTTAATACTTGATTTTGAAATGATTCAAGCCCGTTTGTTGTTTCTTCTGTAATAACCTCAGGTCGTAATGCTTTTAATTCAGATTCTTCTCGCATATCTTTCCAAACAAATCAAACATCCTACTGTTCGAATTCGAAAATAGAAATGGGATTTGCAAATTGTTCTATATATTGAACTGTGCGTTCTTCCTCAGCATTTCTGGTGAAAATAAGCTGCCGGCATTTTGGTAAACTTTCAGCAATTCGAGAAATAAGGCTTTTATTTCCCATTCTCATCTGGTCATCCATTTCTAATACCATGAAAATTTTCAGTTTACCAATATTAAACCCATTCTGAAAGTATAATTCGCAAATACGTTTCGGAGTTCCAATGATGATTTCCGTCCCATCAAACAAATCATTTCGTTGTTTTAGTTTATTGCCTTTGTCGTGAATTAAGTCTACTGTTAAATCCATCGTCTTTGCAATTTTTACAGTTAAGTCATATAGCGATACAGCGCTGTCGATATCTTTGCAAATCACAATAGCTCTCGGTGAACCTTCTTCCGGCTGAGGTATAATTTCTAAAAGTAATTCAGGAATTATTGATGTATAGTCATTCGGTTGTGCGACACAAAGAACCGATTTCCCGGAACCTATTAATTTTAAAATAGATAAGATGTTTTTATTTTCCACCCTTTGATACGTTTAGATTAATTTCGGATTATTGGCGTGGCGGTCTTTATCACGTGTTGTTTTTTTGGCAAGATTTTTTCGAAAGGCATTTTCTAAGTCAATTCCTGTTTGATTAGCAAGACAAATAAGAACAAAAAAAACATCCGCTAACTCGTCTCCAAGGTCTTTGTTTTTTTCACTTTCCTTTTCACTTTGTTCGCCATACCTTCTTGCCATGATTCGAGCAACTTCTCCAACTTCTTCCATTAAAATGGCCGTATTGGTAAGTTCATTAAAATAGCGAACACCTATTTCCTGAATCCATTGATCAACAATTTTTTGTGCTTCAGCGATTTCCATAGGTCAAAGTTAGAAGATAAGTCGTGTTTTCCATTTCTTTTTTCGAAATTTGTCTGATTCAATTCGAAATATGGAAAAACTTCAGAACTTCATAAATGGCGATTATCTAGCCCCCAAAAACGGACTTTATATCGATAATTACGAGCCAGCAACAGGACAAATTTATTCCTGGATTCCAGATTCAGATTCGGATGATGTCGAGTTAGCTGTAAATGCCGCAGAGATGGCTTTTCCGATTTGGTCAAACATGTCAGCAGAAGAAAGAAGTAAAATTTTGGTGAAACTTTCTGAAGGAATTGAAAAAAGAATGGATGAGTTTGTGGCGGCTGAAAGCAAGGACAATGGGAAACCAATTTCGTTAGCCCGGAATGTTGATATTCCAAGGGCCGTTTCAAATTTTCATTTTTTCGCGACTGCCATTTTACATTTTGCATCTGAGTCACATTATATGGAAGGTGTTGGGGTTAATTACACTACTCGAAAACCCATTGGTATTGTAGGTTGTATTTCGCCTTGGAATTTACCGTTATATCTGTTTTCATGGAAAATAGCCCCTGCCTTAGCGGCTGGAAATTGTGTGATTGCCAAACCGTCTGAAGTTACACCTTATACAGCATATTTACTCGGAAAAGTTGCTCAAGAAGCCGGGCTCCCAAGCGGCGTTTTGAATATCCTTCATGGAACTGGACCAAAAGTTGGAGATGCCATTGTAAAACATCCGAAAATCAAAGCCATTTCCTTTACGGGTGGTACAAAAACGGGTGAATACATTGCTCGTACAGCAGGGCCGATGTTTAAAAAACTATCCTTGGAATTAGGTGGAAAGAACCCAAACATCATTTTTGCAGATTGCGATTTTGAAGACATGTTAAGTACGACTATACGCTCTTCATTTGCCAATCAAGGACAAATATGTCTATGTGGATCACGCATTTTTGTTGAAAAATCCCTTTATTCGAAATTCAAAGAAGCATTCGTTGAAAAAGTTTCGAAATCTAAAGTTTCTTTTCCCGAAGACCCGAAGGCTAATCTTGGAGCAATCGTTTCGGAATCACACATGGAAAAAATTCTCTCCTACATAGATTTAGCAAAACAAGAAGGTGGAATAGTATTGACAGGAGGTAAACGCGTTCATTTAGATGCGCCATATGACAAGGGTTATTATATTGAACCAACTATCATTGAGGGACTATCATTTGACTGTAGAACAAATCAAGAAGAAATTTTTGGGCCAGTTGTAACCATTACATCCTTTGAATCAGAGGAACAAGCGCTAATGATGGCTAATTCAACTCAATATGGTTTAGCAGGAACTATATGGACTTCAGATTTAAAAAGAGCTCACCGAGTTGCAGACCACCTTCAATCAGGAATTGTTTGGGTCAACTCATGGCTCGTTCGCGACCTGAGAACTCCATTCGGTGGAGTCAAAGCATCTGGTGTTGGAAGGGAAGGAGGCTGGGAAGCCTTACGGTTTTTTACCGAAGCCAAAAACATTTTTATTAAATACTAGGATGCGATTTTTAATCTTTTATTTAGGCGTTTGTCTTTTTGTCAACGGACAATTAAAACCAGTTTTATTGCAGGTAAAAAAGGACACTATAATTCAATGGAATTATCATTTTGGAGATGAGTTTTATGGAGATAATTTAAATGTTAACAAATGGTATAATGGCTATCCATGGGGAGGACTAATTATCGATCAACGAATTTACGCCGCTCCAGAAATGACATCGCAAAAAGATGGCATCCTACATCTTAGCGCAAAAAACACAAGTGAATGGCGTAAATTTCCAGAATGGATGCTGAATCCAGAAGCGATAAAAAAACATGGTATAGAAATTAAAGAAGGTTCCATGCAATTAGATTATCTAACTTCTTGTATTTGGAGTAAGAAGAATTTTAAATATGGCTACTTTGAGTGTCGCTGCAAGGCCCCAACTGGAAAAGGACTTTGGCCAGCATTTTGGCTTTATGGTCAAAATCAAGTCGATGAGATAGACTTTATGGAAATGAAAGGGGAAAGACGTTTCCAAACACACGTTGATATACATTGTCCGAATGACTGTGATAAAATTGCTATCGGACCGTTTGGCAGGAAAAAGGGCTGGGGAGGTTGGCTTAAAATGCGAGAAGAATTAACAAACAATTGGGTTATTTTTTCCGGTGTTTGGTTGCCAAATTCGTTGACTTATTATGTTAACGGTGTTCCTGTTTCTCATTATAACGGTGATTTTTCAACTCCAATGAATGTGATTGCCAATCTCTCCGTAGCACGCGATAATGCACCTTTTCATCCAGGGCCTGATAAAAAAACAGTCTTCCCAAGTGAATTTGCAGTGGATTACATTCGTGTATGGAAACCACTAAACGACCCAAGAGAGACAGAAGCAGAGAATTGGATCATCCCGCGAAATTACAAGTCGATTGTGCCTTCCAATTCAATTTCAAGAATCAAACGGAAAGTTCGACACATCTATTCCAAAAAGCAACTAAAAAATGAAATTGGTTTTATCTCTTTGATTCCTCAAAGTAATTTGGTTTATGTTATTCAATTAAATGGAGCATCCTTCCAAGATTTATTAGTTGAATTGGATGATCAAAGAAATAGACCCAGACGTATTTCAACAGAATCTAATACGATTGATTTTTCGGGGATTCCATCTGGAAAATATATTTTAAGGATACAATTAGCAGGTTTAAAAACGCAAATACCAATTGAAATTTAGGTTTTTATTTGTTCTTCTTGCTGCCGAATCTCGCGCCTAATGTAAGTTTAAACATATAATGAAATTGACGATACACTAAATCTGAAAATCGAATTGATTTATTGTCAAAGTCTGCTACTAAAAAAGCAAAGAACTTTTTATTGGAGTAACCGCCCATAATTCTAACATCGTATCTTGGAGCTAGTCCAAGAAAACCACGAGATTTATGTTCCAAACGATAGAATTTGGATTGAATGACGCCACCTAAACCGAACCACCCACAAAATTGCCAGTTTTTAACTCTATTTACATAAGCATAACCTGGAATTAGTCCTAAATCTAATGCTGAAAAGCGTGATGCAGAAGTTTTTGACTGCAACGGATCTTGTAATTCAGTTGGAATGATTGGCAGACCATCATTATCAATTGAGAAACTATTTAATGTTCCTTTCACATAGAACGTTTGGACAGGTTTTTTATAATGAGCTCGTTTTCCATATAACCCATTGATTTTAAAATTTTTATTGGTAAAATACCAAGTGTTCATGGAGAAATTTTTAGATTTCATACTCGGCTCCTTATAGTTTGGATTTTGAATGCTGAAAGTTGAATCCCAACGATAGGCATCCTGAATGGTATAACCTAAAATTGATTTATATTCAATATCGATATGAAACTTTTTAATGTCGAAGTCAAAACCAAGGTTGAATTGTTTAGTTTCTCCATATAATTCTGTGCTTCGTAAATAACCAAGAATTGGAAGTCCTAGTCGGAATGAGAACCATTTGTATGCGAAACCAATACCAAGAAAAGGTTTGAAGTTATTTTCATAACTCAGTTTTTTGATCCCTCCTGGAAAATTGTATTGTAAACTGAAGGGAGCTGTATTAAAACCAAAATCCGTGTAAATGACCTTGCTTTTGGAGAAATCTTCCAGAAATGCACTTTCCTTTTGACCAAGGCCAGTACTTAAAAAGAACAGGATAAAGATTTTACTCAGTAATGTTTTCAAGTCCTAAAATGAATGCGTATACTTTTGCGATTTCCTTTCTTTCAGCGCTTCGACCGGAGCCGCCACCATGTCCTGCATCCATATTACAATCAAAGATTAACGGATTTTTATTGGTTCGGTATTCACGAAGTTTGGCTATGTATTTCATTGGTTCCCAGTATTGAACTTGTGAATCGTGGTAACCTGTGGTGACATAAATCGCAGGATAATTCATTTTATAAATGTTGTCATACGGCGAATATTTCAACATGTAATAATAGTAATCAGGATCATTCGGATTTCCCCATTCTTCGTATTCGCCCGTTGTAAGTGGAATGCTTTCATCTAACATAGTCGTAACCACATCCACAAATGGAACTTGGGAAACAATTCCTTTCCAAAGATAAGGCGCCATATTGGTCACAGCACCCATCAACAAACCTCCGGCACTTCCTCCTTGTGCGTAGATTTTTCCTTTGTCGCAATAACCCATGTGACCGAGGTATTCTGCCGCATTGATGAAATCCGTGAACGTATTGATTTTCTTTTGAAATTTCCCGTTTTCATACCAATGTTCACCCATGTATTTGCTCCCTCGAATGTGCGCTACTGCGTAAACAAATCCACGATTCAAAAGACTCAAACGCGTCGCGCTGAATACATCAGGTAAGGTGTAACCATAAGAACCATAACCATATAACAGACAAGGCGCTTGACTTAAATCCAGTCCTTTTTTATAAACCAAGCAAACAGGGATTTTAGTGCCGTCATTGGCAGTTGCCCAAACGCGCTTCGATTCATAATCATCTGATTTAAAACTCTTGTCCAATAATTCTTTGCGGAACCAAATGGATTTTTCCTCGGTTGCCATGTTGTATTTGTAAACCGTTGAAGGAGTTGTCAATGAATTGTAAGCGTAAAATATTTCATCCGAAGCATAATTATCATTTAATCCAGGCGACAAAAAATAGGTTTCTTCGTTGAATTGAACAAACTGCTCCTTACCTGAAGCGATATTTTTCACTTTCAATTTTCGCAAGCCGTTAGAGCGTTCTTCGATTAATAAGAAATTCTTAAATACAGATACGCCCTCCAAAAGAGTATTCACATCATGTGCAATGACTTCCGAACAGGCCTCAATTTCTTTAGGAACATCTTTCGAAAATAATAAGCGTTTATTTGATGCGTTTGAATTACTCAAAATATAGAAACCATTTTCATGATGACCGATGTCATACAAATGACCTTGTTTTCGCTTTAAAAACGAGAATGGATTCGTATTGGCTTGATTGGCGTCAATTAGCCACGTTTCAGATGTAGTCGAACTAGCAATTTGAATAACAATGTATTTGTCCGTAATTGTTTTCTCAATTCCCAAACTAAATTTTTCATCTTTCTCTTCGTAAACAAGCGCGTCATTTTTGGAATCCGTTCCCAAGATATGGCGGAAAACTTGAAATTCACGGAGCGTTTGAGGATCTTTCTTGACGTAAAAAACTGTTTTGTTATCGTTAGCCCAAATAATTTCTCCGCTGACATCTTGAATTTTATCCTTTAGAAATTTGCCGGTAGAATTATTACGAAAAGTAGCAACGTATTTTCTTCTTCCAACGAAATCTTCCGTTAATGCCAAAAGTTTATTATCTGGAGATGGTG
>Ga0315906_10011793_pt1 | contig 10170 bp, 11 predicted proteins | sample LakEriMetagenome_4_FD_203526 | JGI IMG/M metagenome (GOLD analysis project Ga0315906, IMG submission 203526) | Freshwater fungal communities from buoy surface, Lake Erie, Ohio, United States - Buoy 2 MA122 | ecosystem: Environmental > Aquatic > Freshwater > Lake > Lake biofilm | place: USA...
TCTGCTCTAACAGAAAGAGATAGTTTAATTGAAATGGGTAAGGCAACTGCTCAAACTCTTACTGTTCCAACAAATGCTACCGTAGCATGGCCAGTAGGAACTTCAATTAGCATACTTCAAACTGGAGCGGGACAAGTAACAGTTGCTGGTGCAGTTGGAGTAACAATTAATGCAACACCAGGATTAAAACTACGTGCACAATGGTCATCTGCTACTCTTCTAAAGAGAGCAACTGATACATGGGTACTATTTGGTGATCTATCAGCATAAAAATGTTGGTATAATAATAAAAGAAAAGGAGTAACATGTCAAAAAATATTGGTATTAGATCTTCAGCGCAGGATAACTTTTTACAACCAGAAAATGTTACTTCTTTAACTGCAACAGATGTAGGAACAAGCCGTCCATATCTAGCGACAGCAAATACAACCTCTGCAGCATCAGCATCAGGAACTGGTGGAGCAGTAAGCCTATCGTGGACACTTCCAGCAAGTTCTCCAGCAGCAACTTCTTATGAAATTACTACCACACCATCAACATATACGCATGATACTGGATCCTCTTCAACAAGTTATACATTTCAAGGTCTTGCATCTAATACATCTTATACATTTACTGTAAAAGCAAAAAATGCTACTGGAACAGCAAGCGGAACAACATCTTCTTCTGTAACAGCAACAACAGTTCCAAATGCACCATCTGCACCATCCGCATCTTCAACTAGCGGAAGCCAGGATGTTGTAACTTGGTCAGCACCAGCAGCAACTGGTGGAAAAGCAATTACAAGTTATACTGTTGTTTCCAGTGATGGTCCAACATATACAAATTCAACTTCTCCAAAAACAATTTCTGAAACTGCAGGAACATCGCAAACTTATAGAGTTATAGCAATAAATGCAAATGGTTCTTCTGCTCAAAGTGCTGCCTCTAACTCTGTTACTACTCAACCATTTTTCCCACCATTCTTTCCATTCTTTCCACCATATTTTCCATTCTTTCCACCATATTTTCCACCACCGTTCTTCCCACCGTTCTTCCCACCGTTCTTCCCACCGTTCTTCCCACCATATTTTGGATACTTCTCCGATTAACATAAATTGTTTATGCTATAATTAAATATAGACATAGGGAGTTTTTTGTGCAGTGGTTTGATTTGCCAAGAGAAGAAAAAATTAATTATAGACTTAAAGAAACTAATATTGGCAATAATATTATTGCTACTAACTTAGACTATGGAATTCATCTTTATAGTAATGCAATTTCAAAAGATAATTGTGATTTTATTATAAATACTCTTGAATCAGAAGTTGAAAAAGATAATACTTTAAGATGGCAGGGTGCAAAAGTTAATGATGTTGAGAATAAATTAAATGCTAGAAACTGCTTTGATATTAAGTATAAAAGAGAAAATTTAGGTAAATATCAAAAATATAATCAAGGTTTATTTGATATTCATAAAATTGTAGAAGATCAACTTGATTTATGTCTTCAACATTATGAATCTTTATGGCATTTAAAGATGAACTATAAAGAGGCTTTTAACTTTGTTAAATACTCAAAAGATGAATATTTTAAAACACATGTTGATCACGGACCTTATTATACGTGCACAATATCTGCAGTAGTATACCTTAATGATAATTATGAAGGTGGAGAACTAGATTTTACTAGACATAATTTATCAATAAAGCCAAAGGCGGGAGATATTGCAATATTTCCTTCTAATTTTGTATATGAGCATGAATCAAAAAATATTACAGACGGAGTTAAGTATTCTGTTGTAGTTATGCTAGACTATAATGATAATAATCATAAGGAGAATCATGGAAACAATTATTGAGTCAAACAATTTTTATCCAGGACAAACTTGGTCTTCTTACGAAGATCTTGGAAGTGGAATTTTTGTATATCATGATGTTTTAACTAAAGATATTGACATTATTAATAGATTAGAGTCTGTTGTGTCTAATGATGAAAATGCTAGGTATAAGTGGAGAGAAGCGCTTGTTGGATATCAGCAAAGAATGCCAGAATATAGAGATTGTGTAGATTTTAAATTTAAAAAAACTGATATTGAGCATGATAAATCTAATGAGTCTTTGTTTTTACAAAATCTTTGGCAAGATGTATATGACAAGTCAAAACCAGTTGTTGATCATTATTGTAATAGTTTTCATATAGGTGAATTAAAATATTGGGAAGCAATGAATTTTATTAAATATGGTCCAGGACAGCACTTTCAAGAACATCATGATCATGGGTTCTCTTATAATTGCGTTGTTTCGCTTGTAGGATATCCCAATGATGACTATGAAGGTGGAGAACTTACTTTTAGATTACAAAATTTAAACATAAAGGCTAAGGCTGGAGATCTTTTTGTTTTTCCGTCTAATTTTATGTATCCACATAGAGCAATGCCAGTAACATCTGGTACTAAATATTCTATAGTAACCATGCTTGATTATAGTGCAAAGTTTCATAATCCAAAGTTTTATCAAGAAACTGAAGACTAATGATTTCTTTAGATTTTTATAAAGAAAGAGGATCATTAATTAATTTTTATCCATTAACAATGAAAAGGGATTGGATGGAAAATACAGATAGTAAGCATGCGTATAGGTGTTTTCCAGTTTCCTCTGCTAATTTAGTTGGATGGACATTTTCATTTCCTGAAGATATTACTTTTATTTGGGATGGAGTTTCAGATACGTTTTCTGATCATATTAAAATTATTAAAGGTCATAAGTTTATAAATTTAAATAGGGCAAATGCTACTATTAGTTTTGAGACTAATCTTTATTTAAAAACAGATAATGATATAAGCATTATGATAATGCCAGTACCAAATCAATTTATTGAAGGAACTAACTGTTTTACAACAATTATTAATCCATCAATACTAAAAGCACCAATTCCTGCTGCATGGAAAATAACTCTAGCAAACAAAGAAATTACTATACCAGCCAACACTCCAATAGCATCTATTATTCCTATTTCACTAAAAGATTTACAAAATGTATCTGTTAATTTATATAATGCACAGTTTGGTCAGGATCATTATAATTTTTTACAAGATTATGGCATGGCATCACAAGAAAAAACAATGATAGATAAATGGACTAACTTTTATAGAGATGGGGTTGATCACAAAGGTAATAAACTTGGCGAACATGAGGTTAAAAATTTAAAACTAAGTTTTAACGATTATACAAAGGATAGCAATGGATAAGCATAAAATTATTTTTAAAGCAGCAAGGTCTTGGCTATCATCAGAAAGCAATTCAGTACCAAAACCAATTTTAAAATCAATTCCAGAGTGGTATAGAAAAGCAGATAGATATGCAAAAGATTTTAATAATGATTTTATTATTGGTCCAGACAAAGGTAAAATTCCAACCTGGAAGGCATGTCCAGCACTATTTGATATTATGGCAACTGGATATTCTTTAAATACTCCATGTGATATTGAATTTTTTCTAAATGAAAATAATAAAATTGATGTTAAAGTTCATAATTCAAAATATGCTTCATTTATCCAAAAAAGACCTGCAATGCCACAGTTTATGCATCCAGAAGGATATTATCAAGATCATTTTGCTTGGTTTGGTGATTGGCAAATTATTCTTCCAAGTGGATATAGTGCAATTTATGCAACGCCATTTAATAGGTACGAGTTGCCATTTTTAACCACAAGTGGTATTATTGATTTAGATAAAGTACATCAGCCAGGATCATATCCATTTTTTGTAAGAAAAGGGTTTACTGGTATTATTCCAGCAGGAACTTCATATATTCAGTTAATTCCATTTAAAAGAGAAAATTGGACTTCAGAAGTAATTGAAGAGCCAGATCAAAATAAAATAAAAAAAGAATATCAAGAAAATACTCGTCTTTATAGGGTTCCAGATGGAGGAGTTTATAAAAAAAATATATGGGAGCCAAGAACCTATGAATAAAGAAAATGGTATAATAAAAATATGATCAATAATGTTAATCCATATAAAAAAGAATCAATAACTCCGTCAGGATTTTTTGGTAATGACAAATCTATGATTGTTGAACTAGAAAACTTTATGACAAAAGAAGAAGTCGAATATCTTGAAAATGCAGCAAAGTCTATAACTATATGGGATATTACTGAAACACATAAAAATGAAAATGGTACTGTAATTTATGATGCAGACTACTGGAAAGATCGTGTTGCAACTGGTAAAACATTAGATAAAAATGATCCAAAAATTGCAGAAATTTTAGAAGGTCTTTTTAAAAGATTAAAGGCAGAAATTGAAACTTTTTTTAATGTTGTTGTTGAGCCAACAGGAAAGGCTATTGTAAAATGGCTTCCTGGACAATTTCAGCACCCACACGCAGACAAGGAATTGCACGAAGGTCCAGATGCTGGAAAGCCAAATGATTTTCCACATTATGATATTGCAAGTTTATTTTATTTAAATGATGACTACATTGGTGGAGAGTTATATTTTCCATTGCAAGATATTCAGATTAAACCCAAAAAGGGTGCTGCTTATTTTTTTCCAGGTGACAAAAATTATATACATGGAGTAACAAAGGTTGAAGAAGGAATTAGATATACTTGTCCATTTTTTTGGACAATTTTAGAGCATACTGGAGATAAAAAACCATGACAAATATATATAAAGATTCAATTGAGTTATATCCAAATATAATTGTTTATAAAAATTTATTTAAAGATGCAAATAAAAATTATGAAACATTAAAAGAATCTACAGAGGGGGATTCAGATAGATTTTTTAATTATTGGTCACAGTGGTCACAATTTGGAGAATATTTGAATCCAACCCTATTGGATTCAGACATTAAGATTGAATTTATTAATGATGTTGATCTATCAACAAAAAAACAAAATAATCAAAAAACTGTTCTTGTAGAATTGCTTGATAATTTTAATTTTGTCATTAGAGACTATATCTCTCGTACTGGAGTTGATGTTGATTTTAATGAAAAAGTTATCAATACAGAAGGACATACTGTTCCAAGATGGGAAAGGTATGGTCCATCAATAGTAAAATATCAAGATTATTCTAAAACCAATACGAGTGTTCCTTTGGCTATGTCTTATCACTCTGATTTTATTAGACAGCCAATAACAAGTCCAGGATATAAATTTGCAATAACAGTTCTTACTTATTTTAATGATGATTATCAAGGTGGAGAAATTGATTTTGCAATAGGTAAAGAGTTATATAAATATAAACCAGAAATGGGAGATATTGTAGTTTTTCCATCAGGACATCCAGATGTTTTAACAAAGGATGGAAATGTTTATTTACATGGAGTTCTTCCTGCAAAAAATGGACATAAATATCTTTCTAGGATGTATTTAGTAAAATATGAAGAGGGATCTTCTGAGTGGTTTGAAAATGAAGAAAAATTTGGAAAAGAAGTTTGGGCATCAATGCAAAATGATATAATGATAAAGTTTAATGAAGACAATCCACAAAAACGTGAAATTAAAGATGGAGTAAGAATAAAATGAATTTAAATAATAAGCAAAGATTGTCAAAAGATATAGTTGTTTATGAAAATTTTTTAACAGAAGAAGAATCTGCTGCAGTTATTAAAGTTTTAGAAAAAGCAGTTGAAAATAATACAATATCTTGGACACCAATTTCTTTTTATGAATCATACTCATCTGTTCTTCCTCAAGATAACGATCCAGCATTAGAGGAGTTTGGGCTATCGCCAACATTTTTTTCAGATGTAAAAAGTAAAATAATAGAAGCAGTAGCATCAATTGAAGATATAGATCCAATGTCCGTTACTCAAATAGGATATCATACTCAAAAATGGGAGCCAGGTGCTTTTGCAAGGCCTCATTCTGATAATACTGATGAACATGGAAATCCATCAGCATTTGAAAGAAGTAGATATGCTGCTTTTATTTATTTAAATGAAAATTTTGAAGGTGGAATATTAAATTTTACTAAAAACAATATTTCAGTAAAACCAAAAGTAGGACTTCTTGCTGCATTTGCAGGAGGTTTTGAAAATATGCATGAAGTAACATTAATTACAAAAGGAATAAGATATACTTTAGGTTCTTTTTGGGATGATAGAGAAGAGTCAGATTATCCAGAAGAATTAAGAAAGCAATGGGAAGAGGAAATTAAGAAAGTAAGAGAGTACCAAGAAAAAGAAAAAGCAGAATGGCAAGAAATGATAAAAGATGGATATAAGTTAGATAAAAATGGTAATAAATATAGAATTGAGGAGTTAGATAAATGAAAAAACATGTTTTAGAAGAAAAGGTTTATTATTATGAAGATGCTGTTGAAAACTTAGATAAAGTTATGTCAACTCTTGCTGAAATAGAAAAATTAGATAAAGAGCGCAATAGAGAATCTTGGGATGTTTGGACTTCTTCAAACAATAAAGATTTTGTTTATGGAAAAACAAAATTATTTTATTTACCAGAAATTGAAAAAATGGAAGACGAATATAAAGAAAAAATGCAATTTGTATATGATTCAATTACAAAATCTTTTTATAATGTTTGTAAGGATTACGCTGTAAATCAAAATGACCATGATGAACCAAAATTATTTCCTTCATTTAATATTAAAATATATAATACTGGAATTGGTATGGGGCCGCATTTTGATCAACTTGATGGAGATAAAACATTGAGATATTCTTTAGTTATGTATTTGAATGATGATTGTGAAGGTGGAGAAATATCTTTTACTTTGTCTGACTATGATGGAGTATTGCAAAAAAGAAATGCAAATCCAGACTATGAAAAAGCAGTTGAAAACAAAGAAATTGATTTTGGCATTAAGCCAAAAAGAGGAAGTGTAATTATATTCCCTTCGTCAGCGCCATATCACCATACTGCACATGTAGTTAAAAGTGGTGTAAAGTATATGATTCCAGGACATTGGATTCATAATGATATGGAATTTAATAAAAATGATATGATGTAATCACTATGTTATTACATCCTGACTCTGAATTAAAGCCAAATCATCAAAATTTAGTGGAAGACTATATAAAAGGTGTTAATGAAAAAACACAAAGTGTTTATATGTTGACTATTGCAAGAGATGGAGAGCAACCAGCAAGAAGTATTTTATACTATAGCAATGCAGTTGATGCTGCTTTTGCATACAATAAATATACTGATTGGGGATTTGCAAAAAATTTTTTAACTGTAACCCTATATGAACCTTCAGGCACAGTAAATCAAAAGGTATTAAAAAGAGATCAAGCGGGTGAATGTACTTTTATTAGAAAAGACTACTATGATATTCAAAAAATACTTTATGGAATAAAAGATAATATAGATAAAAACATTTATAATAACTTATGTATTGACATAATGACTGTTTTTGCTAAAGATAATTGGAGATTTAATCCAGAAAGATTTTTAAACGATCTTGGCGTAGAGCATAAGTTAGAGTCATAGTTTTATTTATATAAAAACTATACCTTATCTATAAGTATAGAGTTTACAAAAACTAAAAACTCTGCTACAATTAGGTATCATTTAAATTCAATTTATTAGGAGATTTTAATTATGTCAGATGTTTTTTCTTTTCGTCTTTCAGATGAATTCGTTAACAAATATGTAGGAATTGAGCCACCTTTTGGCTTTAAGGATGCTGGTCTTAACTCACTTGGAGAGATCACATTTATTCGTACATATTCAAGAGTAAAGGAAGATGGTAAGAAAGAAAGATGGCATGAGGTCTGCAAAAGAGTAATCGAAGGCATGTATTCAGTACAAAAGAATCATGCTAAAGAAAACAGACTACCTTGGAATGACTATAAGGCTCAAAAATCTGCACAAGAAGCCTTTGATCGTATGTTTAATCTTAAGTGGACACCACCAGGACGAGGGCTTTGGGCATTTGGAACACCAATGACTATGGAAAAGCGTAATTCTGCTGCCCTTCAAAATTGTGCAATGGTATCTACAAGAGATATTGATAGAAATGACCCAGGAGCATTGTTTGCTTGGGTAATGGATGCATTAATGCTTGGTGTTGGTGTAGGATTTGACACAATTGGTCAAGATAAAGAAATGCCTATTTATGGTCCTACAGAGCCAGTTGTTATTTATGAAATTCCAGATACTCGTGAAGGTTGGGTAGAGTCTGTAAGACTTCTTCTTAATTCTATGTTAAGACCAAATCAAAATATACAAGAGTTTAAATATGATTTGATCAGACCTCTAGGAGCACCAATTAAAGGCTTTGGAGGAGTTTCTAGCGGACCACAACCACTAATTGATCTTCATGCAAGGATACGAAAAGTAATTGGCTCTAGAGTCGGTGAGACACTAGATTCAAGAGCAATAGTTGATATTGTAAATTTAATTGGAACTTGTGTTGTTTCTGGTAATGTTAGAAGATCAGCAACACTTGCATTAGGTTCTGCTGGAGATAATGACTTTATTAATTTAAAAAATGGTGAAGTCTTTCCAGAAAGAAATTCATTTGATTCAGAAAATCCAGGTTGGGCATGGATGAGCAATAATTCTATTTCTGCAACTGTTGGAACTAATTATGATGATTATGTAGATTTAATTGCAAATAATGGAGAACCAGGATTTATTTGGCTTGATGTTGCAAGAAATTATGGTCGTCTTGCAGATCCTGCAGATGGCAAAGATTATCGTGTAATGGGTTTTAATCCATGTGCAGAACAACCTCTTGAGTCTTATGAACTTTGCACTCTTGTTGAAGTTCATTTAAATCGTCATACAGATAAAGAAGACTTCTTGCGTACACTAAAGTTTGCTTATTTATATGGTAAAACAGTAACTCTTGTTCCAACACACTGGCAGATTACAAATGGAATTATGCAACGTAATCGCAGAATTGGTACATCACTAACTGGTATTGCATCTTTTGCAGATACTCATGGACTTCCAACTACAAGAGATTGGATGGATGAAGGATATCAAACAATTCGTAAATACGATAAGCAATACTCAGAATGGCTTTGTGTTCGTGAATCAATTCGTGTAACAACAGTTAAGCCATCAGGATCTGTATCGTTGCTTTCAGGTGCATCTCCAGGAGTTCACTGGCCAGTTGGAGGAGAATACTTCCTTCGTGCAATTAGGTTTAGTGACCAAGATCCAATGATGCATTTATTTAAAGCAGCAGGGTATAAAACTGAGCCTGATCTAGTTTCAGCCAATACAATGGTTGTTTATTTCCCAGTACACTCTGGACATCCAAGATCAGAAAAAGATGTTACATTATTTGAAAAAATTGGTCTTGCTGCAACAACACAAAAGTATTGGTCTGACAATGGTGTTTCTGTAACATTATCTTTTGATAAGGACTCAGAAACAAAGCATATCGCTCCAGCACTTCATATGTATGAGGGTCAACTAAAGGCTGTTTCATTTTTACCAATGGGAAATACAGTTTATCCTCAGCAACCATATCAACAAATCACACAAGAAGAGTATGATAGTTATATCGGACAAATTGCAAAAATAGATTGGTCTGCAATTTATGACGGTGTAGAAAACTTAGATTCTATTGGCGAAATGTATTGTACAACAGACTATTGTGAAATTAAAACTGGTTCCTGATATAATAGGGATAGGTGAAAAATGACTATCCCTTCCAATTTGTATGCTGAAAAAATATATGGAGAGCATCCTTTAGCAACTTGGCATTTTGATGATGAGGCTTACTATATTTCTTTTTTGTCAGGCAACCACAGGAATTTTCTTGGAGCACATGATTGGACAGCATCTGCAAATACTATAGTTTACGATCCAGAGACAGATGGAGATATTGACCTAGTCTCACCACTACCATTTGATTTTGATATTGCTGGACTTAGTTATTGTAGGTTAGCAGATGCCACTAATGATGAAACAATAACATCTAGCAACTTGGTTAAATTTTCACATTTAAATCAAGATATAGGAACTTTTGCAGTAGGTTGTTGGGTATATACAACAAGTGAATACTTAAATTCTATATCCATAGGATATACCTATGACGGTGGAACACCAGTTTATAATAATTTTATTACATCAGTTAAAGATAAGTGGTTTTTTATTTCTGGAACATTTGATATACCTACTGGAATTGATCCAAATGATTATGTTCAGGTTATAGTTAAGATAGATGCGAATAACGCAAGTATTGATGAAATGGA
>Ga0315906_10011794_pt1 | contig 10170 bp, 6 predicted proteins | sample LakEriMetagenome_4_FD_203526 | JGI IMG/M metagenome (GOLD analysis project Ga0315906, IMG submission 203526) | Freshwater fungal communities from buoy surface, Lake Erie, Ohio, United States - Buoy 2 MA122 | ecosystem: Environmental > Aquatic > Freshwater > Lake > Lake biofilm | place: USA: Lake...
GTGATAATATGGGACAACCCGGAATTCCTGAGTCGTTCAACGTATTGCTGCACGAGCTTCGTGGTCTCTGTTTGAAGATTACACTCGATTAAAAACGTATTTCATTCCCCTGAAGCAGAATTGCTCTGCAACACGCTTCAGGGGAATTTATCCTATAAGTACCCCAATAACGTTTACGTACCTACGAAAACAAACTCATGGCGGTTAAAAAAGAAACCAAGCTTAAAAGCAACTTTACCAAAATCATAATTTCCCTGGCGAGCCCGGAGCATATTCTGGAGCAATCTAGCGGGGAAGTGCTCAAGCCGGAAACCATCAACTACCGGACCTACAAACCGGAGCGTGATGGCTTATTCTGCGAGCGTATTTTCGGTCCTGTAAAGGACTGGGAATGTCACTGCGGCAAGTACAAGCGTATCCGTTACAAGGGAATCGTTTGTGACCGTTGCGGTGTAGAAGTAACTGAGAAGAAAGTGCGTCGCGAGCGCATGGGCCACATATCGCTGACCATTCCGGTGGCGCATATCTGGTATTTCCGTTCTCTTCCAAACAAGATCGGTTACCTGCTGGGTCTTCCCACCAAGAAGCTGGATCTGATTATTTATTACGAGCGTTATGTGGTTATCCAGGCCGGTGTGAAGTCGGAAGATGGTTTGAACTATCTTGATTTCTTAACGGAAGAGGAGTACCTCACGCACATGGAATCGTTGCCGAAAGACAACCAGCATCTCGACGAAAAGGATCCGAATAAATTCATCGCGAAGATGGGTGCGGAAGCTTTGTATGAATTGCTGTCGCGTCTCGACCTCGATCAACTGAGCTATAACCTGCGTTACCAGGCGAGCACGGAAACCAGTCAGCAGCGTAAAAACGAAGCGTTGAAGCGTCTGCAGGTGGTTGAAGCATTCCGTCAGGCTAACACACATATTGAAAATCGTCCTGAATGGATGATTGTGAAAGTGGTTCCGGTTATTCCACCAGAACTGCGCCCACTCGTTCCTCTGGATGGTGGTCGTTTTGCTACGAGTGATCTGAACGATTTATATCGTCGTGTGATCATCCGTAATAATCGTCTGAAGCGCCTTATTGAAATCAAAGCTCCGGAGGTAATCCTTCGTAACGAGAAGCGTATGCTTCAGGAAGCGGTGGATTCCCTATTTGATAACAGCCGTAAAGTAAATGCGGTGAAAACGGAAAGTAACCGTGCTTTGAAATCACTCTCTGACTCACTGAAAGGTAAGCAGGGTCGTTTCCGTCAAAACCTGCTCGGTAAACGTGTGGATTACTCTGCTCGTTCCGTTATTGTCGTAGGTCCTGAATTGAAGCTGCACGAGTGCGGACTTCCAAAGGATATGGCGGCTGAACTCTTCAAACCGTTTATCATCCGTAAGATGATTGAGCGTGGAGTAGTGAAGACCGTGAAGAGCGCAAAGAAAATCGTTGACCGTAAAGACCCGATCGTTTGGGATATCCTCGAGAATGTACTGAAAGGTCACCCGGTTATGTTAAACCGCGCCCCAACCCTTCACCGTCTGGGTATCCAGGCTTTCCAGCCAAAGCTGATTGAAGGAAAGGCGATTCAGTTACACCCGCTTGTTTGTTCTGCATTCAACGCCGACTTTGACGGTGACCAGATGGCGGTGCACGTTCCACTCGGAAATGCAGCCATTCTTGAAGCGCAGATGCTGATGCTTGCATCGCATAACATTCTGAACCCTGCCAATGGTGCGCCTATTACCGTTCCTTCTCAGGACATGGTACTTGGTTTGTATTACATCACCAAGGGTAAGCGTACTATGGGCGATACAATCGTTCGTGGTGAAGGACTGACATTCTATTCTGCAGAAGAAGTAATCATTGCCTACAATGAAAAGCGGGTGGATCTTCACGCGTTTATCAAAGTGCGCACGATGGTGAAAGAAAATGGTGAGCTGGTTCTAAAAGTAATTGAGACTACTGTTGGTCGTGTGATCTTTAACGAGGTTGTACCTACCAAAGTTGGTTATATCAATGAACTGCTTACCAAGAAATCACTGCGTGATATTATCGGTAACGTTATGAAAGAAACAGGTATCGCGTCAACCGCGCGCTTCCTGGATGATATTAAAGACCTCGGATTCAAGATGGCATTCAAAGGTGGTCTTTCCTTTAACCTGGGTGATGTAATCATTCCGGTTGAAAAGGAGAAACTGATCGGAAAAGCTAATACTGAAGTAGAGGAGGTGATGGGCAACTATAATATGGGATTCATCACCAACAACGAGCGTTACAATCAGATTATTGATATCTGGACACGTACCAATTCACGTTTGACCGAGACGGTAATGAATCAGATGAAGAGTGATAAGCAGGGCTTCAACTCTGTTTACATGATGCTGGATTCAGGAGCCCGTGGTTCGAAAGAGCAGATTCGTCAGCTGGGTGGTATGCGCGGACTGATGGCCAAGCCAAGTAAGTCAGGATCATCCGGTGGTGAAATCATCGAGAACCCGATCCTTTCAAACTTTAAGGAAGGTCTGTCTATCCTTGAGTACTTCATCTCTACGCACGGAGCACGTAAAGGTCTTGCCGATACCGCATTGAAAACGGCGGATGCGGGTTACCTTACCCGCCGTCTGGTAGATGTTGCACAGGATGTGATCATCAATGAAGAAGATTGCGGAACACTGCGTGGACTTGCAATGACTGCATTGAAGAATCAGGAAGAAGTTGTAGAGAGTCTTTACGATCGTATTCTTGGTCGTGTATCTGTTCACGATGTGTATCATCCGCAAACGGGTGAACTCATGGTGGGTAGCGGCGAAGAGATCAACGAAGATGTAGCGGTAATGATTGAAAATTCACCGGTTGAAGTGGTGGAGATTCGTTCCGTGCTGACTTGTGAATCAAAGCAAGGTGTTTGTACCAAATGTTATGGCCGTAACCTTGCTTCCGGTCGTATGGTGCAGAAAGGCGAAGCGGTTGGTGTTATTGCAGCACAGTCGATCGGTGAACCTGGAACACAGCTTACCCTCCGTACCTTCCACGTGGGAGGTGTGGCTGCGAAAGGAGCCGTTGAGTCTCAGATCACAGCAAAATTTGGCGGTATTGTCGAGTTCGAAGAAGTTCGTTCCATCGTACCGGGTAAAAAAGATAAAGGCAATGCAGAAGTAGTAATCGGACGTTCCGGTGAAATGCGGATAATTGATGAAAATACACGTGCCGTTCTTGCTTCAGCAAACATTCCTTACGGAGGTTTCCTGTTTGTTAAGGAGGGCCAGAAAGTTGCCAAAGGTGACCTGATCTGCGAATGGGATCCATATAACGCGGTAATTATTTCTGAAGTAGGTGGTAAAATTTCTTTCGAGAATGTGGAAGAAGGACTTACCTACAAGGAAGAAGCCGATGAACAAACTGGTTTCCGTGAGAAGGTGGTAATCGACAGCCGCGATCGTACCCGTATCCCGGTAATCCGTGTGGTTAGTGGTAAGGAGGTTTTGAAAGGTTATAACATGCCGGTGGGTGCTCACATCGTTGTAAATGATGGTGACAAAATCGAAGCAGGTGAAATCGTAGTGAAGATCCCTCGTCAATTGGGTCGTTCAGGTGATATCACCGGTGGTCTGCCACGTGTTACTGAGTTGTTTGAAGCACGTAACCCAAGTAACCCTGCTGTTGTATCTGAAATCGACGGTGTGGTAAGTTATGGTGGCATCAAGCGTGGTAACCGTGAAATTGTGATCACCAGTCGCGACGGTGAAGTGAAGAAGTATCTCGTTCCGCTCAGCAAGCACATCCTTGTTCAGGATAATGACTTTATTCGTGCGGGTGTTCCGTTGAGTGAAGGTGCGATTACTCCGAGCGATATTCTTGGCATCAAAGGTCCTACTGCCGTGCAGGAGTATCTGGTGAATGAAATCCAGGAAGTTTACCGTCTGCAGGGTGTGAAAATTAACGATAAGCACTTCGAAGTTATCGTACGCCAGATGATGCGTAAGGTGATTATCGAGGATGCAGGTGATACCCGTTTCCTTGAGCGTGAGTCGGTTAATAAGATCGACTTCAGCGAAGAGAACGATAGTATTATCGACAAAAAGGTGGTGATGGATCCTGCGGATTCTCCTAACCTGAAAGCCGGTCAGATTATCACACTGCGTCGTTTGCGTGACGAAAATTCACAGCTCAAGCGTAAGGATATGCGCCTCGTGGAAGCACGGGATGCTGTTCCGGCAACATCTTCTACCTTGCTGCAGGGTATCACTCAGGCTTCGTTACATACGAAGAGTTGGATCTCTGCTGCGTCGTTCCAGGAAACCACCAAGGTGTTGAATGAAGCTGCGATTCGCGGTGCCATTGACCATCTGAATGGTTTGAAGGAAAACGTAATTGTTGGACACCTCATCCCTGCCGGTACCGGATTGCGTGAGTACGAAAAGATGATTGTAGGTTCTCAGGAAGAATACGACCTGCTGATGGCTTCGAAGAAAGAAGCTCAGGAGGCTTAAGAACAATAAATTCCTGTTTCATTGAAAAGAGCGCAGCGCGAAAGCCTGCGCTCTTTTGCATTCTACCAGGATTTTCAGGGTGATTGGATTAGCAGGATTGATCGTTAAGATTTTTTCTTGAGGGTTTTTAGAAATTGAGGCGGCAGTGTTCATGGAAGTGTAATTTACCTCCTGAGGTTTAAATCTCCATTGAAGTTGGCATTGGTTTTCTTCTTCTCTGAAACATTAGTTTATGGTTAACGTTCAATTCATTCAGGAACAATGAATCTGTTGGCTCATTTACCACCTAAAAATTCTCTGTCGCTCTGTCCCTCTGTCGCTCTGTCCCTCTATCATCCTCCGAAGCTCAAGCAAAGGAGGGTGTCCCTCAAAAATCCTTAATTTCGTAAACCTAATCTCATTTCACTAATGGAAGACAAGAACAACCCAAACCAGCTGAATATCGAATTATCCGAAGAAATTGCGGAGGGTATCTATTCAAACCTGGCAATCATCACGCACTCGAATGCTGAGTTTGTGGTCGATTTTGTAAAAGTGATGCCGGGTGTGCCAAAAGCACGTGTCAAATCACGCATCGTTTTAACTCCCCAGCATGCAAAACGTTTGCTGTCAGCCTTAGCCGACAATGTAAGCAAATTTGAAGCCGTCCACGGTACCATTAAACAAAATGAAGGAATGGCGCTACCAATGAATTTCGGAGGCCCAACTGCTCAGGCATAACTAACGTTAAAGTTTATACGAAAAGCCGGCATCAGCAATGATCCGGCTTTTTTAGTTCAAATTGTTCAAGATGTTCAATGTTGTTATTAGTGCAATTTGTTCAAAGTCACATATTCCCTGGTCCCTGGTCCCTGGTCTCCGGTCTCTAATACCTTGTCTCTGGTCTCTAATACCTGATCACTAATCCCTGATCCCTGATCTCTATATTTGAGGTATGAAGTTGCTGACCCGTTACCGGCTCCTGCGGGCATTGAAAATTGCGGCCTTTCTTGTCAGTATCCTATACATTGTCTGGCACATTTCGCGCAAGCCGGAGCTGCATGACCCGGATTTGCTGCTGAAGCCTTTTGGCAATGCTGATAATGCCAGAATGCTGGCTGTCGTGCTCTTCCTGATGCTTGTCAACTGGAGCATTGAGGCCATTAAGTGGAGGTCGCTGCTGGCCTCCATTGAAAATGTCGGATTTTTCCACTCACTGAGGGCAGTTCTTTCCGGCGTTACAGTCAGTTTTTATACACCAAACAGGGTAGGGGAGTTTGCAGGGAGAATATTGCACCTGGAACCCGAACACCGTGTTCGTGGTGCGCTGGCTACTTTTGTGGGGGCAACAGCTCAGGTAATGATAACCTTCCAGGCCGGATTAGCGGCACTTATCTTTTTCAGAAATGAATTTTTGAGTGAAGCAGCTGTCCCCTGGATCATTTTTCCGGCAGCGATAATTATTTTGATGCTACCCGTATTATGGTTGCAAATACCTAAAGTGGCTCACTTCAGGTTCATGTCGGCTATGCTTCAACGTTATCCGCGTTACCTCGAAGTATTTGACCATTACAGTCGCAAACAAATGATCGCGATTTACCTCCTTTCAGGAATCCGTTATCTCGTTTTTTGCACACAGCAGTTTATTTTATTAACCATATCCGGCTTTACCGGAACCTGGTTACTAAGCATTGGTTTGTCGGCATTGTCATTCTTGTTGATTACACTGGTTCCGAGTATAGCTGTCGGAGAGCTAGGTATGCGCGGAGGTGTTAATCTGTTTGTATTCACACCGTACTTTGATAACGTCCCTGCAATTTTATTTTCTACTTTTTTGTTGTGGATCATTAACCTTGCAATTCCGGCATTGCTGGGGGCTGTCGGATTATTATATATACGAATAAAAAAACCGGCAGCATGATGGCATTGGTATTGGCGCTTCTTTATGCGGCGCTGCTGGAATTTATACGATCCTACTTACGGAATTTCAGAAATAAGCCTGCTGTTGATTTTGGCGAGACATTGCCTTCTATATCGGTTATTGTTCCTTTTCGAAATGAGAAGGCGACACTTCCTGAGTTAGTCAGGATGTTGTTGTCGCAGAATTACAAAGGCCCGCAGCCTGAAATTATTCTTGTAAACGATCATAGTACTGATGGCTCCGGTGAAATGGAATTTCCGGCAGGTGTCCGTTTGATTCATCTGTCGGGCGGAGAGCATGGCAAAAAAGCCGCATTAACTGCCGGTATCGAAGCCGCTAAGGGTAAATGGATTGTAACAACGGATGCGGATGTTGTTGTTTCTCCTGACTGGCTATATGCGTTGTTAAAACAGTCGGATGATTACTCCGCACAGATGATTTGCGGGGGAGTGGAAATACAGAGCGATGGTTCGTTTCTTCAGGATTTTCAGTTGATGGAGACGCGTGTCTTGCAAGGCTGTGGAATTGCAGCGATGGAAGCAGGTTTTCCTTTGTTGAATACAGGAGCGAGTCTTGCCTTTCGTAAAGAGGCCTGGCTGGCGGTAAAGGGCTATAGTGCGCATGAGCATATTGCCTCCGGGGATGATGTTTTTCTTTTGTTTGATATGCATAAGTCTTTTCCGGCTGGTATTCAGTATGCGAATCATCCGGCTGCGATAGTTTTTACCAAACCGGTGGAATCGTTCCGTGACGTGATTTTACAACGCATCCGATGGGTGAGTAAGATGAAGTACTACCGGTCGGTTGCGGTGTTTCTTATTGCATTTATCGTGCTCGGTAGGGCGTTTGCCGTGCTGGTTACGCTTGTTTCAGGCTCCTGGTTGTTTCTTCTCCTCTTACTGGGTATTGGCGGTCTCGCAGAGCTGCGATTGCTGAAGGCGGCTTCCTTTCAAGTAAAAACAGTATCGGTTTTTAACCGGTTGCTGATGGTGCTATTTTATCCATTTTACCTGCTGATCCTCGCCATTGGGGCCATTGTTTATAAACCGGATTGGAAGGGTCGTTGATTGTGGATAAATTGTAATTCCCGGGGCGATTTTCTGCCTGCCCTCACTGGCTTTTTCTCTTATTTTGCGGGTAGTAAAATACCTGAGTAGATGAAAAAAATCCTGATCCTCCTGGCAGTAGTGCTGCCTTTTTCAATGATGGCTCAAACCAAGTCGCCGGTGATCCGCCCGTATTCCGCTGATGAAGCCAAAGAGAACAAGAAGTATGCGGATGAAAATATCAAGCTGACCCTGTATAATCAGGCACTTCCCATTTATCAGCGACTGCAAGTGACATCGCCCAATGATGCTGAAATTAATTTCAAACTGGGCATCTGCTACTTAAATACCAACATCAACAAAGGCGCCGCAGTTCCTTATCTGGAGTACGCAGCAAACGCAAATACGAAAGAGAAGCCAAAAGATGTGACCTTCGAATTGGCGAAAGCTTATCATTATGCCGGTTTGTACGACAAGGCGCTGGAGCATTATGAGAAGTTTCGCATGGAAAAGAAAGGTGTTGTGGACGCCAAACTAAAACTCGATCAGTGGATCGCATGGAGTACGAATGCGAAGACGATCACCGCTTCAACTGTGGAAGCTACGTTTATGAATCTTGGAAAGGGCGTGAATTCACCGACTCCGGATTATCGCCCGGTGATGGGTGCCGCTGACACCGTGATTTATTTTTCTTCAAAACGTAAAGGCAATACGGGTGGAGTAACAGATGATCTTGGTGAAATTACTTCCGATGTGTATTTCTTTACACAGAATGATACCAGTCGCAGTAAAGCAAAAAATGCCGGAGTAGGAGTGAATACTGCATTTTATGAAGAGTGCTTATCGGTAAATCCTTCAGGCGATAAAATGCTAGTGTACCGTGAAGGACCCGATGCCAACGGTGATATTTATATTTCGGAACTGAGTGGTAAAACTTTCGCGCCTGCCGTGAGTTTAGGAAAAGCATTTATTACCAAGTCGCTAGAAACCGGAGCTACCATTTCTCCCGATGGCATGACGATGTATTTTGCAGCGGAAGCTGAAGGAAGTAAGACCGGCAAAGATATCTGGCGATGCACCCGCACCGAATCCACTACCTGGTCGAAACCGGAACGTTTATCGGATGTTATCAATACCTCCGGTGATGAAGACAATCCGATTATTTGGCTCGACGGCAAGACTTTGTTCTTCAGTAGTACAGGCCATACTTCCATCGGTGGTTATGATATTTTCAGGGCGGTGCTGAAAGATTCCCGCGAAGATTTCGGCAAACCTGAAAATATTGGGTACCCTCTGAATTCCTTATACGATGATTTGTCTATGGCTCTTACTGCGGATGGTCGTACCCTGTATCTTTCCGCAGTGCGCGATAGTGGTCTCGGCGATTATGATCTTTACCAGGTGAAAACAACTACACCAGTTGTGGCTTCGCCTATGACCTGGATTTGCGGTAAAGCCATTGCTCAAACGGGTGGTCCTGCCAAAGGCGCTATTGTAATTGTGACTAATGTAACCGGAGCTACCGTTGCACAAATGGAATCTAATAATGCTACCGGCCGTTTTGATATAGCCGTGCCTCCGGGCGAGTATAAAATCAGTCTGCGCCATGCAAAGCTCGGCAAAGGGGAGGCTTCTGTTTCTGCCACTGCGGATGTGCCAAAGCTGGTGGTAGATGTAAAATTCGAATAATTAACTATGAAACTTGCAATAACCCGGCCTTTAGCCTTTTTGGATTTAGAAGCTACAGGACTAACTATCGGCTTCGACCGGATTGTTGAAATTTCTGTTGTAAAGGTTAGCCCTTCCGGAGAACGCAGCACACTTACGCAGCGACTTAATCCTGAAATGCCCATACCCGCAGTCGTTAGTGCCATTCATGGAATAACGGATGCCGACGTAGCGGATATGCCCACCTTTAAACAGTTTGCTCCTGCATTACTGAACTTTTTCGGAAATTCCGATCTGGCGGGTTATAACTCCAACAAATACGATATTCCGCTGCTGGTAGATGAGTTTATCCGTGCCGAAGTAGATTTCGACTTCAGGAGTCGTCGCCTCATTGATGTGCAGAATATTTTTCACAAGATGGAGCAACGTACACTCGCGGCCGCTTACAAGTTCTATTGTGAGAAAGAGTTGGTGAATGCACATAGTGCAGAAGCTGATATTTTTGCTACGCTGGAAGTTTTTGAATCTCAACTGGAACGTTATCCTGAATTGAATAAGGATGTTGATTTCCTGCATAAGTTCTGCTCCATGAACAATAATGTTGATCTCGCCGGCCGTATCGTGATGAACGATAAAAAGCAGGAGTGTTTCAACTTCGGTAAACACAAAGGCAAGACTGTAGAAGAAGTATTTGCAAAAGAGCCCTCCTACTACGACTGGATGATGCAGGGTGATTTTCCGGCAGAAACCAAGCAGGTGATTACCGCTTTGAGGTTACGTAAGTTCAACGGAGCTTAATTGTAGTTCAATGTCAGGGCTCAGGGCTTAGCGCTCAGGGCTCAGCGCTTAGGTAATAGGACTTAGGAAAGAGTGCTGAGGACTAAATGATAAGAAATGAATCATAAAGCCCGAGATCTAAACACAGTGCATTGACCACTAAGCCCTGAGCGCTAAGCCCTGGTCCCTGACTTATCTCATCTTTCACTTGCAGTTTTTGAAATTTATATTTGAGAAAATTCTGTCAAATGAGCGAAGCAAAAAATGATGCTGTTTTCGAGCGTGCAGTCGACAT
>Ga0315906_10011795_pt1 | contig 10169 bp, 10 predicted proteins | sample LakEriMetagenome_4_FD_203526 | JGI IMG/M metagenome (GOLD analysis project Ga0315906, IMG submission 203526) | Freshwater fungal communities from buoy surface, Lake Erie, Ohio, United States - Buoy 2 MA122 | ecosystem: Environmental > Aquatic > Freshwater > Lake > Lake biofilm | place: USA...
CGAGGATGTTGAAAAGGCTTTCGCGCAAACGATCCGACGTCGGGCGCACGGCCGACGTCGATGGACCCTTGAGGACCCGCCCGCGAAACGCGCCGCCGACGATGCGCATCGCAGCGAATTACTCCCGACCGCGCCGGCCGCCGCCGCCGCCGCCGGGACGATCGCCGCGCGGTTTGCCGGAGCCTCTGGCGCCCGGCCCCTTACCGCCGAAACTCTTGCCGCCAAAGCTCTTGCCGCCGGGCTTGCCGCCAAAGCTTTTGCCGCCCGGTTTGCCGCCAAAGCTTTTGCCGCGCGCGCCACGGTCGCCGAAACTCTTGTCGCCATCGCGCTTCGGCCCCGGACGGGCGGAGGAGCGCGCCGCATAAGTTTCACCCTCGAAACGCTTGCGCGCAGGGCGCTCGCCATCGAAGCTCTTGCGCGCAGGACGCTCGCCATCGAAGCTTTTGCGCGCGGGACGCTCGCCATCGAAGCTTTTGCGCGCAGGACGCGCGCCGTCGAAGCTTTTGCGCGCAGGGCGCTCGCCATCGAAGCTCTTGCGCGCAGGGCGCTCGCCATCGAAGCTCTTGCGCGCAGGGCGCTCGCCATCGAAGCTCTTGCGCGCAGGGCGCTCGCCATCGAAGCTCTTGCGCGCGGGACGCTCGCCATCGAAGCTTTTGCGCGCAGGACGCGCGCCCGCTTGCGCCTTCCGGCGCGTGTCACCTTCTTGCGCCTTCCGGCGCGTGTCACCTTCTTGCGCCTTACGGCGCGTGTCACCTTCTTGCGCCTTACGGCGCGTGTCACCTTCTTGCGCCTTACGGCGCATGGGCGGCCGCTCGCCGCCGGGTTCCGCATTGCGGCGCTGGGCTGCGAAGCGGCGGCCGTTGCGGCTTTCCGTCTTCGGCTCTTCGCCGCGCATGGAGACGCGCTCCACTTTCACCGCGCGGCCGCGCCGGTCTGCGGTTTCGCTGCGTTCGATCTTGCGGCGCGCCTCGCCGGCCTCGCGACGTTCCGCGCGTAAAACGGAGACGTGCTTGCGTTTGGCTTTCGGGGCGTCACGCCAGTCGCGCTCCGGGCGCGCGGGCGGCTCATCGTCGTCGTCGCGGAAATGGCGGGCGATCTTGTCGCGCGCCTTGGCGTCGAGCACGGGCGCGTCGAAATCCGCGCCTGCTTCCTGCGCCAGCGCCTCGCCGAGCTGGTCCTGCAGCACGCGCGTCTTCACCTCCTCGACCGCGCCTTCGGCGAGATCGCCAAGCTGGAAGGGGCCGAAAGACAGGCGGATCAGCCTGTTCACCGACAGGCCGAGATGTTCGAGCACGCGCTTGATCTCGCGGTTTTTGCCTTCGCGCAGGCCCATGGTGAGCCAGACGTTGGCGCCTTGCACGCGATCCAGATGCGCTTCGATGCCGCGATATTCCACGCCTTCGATCACCACGCCCTTGGCGAGCGCGTCGAGCTGGGCCTGATTCACCTCGCCATGGGCGCGCACGCGATAGCGGCGCAGCCAGCCCGTGGCCGGCAGCTCCAGCACGCGCGCGAGCCCGCCGTCATTGGTGAGCAGCAACAGGCCTTCGGTGTTGATGTCGAGCCGGCCCACGGTGACGACGCGCGGAAGATCCTCGGGCATGGCGTCGAAAATCGTCGGCCGGCCTTCGGGATCGCGGTCGGTCGTCACCGTGCCGCGCGGCTTGTGAAACAGGAACAGGCGCGTGCGCTCACGCGGGCCGATGGGGCGGCCGTCAACGGCGATCTTGTCGGAGGGCGTGACGTTGAAGGCCGGGCTCTCCAGCGCCTTGCCGTTGACGCTCACGCGGCCTTCGGCGATCCAGCGCTCTGCGTCGCGCCGCGAGCACAGGCCGGCGCGGGCCATGACTTTCGCGATGCGGTCGCCTTCAGGCGTGTCGGCTTTCGGCGCGGCCGCGGACGGGCGGGGCGCCGGACGTTTCGGTTTTCTCTTGTCGGTCATGCCGACCTGATAGCAGAGTGCGGCCGCGAGGTCGAATGAAGTCCGATGAATCATCCCTGAGCCCCGCCGGCGCAGACCCGATGGGGCTGGCGCTGGAGCAGGCGCGCGCCGCCGCGGCGCGCGGCGAAGTGCCTGTGGGCGCCGTGGTCATGCGCGGGGGCGTTCCGATCGCCGCCGACGGAAACCGCACGCTCGAACTGCGCGACCCCACCGCCCATGCGGAAACCCTCGCCATCCGCGCCGCCGCCCGCGCGCTGGGCTCCGAGCGGCTGACGGGCTGCGACCTCTATGTCACGCTCGAGCCCTGCGCCATGTGCGCGGGCGCCATTTCCTTCGCGCGGCTGCGCCGGGTTTATTTCGCCGCGCCCGACCCCAAGGGCGGCGCCGTCGATCACGGTCCGCGCCTGTTCAGCCAGCCCACCTGCCACCACGCCCCGGAAATCTATGGCGGAATCCGCGAGAGCGAGGCGGGCGACCTGCTGCGGGACTTCTTCGCGCGGCTGCGCTGACGATCATTAACGATCCTTCATTTGGCGCGACGCTCGAGCCGGGGCAAAACTGCGGCTTGGCGAAAACGACTCGGAACCGGCCATGCTGAAACCCTATCTCCTGCGCCTGCATCGCTGGCTCACTCTTTTCTTCGCCCTGCCGCTCGCCGTGGTGATCGCCACCGGGCTCCTGCTCTCCTTCCAGCCGATCCTGCAGACAGCCTCCATCGCGCCGGGCTCGCTCACGCTCGCAAAGGCGGAGGCGCTGCTCGAGCGCTACGATCCGGAAGGCAAGGCGCGCTCGCTGCGGCTCGACTCTTTCCAGAACGCGCTGACCATCGGCGGCGTGGGGCCGGACGGCTCCATCGACGTCGATCTCGCCACCGGCGAGGAGACCGACGCCGACCATTGGCTGAGCGAGCTGATCGGCGGCTCGCGCGGCGTGCACGAACGGCTGGTCTTCGATCTGGGCTGGCTGGTGATCGCCTCCACCGCCGCCATGCTCGGCGTCATCGCGCTTGGCGTGCTGATGGGCTGGCCGCGCTTCGCCAACAGCCTGTCGGGCTGGCACAAGGCGACCGCCTGGGCGCTTCTGCCGCTGCTCATCCTCTCCCCGCTCACAGGCCTGTTCATAGCCGCCGGCGTCACCTTCTCGCAGCCCGCGCCGCGCGCGCAATCGGCAAGCATCCGCGAGGCGGTGCGCATGATCGCCGCGCAGCACGATCTGTCGCGGCTCGAATGGATCCGCGCCCGCGGCGGCCGCCAGCTCGCGCGCATCAACGAACCGGGCGGACAAACGACCTATGTCGTCACCCGCGAGGGATTGAAGCCCGCCTCGAGCAATTGGCCGCGCACATTCCACGAGGGCGTGTTCTGGGGCGTATGGAGCGGCGTGATGAACGTGGCGATCTCGCTCGCCTTCATCCTGCTGATGGGCACCGGCCTGACGATCTGGGCGCGCCGCGCCTTGCGGCGCAAGGCCCCGCGGCGCACGCGCGAAACCGCCGCCGCGCAGAGCGCTTGAGGCGCATCGCTCGAAGGTGGCGCGCGCTCTTTTTCGCACGATTCCGCGCGCCGCTAGCCCAGATGATGCTGCAAGAGCTTGAGGCACATGCGCTCGAAGGCGGCGCGCGCTCTTTCTCGAACGCTTCCGCGCGCCGCTAGCCCAGATGATGCTGCAAGAGCTTGAGGCACATGCGCTCGAAGGCGGCGCGCTCTTGCGCATCGAGCGGTTCGAAAATCTTTTCCTGCGCGGCGAGCACGGCTGGCGTGGCGGCGTCGAGCGCGGCGCGCCCCTGCGCGGTGAGCGCGAGCAGGTTCAGCCGGCGGTCTTCCGGGGAGCCGCTGCGCGCGATCCAGCCCTTTTGTTCGAGCCGGTCGATCACGCCGCCGATGGTGGCGCGGTCGTAGCCGATGAGCGCGGCGAGCGCCGCCTGCCCCGCGCCGGGACGCTGCGCCACGGCGGAGAGCGCGGCGTATTGCACCGGCGTCATCTGGGCGCCGGCGGCCTCCGCGAACAATCGCACCGCCACCTGCTGCAGCCGCCGTATGAAATGCCCGGGCATGCGATGCACGGGCAGGTCGCTCGCGGCGGGGTCCGCGTAATCGGGCGTGGGATAGGCGGCGCGCTGGACGCGCGCGCTCACGCGAGGCATTTGCCCTCGGTCCATCCATAGAGCCATTCGAGCGCGTCGTAATAGCGCTCGGGCGTGCGGTCCTTCCAGAGCGCATTGCGCACCAGCCGTTCGGCGCCGTCCGCATGGAAGATGCGGCCCATTTCGCGCGCAGAGAGCACGACGCGCGCGGTGCGCGGAATGCGCTTGGTCTCGTAGAGGCGGAAGGCCTTTTCGATGTCGCGGTCGCAGGCCTTCAGGGCCTCGCGCAACGTCACCGCGTCCTCCATCGCCATGCAGGCGCCCTGCGCCATGTATTGCAGCATGGGATGGGCCGCGTCGCCCAGCAGCGTATAGCGTCCCTCGCCCCATTTCAGCACGGGATCGCGATCGGCGATGGTCCAGCGCTTCCAGGACGTGGGCTTGCGGATGAGCTGGCGCGGCTTGTCGGCGATGTGGGTGAAATAGGATTCCACCTCCTCGCGGGAGCCCTCGCGCACGCCCCATTCCTCCTTCTCGCGGGAATGGAATGTGACCACGATGTTGTACTGTTCGCCGCCGCGCAGCGGATAATGCACGATGTGGCACTTGGGCCCGACCCAGATGGCGGCCGCGTTCCAGCGCAGGTCTTCGGGGAAATCGTCGCGCGGGCAGACGGCGCGATAGACGACATGGCCCGGCACATGGGCGCCGCCGTCGCCCAGCATCTGCTTGCGCACGACCGAATGCACGCCGTCGGCGCCGATCAGCGCGGCGCCCTCGAACACACGGCCCTGCGCGTCGCTCACGCGCACGCCCTTGTCGCCCACGTCGACGCTGGCGATCTTGGTGGAGGTGTGCACGCGCACATTGGGCTTGGTGAGCACTTCCTCGTAGATCGAGCGGTGGATGTCCGCGCGATGAATGACCGCGTAAGGATTGCCGAAGCGCTCGCGGAACTCTTCGCGCACGGGGATGAGGCCGACGACGCTCTCGTCCACCGCGTCCATCATGATGAGGTCGTCGGTGTAGACGGCGCGGGCGCGCGCGCGCGGACCGCAGCCCAGCGCGTCCATGGCGTTGAAGGCGTTCGGCCCGAGCTGGATGCCCGCCCCGATCTCGCCGATCTCGGCCGCCTGCTCCAGAAGCTCCACGTCGAACCCAGCCTGGGTGAGCGCGAGCGCGCAGGCCATGCCGCCAATGCCCCCGCCCGCCACCAGAATCGTCTCGCCGCCGCCCTTGCTCATCACGCTCTCCTCCACGCGGGCCGCCCGGGCCTCGCAAACTAATATGCAAGCATACAATATGCATGCGTCCGGTCAATCCGTCCGGGGGGGGGCGGCTTTTGCTTTTCGCCGGCCTTTCGTGTATCGACCCCGCCCATGGAAACCGTTCTCATCGTCATTCACCTGATGATCGTGGTCGCGCTGGCCGTGGTCGTCCTGCTGCAGCGCTCCGAAGGCGGCGCTCTGGGCATGGGCGGCGGCGGCGGCGGCTTCATGACCGGCCGCGGCCAGGCGAACGCCCTGACCCGCGCCACGGCCATTCTGGGCGCGCTCTTCTTCATCACGAGCGTGGCCCTGACCCTGCTGGCGAACATGGGCCGTGCGCCCAGCTCGCCGCTGGACGGGGTGAGCCCGCAGGCGCCCGCCGGCCAGAGCCAGCCCGGCGCGCCCGCCGGCGGCAGCCTGTTCGACCAATTGCAGCGCCAGGAGCAAGGCCGGCCGGCCGCGCCCGAGCCGCCGCGCCAGTAAGGCGACGCTTCCCCAAGGGCCGGTTCGCCGGCCCTTTTCTTTTGGCCGGGACGCGCGCCCGCGGGCCTGTGAACAAAACGCCCGGCGCCGCGATTTTTCGCTCCCCGAATCGAGTGGGATGGAATAGGTGTCGAATCCCATGGCGCGGTACGTTTTCATCACCGGCGGCGTGGTGTCTTCGCTCGGAAAGGGGCTTGCGTCGGCGGCCCTTGGAGCTCTCCTTCAGGCGCGTGGCTATACGGTTCGGCTTCGCAAGCTCGACCCGTATCTCAACGTCGATCCGGGCACTATGAGCCCGTATCAGCACGGCGAAGTGTTCGTGACCGACGACGGGGCGGAAACCGACCTCGACCTCGGGCACTACGAGCGCTTCACCGGCACGTCGGCGCGCAAGTCCGACAACATCACCACCGGGCGCATCTATCAGGAGATCATCGCCAAGGAGCGCCGCGGCGACTATCTCGGCGGCACGGTGCAGGTGATCCCGCACGTCACCAACCACATCAAGGAATTCGTGCTCTCCGAGAGCGAGGGCGTGGATTTCGTGCTCGTCGAGATCGGCGGCACGGTGGGCGACATCGAGGGCCTGCCCTTCTTCGAGGCGATCCGCCAGCTCGGCAACGACCTGCCGCGCGGGCGCTGCATCTATGTGCACCTCACGCTGCTGCCCTTCATTCCCTCCGCAGGCGAACTGAAGACGAAACCCACGCAGCATTCGGTGAAGGAGCTGCGCTCCATCGGCATTCAGCCCAACATTCTCCTGTGCCGCACCGACCGCGAGATCCCGCGCGAGGAGCGCCGCAAGCTCGGCCTGTTCTGCAACGTGCGCGAAAGCGCCGTCATCGAGGCGCGCGACGTCGGCAATATCTACGACGTTCCGCAGGCCTATCACGAGGCCGGGCTTGATCGCGAAGTGCTCGCCGCTTTCGGCATCGAGCCCGCGCCCAAGCCCGACATGAGCCGCTGGAAGGCGGTGTCGGAGCGCATCCACAATCCCGAGGGCGAAGTCACCATCGCGGTGGTGGGCAAGTACACGGGCCTCAAGGACGCCTATAAATCGCTGATCGAGGCGCTCACCCACGGCGGCATCGCCAACAAGGTGAAAGTGAACCTCGAATGGATCGAGTCGGAAGTGTTCGAGGCGCAGGATCCCGCGCCTTATCTCGAACATGTGCACGGCATTCTCGTGCCCGGCGGCTTCGGCGAGCGCGGTTCGGAAGGCAAGATCCTTGCGGCGCGTTTCGCGCGCGAGCGCAAGGTGCCCTATTTCGGCATTTGCTTCGGCATGCAGATGGCCGTCATCGAGGCGGCGCGCTCGCTGGCGGGCGTGGAAGGCGCCAGCTCAACGGAGTTCGGCCCCTGCAAGGAGCCGCTCGTGGGCCTGATGACGGAATGGATGCGCGGCAACGAGCTTGAGACCCGCCGCGCCGGCGGCGATCTCGGCGGCACGATGCGGCTCGGCGCCTTCAAGGCGCGGCTGAAGGAAGGCTCGCGCATCGCGCAGGTCTATGGCGCGACCGACATCGAGGAGCGCCACCGCCATCGCTACGAGGTGAACGCGCGCTACAAGGACGCGCTGGAGGCCAAGGGCCTCGTCTTCGCCGGCATGTCGCCCGACGGCCTGCTGCCGGAGACGGTGGAGTTCCCCGACCATCCCTGGTTCATCGGCGTGCAATATCACCCGGAGCTGAAGTCGCGGCCCTTCGAGCCGCATCCGCTGTTCGCGAGCTTCATCGCCGCCGCGAAGGAGCAGAGTCGATTGGTGTGAGGCGCGCATCGCGTCACGCTGCGACATCGCCCAAACAAAACGCCCGGCCATTGGCCGGGCGTTTCGCATTTCAGGCCGGCGCCAGGGGCGCGGCGCTTACTTGAAGCCCCTTACTTCGGGTGGCCGTTGGCCTTGATGAGCATGTCTTCCAGCATGCCCAGCGTCTGCATGGTGGAAAGCGCGTCGGCGACCGAGCAGTTCGGCGCGCGCTTCTCCTGAATGGCGGCGATGAACTCGCGGTCCTGGTTCTCGAAACCGTTCATCGAGGGCGCGACGCCGGCGAGATCGATCTTCTTGCCGTGGCCGTCGGTGAGGTCGTCATAGAACGACACCCAGGTGCCCTTGTCGCACATATAGCGATAGGGCGAGCCGATCGGGCCGTCGTCGTTGAAGGACAGCGAGAGCACGCAGACCGCGCCCGAGGGCGTCTTCATGACGACGCCCATGTCCATCGCGATCTTCAGCTCGGGATGATAGGGGCCCTGCACCGCATAGGCCTCGGAGATTTTCTCGCCGGTCTGATAGGCGAACAGGTCCACCGTGTGGCAGGCGTGGTGCCACAGGAGATGATCGACCCAGGAGCGCGGCTGGCCGAGCGCGTTCATATTGGTGCGGCGGAAGAAGTGCGTGTGCGCCTGCATCTGCTGCAGCACCACGCCTTCCTTGCGCAGCTTGTTGTTCATGAACTGGTGCGAGGGGTTGAAGCGGCGCACATGGCCGGCCATGGCGGTGACGCCCGTCTCCTTCTGCACGCGCACGATGCGCTCGGCGTCGGCGACGCTGTCGCACATCGGGATTTCGATCAGCACATGCTTGCCCGCGCGCATCGCGATCTCAGCCTGATCGGCGTGCACCTGCGTGGGGCCGGTGATGATGACGGCGTCCACGTCCTTGCGGCTCACCGCTTCCTCGTAATTCGTCAGCGCGGCCGGCACGCCGTAGGTCTCGGCGAATTTCTGCGCGCCTTCGGCGGTGCGGGTCTGCACGACCGTGATCTCGGCGCCGGGAATGGCCTTGAGCGCCTTCGCATGGGCGTTGGCCATGGCGCCGTTGCCGCTGATGCAGAACTTCATGGGGTCTTCCTCTCCGATGGGCGCCTCGGGGGCGCGGTTTTGGCCCGGCTCGCGCCGGCGAATTCGACCCCGCGCGCATAGCACGCCGGCCATCCCGCGCAAAGGCCGGGGGCCGATCCGCCGGTGGGCGTCCAGCGTAAAACGTCCATGCCACAGGAGGCCTCACGCATGAGCAGGAGCGTTGCAGCCGTGTTCGGCGCGGGCGGCGGGATCGGGCGCGCGCTGGCCGCGCGGATCGAAGCGCAGGGCCGCTTCGACGAGACCATCCGTTTCGCGCGCCGCGCCGCCCCCGAGGCGGCCGGGAATGCGCCCCTCGTCGATCTGACCGACGAGGCGAGCGTCGCGGCGGGCGCGGCCTATGCGCAGGCGCGCGGCGAGCTGCGGCTGGTGGTCTGCGCGGCGGGCTTTCTGCACGATGCGCGCTTTTCGCCCGAAAAGAGCCTCAAGAGCCTCGACCCCGCGCATATGCTTCACGCGTTCGCGACGAACGCCATGGGGCCCGCCCTCGCGATGAAGCATGTTCTGCCGCTGTGTCCGCGCGAGGGCCGCTTCGTCTTCGCGGCGATCTCCGCGCGCGTCGGCAGCATCGGCGACAATCATCTGGGCGGCTGGCATTCCTACCGGGCGTCGAAAGCCGCGCTCAACCAATTCGTGCGCACGGCGGCCGTGGAGCTTGCGCGCACGCGCAAGGAGGCCATCGTCGTCGCCCTGCATCCGGGCACGGTGGCCTCGCAGCTTTCAAGCCCCTTCGCCAAGAGCGGGCTCGACGTGCGCCCGCCCGAAGTCGCCGCCGAAGACCTGTTGCGCGTGATCGACGGATTGACGCCCGCCGACACGGGCGCCTTCTTCGACCACAAGGGCGCGCCCGTGCCCTGGTGAGGCGCGCGCCTCACTCGGCGTCGGGCTGTTTCTCCGGCGCCGCCGCGGCGAAAGCGGGATGAGCCTTGCAGGCCGCCTCGACTTCGAGAATGCGCTTGAAGCCGGACAGGTCGGCGCCGAAGCGATGCGCGTTGGCGAGCTGGGGAATGAGGCAGATGTCGGCGAGCGTGGGCTGCGCGCCGAAGCAGAACGGACCCTGTTCGCCCGCGAGCAATTTCTCGCAAGCCGCAAGCCCGTCGTAATTGACCTCCTTCGCCCATTGATTGGCCTTGGCCTCGTCGAGACCGTAAGCCTTGAGCTTGTTGAGCACGCCGAGGTTCTGCACCGGATGCACGTCGCAGGCGATGGCGAGCGCGAAGGCGCGCACCTTGGCGCGGCGCACGGGATCTTTCGGCAGAAGCGGCGGCTGCGGCCAGGTTTCGTCGATCCAGTCGAGAATGGCGAGCGATTGCGTCAGCGTCTCGCCATCGTCGAGAATGAGGGCGGGCACGAGGCCCTGCGGATTGACCGCAAGGTAATCGGCCGCTTTGTGCTCGCCCTTGCGCAAGTGGCGGAACGCGTGCTCGACGCTCACGCCCTTGAGGTTGAGGCCAATGCGCACGCGATAAGACGCGCCGCTTCTGAAATATCCGATGAGCTTCATGTTCCCTCGCCTGCGATCAAAATTCGGCTG
>Ga0315906_10011796_pt1 | contig 10169 bp, 10 predicted proteins | sample LakEriMetagenome_4_FD_203526 | JGI IMG/M metagenome (GOLD analysis project Ga0315906, IMG submission 203526) | Freshwater fungal communities from buoy surface, Lake Erie, Ohio, United States - Buoy 2 MA122 | ecosystem: Environmental > Aquatic > Freshwater > Lake > Lake biofilm | place: USA...
TAACTGAGATTGAGACCGTTACATCTTGCTGGCCAAGATCAATGACAGTTGCACCAACTGAATCCTTCTGCATCGCCATTATTGGATACGCAGCTGGTCCGCTGCTTTCAGACAATGTGATTACGCGTCCGAGTTTTACACCTAACAACTTTGCATATGACAACGCTTTAGCGCGGGCATTCTTAACAGCAACTGTGCGCGCAGAAAGAGATGCTTTGCTTGAATCAAGTACAAATGGTGAAACACCAGTTACTTGCAAGTTATCTCCACCAGCTGCAACAACAGCATCAACAACTGCGCCAGCGTTTGCTGCGTTCTTAATTGTTACAACGAATGATTGTGAAGCGCGATAACCAATGAGTTTTGATCCACCTTCTGGTGTGTAGCTGTACTCAGGATAAGAAGAGATTGATTGTGTTGCGATCTCTGTCTTTGCCACGCCATTATCAAGAAGTGCTGCTCGAACAGCGGCAGCCGCCTTTGCTGTCTCTGCCAAGGCTTCCTTATTGCTAGCAGCCACAACTGTTGCAGTTGCGCTCATGCGCACAGCATCCGGTGTCACCTTTACTGTTCCTTCAGCATTTACTGAAATAGAACGAGTTGGTGCTGCTGCCATTGATGCAGGGGCAAGGGCTACGCCACCGATCAAGGAAAGAGCAATGGCTAGGACTGCGAACTTCTTCATTTGTGTGGTTTTCATAGGCTCAAGTGTACTTCTTTGTCTCTGTGAAAATAATGAGAGAATAAGCAGATGAGCCAAGGACAATTCTTGAGTAACTGCGCTGCAGATACTTTGTCCAACGCCGCCGAATCACTAAAAAACGGTGCCCTAGTTGCCTTTCCTACAGAAACCGTTTACGGACTAGGCGCGGATGCAAGTAATGAAAAAGCTGTTGCGCGTATTTATCAAGTAAAAGGACGCCCACAAGATCACCCATTAATTCTGCACATTGCAACGATGAATGAAATTACTTATTGGGCACAAAACATTAGCGATTACGCAATCGCGCTCGCGCGCTCTTTCTGGCCGGGGCCGATGACGTTGATATTTAAACGCAGCGATGCTGCAAAGGATTTTGTTACTGGCGGGCAAGACACAGTTGGTCTTCGCGTGCCAGATCATTCATTGGCGCTTGGGTTGTTGCAGGAGTGCAAAAAGATTGGCTTGCACGCAATTGCAGCGCCTTCGGCAAATAGATTCGGCCACGTTTCACCGACGACTGCGGTGGCAGTGCAAGAAGAAATCGGTGCTTATTTATCTGCAGAAGATTTGATTCTTGACGGCGGGGCAGCGCAAGTGGGCCTTGAATCAACCATCATTGATTGCACGGGGGATGCGCCACGGATACTGCGCCCGGGTGCGATTACGCAAGTGATGATTGAGGAAACGACTGGATTGAAAGTAAGTGAAAACAACAACTCAGATATTCGGGTCAGTGGATCTTTAGAAAAACACTACGCACCAAATGCGCAGATATTTCTTGATGTGCAAGCAAGTGAAGGTCAAGGATTTATTGCGCCTTCAAATGTTGCAACACCACCTGGTGCAATTCGTTTAGCGTCGCCACAGACAACAGATGAATATGCACGAGTGCTTTATTCAGCACTTCGAGAAGGAGATGCACAAGGGCTCAAAACGATTGCAGTTATCCAACCCACCGGTGATGGGCTAGCAATTGCCATCCGCGACCGCTTAATGCGAGCGTCAAAGGGTCGCTAGTTTTCGGCTAAGATTCGCCGAAGTACAAAGCACTAAACATTTGGGGCCTATAGCTCAGTCGGTAGAGCAACGGACTTTTAATCCGTGGGTCGACGGTTCGAGCCCGTCTGGGCCCACGTTCTTGATTTAAAACTCATACACTGTTAATTTTCACTCGCTTATCCATTTGGGAAGTAAAAAACCTAAAAAGATAAGTGGCGTTGTGTCTAGCGAAGTCCGGTTAAATTCCGGCGCTGTCCCGCAACTGTAAATGATCGAAAGATCTAAGCCAGGTCGCCTGGCAGAACGCCGAAGTATCCGACCTCGGAGGAAGGTCGGGCCTCTAAGCGTTATTGCTTTTTCGCCCAATTTTCCTCCCTCAAATTATTGAGGGAGTTTTTTATGTTTAAGGCACATTTGCGTGCGTTACCGATTGCAATGGTTGCAATTGTTTTCGCATCACTTCTAGCAAGTCCCGCACAAGCGGCAACGACTAAGTATCCAATCACTGTTAAATTCGGTGGTTACACAACAACAATTGCAAAGAAACCTACAAAGATTATTTCTTTGTCCCCTAGTGCAACTGAAATTCTTTATGCCGTGGGTGCGGGTTCACAGATACTCGCAGTAGATAATCTTTCAAACTATCCGGCCAATGCACCAGTGAGCGAGATCAGTGCATTCGAGCCAAGCGTCGAAGCAATTCTTGCTAAGAAGCCAGATTTGGTTCTGCTCTCAATTGATTCGACAAAGGCTCCACAGATTAGAAATGCTTTAGTGAAGCTGGGTATTCCAGTACTAATGGAGAAAGCACCAGCGACACTTAAAGATGTATATGCAGAGAACACACTTCTTGCCCGCGTCACAGACCGCCAAGCAGGGGCTGTGAAGCTCAATGCTTCAATGGCTAAGTCAATTAAAGAGATATTGGCAAAAGCAAAGAAGAGCTCAAAAATTCGTATATTCCACGAACTAGATGACACTTACTACTCAGTTACATCCAATACTTTTATCGGCAAGGTTTATAAGGACTTTGGTGCTGTAAACATTGCTGATGCAGCAGCTGGAGCGGATAACTCTGGTTACCCACAACTATCTGCTGAGTACTTGCTTAAGAGTGATCCGCAGGTAGTTTTCTTAGCTGATGCTCAATACGGCGTAACTGCTGACTCAGTTTCTAAGCGCGCCGGATGGTCACAAATCAGCGCGGTAAAGAACAAAAAAATAGTGGAGTTACCTGCAGATATTCCTTCTCGTTGGGGACCACGTCTAGTTGATTTCTATAAGTTAATCGGCGCTTCATTGGCAAAAGTTTCCTAAATGAAAACCCAGGAGATCGACCGAATCTGGCACTGGCGTACAACGCTATTTGTGGGCTTCTTGCTTGCATTTGTTTTGTTACTCGGTGTTTCCTTCGGTCCGATCTCTTTGGACTTCATGAAGATTCTTCGCACACTCTTTGGTTTAAGCGGCGGATTGCAAGATGAAGAAAAGATTCTTTTCTTGCAACTCCGCTTACCAAGAGTTTTACTTGCAGCTTTAGTCGGTGCAGCACTTGCAACAAGTGGTGCGGTGTACCAAACAGTTTTCCGCAATCCTCTTGCTGACCCATATCTTCTCGGAGCAGCAGCAGGTGCTGGTCTCGGTGCAACGCTTGCGCTGACAGGTGGCACACAGAGTTTCTATGCTGCACTCCCACTATTTGCATTCCTTGGTGGTGTGCTGGCAGTTGCTGCAACATTCTTGATTTCAGGAAAAGCTTTTGCAGATCCTGCAACGCTTTTGTTATCAGGAATTGCTATTGGATCTTTTGCAACGGCTGTGCAGACGTACTTGCAACAGCGCAACAGCGAAGTCCTGCGTCCTGTTTATTCATGGATCTTGGGACAGCTGACTGTCGCTGATTGGCAAGTAGTTAAGTGGGCGAGTGTTTACATTCTGTTTGCGCTATTCATTTTGATTCGCATGTCGCGCCTGTTGGATGGTTTGTTACTCAGTGATGAAGAAGCATTTTCACTTGGTATCTCACCAAACAAAATACGCATCATTGCAATCGGCGCAGCAACTCTTGCCACTGCAACAGCAGTATCTGCCAGTGGTCTTATCGGCTTCGTCGGAATCGTTGTTCCGCACTTAGTTCGTGGGCTCACAAAGCGAGCAACCAACCGTGCTTTATTCACAGTTGCGCTATCTGGGGCTGCTTTCTTAGTTCTTGCAGATCTTGGTGCGCGCACCTTGTTATCTCCTGCGGAATTACCTATCGGTGTAATCACAGCCTTTGTGGGCGCACCATTTCTTTTATTTGTACTACGAGCAAAGAGAGTCCTTAAATGATCGAAATCAAAAACCTATCCGTTCGCTACGGCGATTTCTACGCGCTAGACCACATCACTCTAGATATTCCACGAGGTTCGTGGACATGTCTTGTTGGTCCTAATGGTGCTGGCAAAACAACGTTTCTAAAAACGTTGCTTGGCAATAAGGCATATGACGGTTCAATCACCATCGATGGTCTTGAGGTTTATAAGAACTTACGTAACGTTGCTTTCGTTCCACAACGACCAGAAATTCCCGCAGGCATGGATGTTGCCGAATACGTAATGCTCGGTCGTGCACGCCTTGATGGTTGGGGACGTGAATCGCGCACAAGTCGCCGATTAGTACAACAAATTCTTGAGCAGATGCAGTTATCAGGTATGCGCCACCAATTGGTTACACAGTTATCTGGGGGTGAAATGCAGCGAGTGCTTATTGCACGTGCGCTCGTGCAAGAACCAGAGCTAATGATTTTGGACGAACCAACTTCAGCACTTGATTTGCACCACCAGATTTCAACACTTAATCACATTGAAGCTCTGCAGAAGAGCGGTGTAACAATTGTTTCTACGATGCATGACATCACATTGGGTGCAATGTATGCAGAACGCATTGTGATTATGCAAAACGGCAAGGTGTTGCTAGATGGTCCATCGAACACAGTTATTCACTCACCACAGCTCAAGCACGCATTTGATGATGGAATCACAATTCATACGTTGGACAATGGTCGACCAGTAATTGTTGCTACTAAGAATTCGATGCAGATATGAGCATCTACTTAGTTGCAGGTGGTGCCCGCAGCGGCAAGAGCCGTAAAGGCGAAGAACTAGCAAAGAGCCTTGCGGGTTCGTCCAGACCAATCTTTATTGCAACAGCTGAAGCCGTAGATGAAGAGATGACATCACGAATAAAAAAACATCAAGATGATCGCGGAACAGCATTTGATTTAGTGGAAGAACCAAAGAATCTAAGTAAGGCACTGAAAGAGATAGACACTGATGCAACTGTATTAGTGGACTGCTTAACTTTGTGGCTCTCAAATAACATGATCGGCGAAGGCACAGATACAAACCAATCAGTAATTGATGCGGCTCGTGCACGCAACGGTGCAACGATATTTATCAGCAACGAAGTCGGAGAAGGCATCGTTCCGATGCATCCGGTTTCGCGCGAATTTCGTGATCTCTCAGGGATCATGAATCAACAATTTGCTCACGCTGCAGACAAGGTTTATTTCATGAAGTTTGGAATTGCACAGGAATTAAAATGATTAATGACATCAAAGTAGCTTTTGCTTTTCTGACCCGTATTCCTATTGGGCACAAACCAGATATTTCTATTCAGCGCAGTGCTGTGTGGTTTCCATTTGTTGGTTGGGTTATCGGTGGGGTTACAGGAATTCTTTATTACTTTTTAACTCAAGGGATTCCAGCGCTACCTGCTGCTGCAATAACGATTCTTTTTTCTACTCTTGTCACCGGCGGATTTCATCAAGATGGCTTAGCCGATACTTTTGACGGACTTGTCGGTGGATGGACACCCGAGGATCGTTTGCGAATTCTTAAGGATTCACGACACGGCACATATGGTGTTCTTTCAATTGTTCTTCAATTGATTATTCAGATCTCACTTCTTTCCACACTCTCACCAAAAGTTGGTGCACTGGCACTAATTACAGCGCACTCATTGGGTCGCTTGGTTCCGATCTATTTCATGATGGCACCTGCTGTTCCGTCACACGAAGGAATGGGTGCTACTTATTCGCGTGCCGTTCGTGGACGAGATGTACTTGCATCCACTGTGCTGACAATTGTTTTGCTCTTTGGATTAATCGGTAGTCATCTATTTATCGCAGCTGCAATCGTCGCGGTCGTCGGTTTTATTTTCTTGAGATACGTTAAAAAGAAAATTGCTGGGGTTCTTGGTGATGTATTTGGCGCATCGGAACAAATTGCCGAAAGCTTCATACTTCTTTACTTCGTTGTGATTCTGACTCATTCACTCTGGCTGTCATGGTTGATTTAATCAAAGCCAGATTTGATTGCGTCTTATTCGATCTGGGCAACACATTGATTAAGCAAGAAAATCCTGGGGTTCTGTACGAATCACTTGCGGTGGAATTACTTCCAGGGGTTGAGCAACTGCTTAAAGAATTACATGGACAAGTAAAGCTAGGGATTGTTTCAAATACGCAGACAATTACGTCAGCAGATATCAGGAAGAAATTAACGTCAGTTGGCATTGATCAATTTTTTGATGTTGTGATTGCAACAGGTGAATTTGGGATTCACAAGCCAGATCCCGCGCCGATTACTGCGGCAATTAAGGCGCTAGAAACAAAATCTGAACGCACTATTTATATAGGCGATATCGAAACGGATTTACAGGCAGCCCATGCAGCTGGCGCTGCTTTTGCATATACAGGCCCAGATATCTATAAAGCACTGCACCAATACGTATCGCACCCTGATTCTGCACTGGAGCGTGCGCTGCACACCCAACCAACTTTTTCACAGACACACGCAGATGCAGTGCAAAAAGAGTTTGATGGATTGGCAAAACCAGTTGGTTCGCTCGGCAAACTAGAAAAAGTTGCTGCGCAGATTTCTGGCATCACGCATTCGCACACACCAACTGTTGATCCTGCAGCCATTGCTGTCTTTGGTGGAGATCACGGAATTGCAACTGATGACTCTGTTACTCCCTGGCCGCAAGCGATTACCGGAATGATGCTAGAAGTAATGGGAGATAACAAAGCTGCTGTCTCTGTTCTGGCCGATGTTGCTGATGTGTATTGCCAATACATAAACGTTGGCGCGGTCAGTGACTCTAAGTCACCTGCCGTGCGCAACGAAAGAGTGAAAAGCGGAACACAAGATATTCGCGCCAACAATGCAATGACGAGAGAAGAAGTACTCGCCGCGATGAATGTTGGTGCACAGACTGCTGAAAGATTAATCGCTGGAGGTTCACGCTCCCTTTGCACCGGCGAAGTTGGTATTGGCAACACAACACCGTCAGCAGCGCTGATTGCATACTTTGCGAAAGCAAGTGCACAGGAAGTCACGGGGCGTGGTTCAGGGATTGATGACACAACTTATGCACGCAAAGTTGAAATAGTTGAGCAGTTAATCACTAAGACAAAAAGCACAGCGGATCCAATTGATGTGCTGGCACAAATTGGTGGATTAGAAATAGCGGCGCTGACTGGTTATATACTTCGAGCAACGTCGCTGCAAGTACCTGTTGCATTAGATGGTGTAATCACACTTGCTGCCGCAACAGTTGCAAACGAAATAAAACCAAAGACAACGGAGTTTCTTATTGCTGCGCATTGTTCATCAGAACCAGGTTCAACAATTGCACTAAAGCACCTCGGATTAAATCCGCTACTTGATTTAGATTTACGACTCGGCGAAGGCACTGGTGCGCTCTTATCTATTCCTATTATTAGATCGGCCTGTCAGGCACTTTCTCGGATGGCACGAATTGCTGATCTGCTCTGATCCCCCTCTTTATTCACAGAGGATTACCAACCAATTCACCCTTGCGCCCCTTTTAAAATAAGGGTTTCTTGCTATCCTTTCGCTATTCCTATGGAGGTATCTATGCTTCGCAAGATCGTTATCGCTTCAACTCTTGGCCTATTTCTAGCAACTTCTGTTGTTTCTCCTGCATCTGCTGCAACCATTAAGACTGGTTCATCATGCACAAAGGAAGGTTCAGTCAAGAAGGTAGGCAAGAAGACTTATGTTTGTGGCAAAAACCCATTCGTGTCACCAACAAAGAACACATGGGCCCTTAAAACCTGTCTTGAAGGCTACGACAGTTATTTGTCTATTAAGGATGATCTAATTCCTCAAGCCATGGATATGTTGGGTCTCTTGGGCGGAGCTGACAAGATTGCTCAACAGGCTGAAATCGACAAGATGACTTCAGATAATGTGCTTGTTCTCGGGGCGCTTAAATCTAAGTGGTGCAAACGAGGTGCTTAAAAGCATTTAAATCAGTACAAATAATGGCCTTGCAGATGCAGGGCCATTATTTTTTGACCGGTCAAAACTTGTCGGTCCAGTCATGACCACCTCAATACAGGGCTACTCTCGCTAAATGAATAGTTCCATCGCTGAGTTAGCTCGCTTTGCAACGCTACTAACGCGCAATCCTGAAACCGAAGATTTGCTCAATACCTTAATGCGAGATTTTCTCAACGATCAGTCAGTTACTGCTATTGAAATACAAATGATTGCTGCCGATGGAGAATTGCTCATGAACTCATCCGTTGGCTTGGGAATCGATGGCGATCTCAAGAAGAGCGTCGATTCACTCTCAGGCTTGATCGATAGCACCAGCATTTTTACTCAATTAGAAAATTCCGGCTCAATTTACAATCCGGTTAATTACCTCTCTATTACATCGGTGACCATGAATTCATCGATTAAGGGCTTTTATCTCTTTCAGCACTCATCTGAATTCATTCCCGATGAAAAGACAGCAGATCTTCTGCACGCTTACTCAAGCCTTTTGACTATTTATCTAACAAGTAAGTTGATTCCACTTGTGCTGACGAAAATACTGACATCGCCCGTAATAACCCAACACGCTTCGAAGCTGACAGCCAGACAACTCCTGGTGCTTACCGGCATGGTTGATGGAAAAACCAATCACGAGCTCTCACTCGATCTTGGATTTTCAGTCTCCACGATTCGCCACGAAACAATGGCGATCTATAAAGAACTCGGTGTTTCGGATAGAAAAGAAGCCGCGCGAGTAGGACAAGCAGAGCATTTAATTTAAACAAAAAGTTTTGACCAGTCACTCTTTCTTTACGACTGACGATGACCACTAATGACCATAAATCACGCTCGGATTTTCGAGACTCTTACTCCCGTTCGATCAATTCACTTCTATGTGGGCGCGACAAGTTGCCCGTTGAAGTGTCTTTCCTAATGAAGGCAGATATCTGCTCTCATTCACGATCAGGAGCACTCCGTGGCCAAGAGCCAAGCAACAACAAACGAATGGACTGTTGCTGATCTTGCGTCCCTTTATTCCGAGTTCCGTACCTCTCTTGTTTCTCAAGCTCGTCGCATGCTTCGCAGCGACTCAGAAGCTAATGAAGTAGTACAAGAAGCTTTCATCAAATTTATTCTTGCTGCTCCAGAACTAGATACAAAAGAGCGCGCACTTGCTTACATGCGCGCGACCATCAACAACCTTTCACTTAATGTGATCCGCGCTCGCGGTAGCCGTCCAAACCTTGTTGCTATTGATTCAGATACTTCTGCAGAACGCCTTGCAGAAATCGCTGTTGAAAACTACATCCCTGCCGATGAATCAATCTCTGCAGCCGAAGACGCTGCAATCATCAAACTCGCTTTAACAAAACTATCCCCTGCTGAGCGCGCAGCACTCGTCATGTGGGAGATGGAAGGTCGCTCCACATCTGAGATTGCATCCGAACTCGGTATTAAAGAGTCTGCAGTTCGTCACACAGTCTCACGTGCTCGTGCATCCCTTCGCCGCGTTCTTAGTGAACTCGTTATCGATGAAGAGCGTGGCCTTACAGCACTCGACATGCTCTCAACCTCTTATAAGAAGGCAGCAGAGATTGCACAGAAGTCTTCCAAGGTTGCACTCTCTCTCCTTCTTGTTGTCACCGCATTCCTTGGCTTTAACTCGTTAACTGGCAATGAAGGAAATGTTCAAGTTTCAGACCTTGCAATCTCAACTCCAACAACAGTCCAAGAGGAAGCAGTAACACCTGCTGCCCCTGTTGTTGTCGAGCCAACACAAAAGGTTTCTACAAAGAAATCATCTGGCATCACCGTTGAAGAGTTCAATGACCAGATGGATATCTCTATGGCTCAACTGGAATCAGTTGCAGTTATGGCTCAGACCATGGCAATGATTCAAGCGGCAGAAGAGGGCACTAACTAACTTTCCGATTCGGTTATGGCGCTACACGTGTTCGTCATAAAAGAAACGGAATTAGAAGATCGAAAGATCTTCGAGCCAGATCCAGGAAATTCCTGAATCTGACTAACGAAAGGAAAAACATGTCTACAAAGACAAACTTCAAGCGCGTAGCGCTTGTAGCAGTAGCATCACTGGGACTTGGTGTTCTTACATCAGTAGCTCCAGCGTTTGC
>Ga0315906_10011801_pt1 | contig 10166 bp, 7 predicted proteins | sample LakEriMetagenome_4_FD_203526 | JGI IMG/M metagenome (GOLD analysis project Ga0315906, IMG submission 203526) | Freshwater fungal communities from buoy surface, Lake Erie, Ohio, United States - Buoy 2 MA122 | ecosystem: Environmental > Aquatic > Freshwater > Lake > Lake biofilm | place: USA: Lake...
TACGTCGCCCCAATTCAGGCGGGGATCAAACTGTTGAGCCGTCCAAGCCGACAAAGAACCCATGTTCTCAACGCCCTTCACGTGGCCCACAATGTTGCCAAACTCTCTGCGCGATGTGCCCAGCATGCCCAGTGCCCAACGAGGCTTGCTGGCAATGTTGATGATGTTGGGAATGGTGAGTTTGGGAGGCGCAGACAAACCGTTTTTCAAGTCTTTGTGACGCTGTCCCAAAATTTGCAGATCCAAGGTAATGACCAAGGCAGAGCAGTTGGCTGCGCGTGCGCGCTCAATCAAGCGCTCAATGAAATCGCGATCGCGCATGACATAGAGCTGAAACCAAAAAGGATGGCCATCGGTACCCTTGGACACATCTTCAATGGAGCAAATGCTCATGGTGGACAGGGTAAAGGGAACGCCAAATTTTTTGGCTGCGCGGGCCGCCAAAATTTCGCCATCGGCATGTTGCATGCCGGTGAGACCTGTGGGTGCAATGGCCACAGGCATGGCCACCTTCTGACCAATCATGGTGGTGGCCGTGCTGCGGCCCTCCATGTTGACGGCCACTCGCTGTCGCAGCTTGATTTTTTGAAAATCGCTTTGGTTGGCGCGGTAAGTGCTTTCTGTCCAAGAACCGCTGTCGGCATAGTCATAGAACATGCGAGGCACACGTTTTTGGGCCAGGATGCGCAATTCTTCGATGGTGGTGATCACGGACATATTAGATTTCCAATTTGGATTGAAGCTTGAAAGACTTGTCTTTGAATTTGATCAGCTGCAACTCACACTGCCGCAACCGGACATGGTGACGTTTTTGACGATGGAGGGGTCGGCCAGTGTTTCGGTTTTGCTGTCAAAGTTGACCGATTTCAAATGCTGGGCCAAGCCGGCATCCATGGTGGCAGCGTGCTGAGGAAACCACTCGGCCAAGGCTTCTGCCATGCGTGAAATGATTTCTTGATCACCTTGTACATAGTGGGTTTCTACAGCGCGCATGGTTTCCAAAATGGTGGCGTGTTGCCCCGCATGGCAGTTGTCTTCGCTGAAGCCTGTGGCCACCATCCAGCGGTCTTCTTGCGCAAAATGTTCCACCGTGTGATTGAGAAATTCGCGGTACAGATTGAGCTGATCGCTTTGCGGCGTGAGCAGCAAAGCATTCAACATGGTCACAAACTCTTCGTGTGTATCGTCCATGCGGACATCGCCGGTGTGCAACTCAGCGGTCCAATTGAGGCCTGCTGCAAAGGGTGACACGGTGCCTTGTTCGGCTTGAGTGGTTTCCATCAGAAAAGCCTTTTAAAAATCTAGTCGCGCATGGTGACGCGCAATTTGCTGACGAACTTGGCTAGGCGCAGTACCGCCCAATGTATTGCGGGCGTTCAAGGAGCCCACCAAGCTGAGGCATTCAAACACATCGGCTTGAATGGCGGGGTTGAATTGTTGCAAGGTGGTCAAAGGCAATTCGCTCAAATCCAAATTTTGAGTTTGCGCGGTTTTGACGGCATGTGCCACCACTTCGTGGGCATCGCGGAAGGGCAGGCCTTTTTTGACCAAGTAATCGGCCAAATCGGTGGCCGTGGCATAGCCTTTTTTAGTGGCCGCTTCCATGGCTTGCGCATTAACGGTAATACCGCCTTCTTTCTGACCGCTCTGTGAATTGACTTGGCCGCCAATCATCTCGCTGAAGATGCGCAAGGTGTCTTTGAGCGTATCGACGGTGTCAAACAAAGGTTCTTTGTCTTCTTGATTGTCTTTGTTGTAGGCCAGGGGTTGGCCTTTCATCAAAGTGATCAAGCCCATCAAGTGACCCACCACGCGGCCGGTTTTGCCACGCGCCAATTCGGGCACATCAGGATTTTTCTTCTGCGGCATGATGGAGCTGCCCGTGGTGAAACGGTCGGCAATTTTCACAAAGCCAAAGTTTTGGCTCATCCACAAAATAAGTTCTTCGCTGAGGCGGCTGATGTGCACCATGCACAATGAAGCGGCTGCCGTGAATTCAATGGCAAAGTCGCGATCGCTCACACCATCCAAGCTGTTTTGGCTGACACAAGCATTGCCTTGTTCGTCCACCATGCCCAAGCTTTTGGCCACGCGTTCGCGGTCGAGCGGGTAGGTGGTGCCAGCCAATGCGGCTGAGCCTAAAGGCAAACGATTGGTGCGACGGCGCACATCGGCCATGCGCTCGGCATCGCGCGCAAACATTTCGACATATGCCAACAAGTGATGCGCAAAGCTGACAGGTTGCGCCACTTGCAAATGCGTGAAGCCTGGCAAGATCACGTCTACATTTCGCTCTGCCACTTCGATCAATGATTTTTGAAGGTCGTTTAGCAAACCACCAATCAGGTCAATCTCGCTGACCAGCCAAAGGCGCACATCGGTGGCCACTTGGTCATTGCGACTGCGGCCTGTGTGCAGGCGCTTGCCTGCATCCCCCACAATTTGCGTGAGGCGGGCTTCGATGTTGAGGTGCACATCTTCCAAGTCCAACTTCCACTCAAATTGGCCTTTGGCAATTTCTTCGGTAATTTGCGCCATGCCGCGCTGAATGTCGGCAAAGTCTTGGGCGCTGATGATTTTTTGGGCTGCCAGCATTTCGGCGTGCGCTAGGCTGCCCTGAATGTCAGATTGCCAGAGTCGCTTGTCGAAGAAGACGCTGGAGGTGTAGCGCTTCACCAGGTCACTCATGGGCTCAGAAAACAAGGCCGACCAGGCCTGGGACTTTTGATCGAGTTGGTTTTTTGACATGCCCAGATTTTATCGGGTTTGCAGATACCATGATCTTCACTCGTGCTAGCATTTGACGAGCTTGAACAATTACCGCCAGGTCACTGGTTTGAACCCTTCTATGTCATCCAATTTACAGCGCCCCATAGTGATTGCCACGCGTGAAAGCCGTTTGGCCATGTGGCAAGCAGAGCATGTTCAGGCTATTTTGCAGTCGCGCGGACACATCGTACAGCTCCTGGGCATGACCACACAGGGCGATCAAATTTTGGACCGCAGTCTTAGCAAAGTAGGCGGCAAAGGGCTGTTTGTCAAGGAATTGGAGGTGGCTTTGTCGGAGGGGCGTGCCGACATCGCAGTGCATTCTTTGAAGGATGTGCCGATGGATATGCCCGAAGGATTTGAATTGGCCTGCGTCATGGAACGCGAAGACCCCAGAGACGCTTGGGTTTCAGCCCAATATCCCACGCTCATGGATTTGCCCCAAGGCGCTGTGGTGGGTACTTCCAGCCTAAGGCGAACCGTTTTGCTGCGTGCCCTGCGACCCGATTTGAAAATTGAGCCTCTGCGTGGCAATTTGGACACACGTTTGCGCAAATTGGATGAGGGCCAGTATTCAGGCATTATTTTGGCGGCAGCTGGGCTGAAGCGCTTGGCGCTCAATGACCGAATTCGCCATATTTTTGATACTGACCAAATGTTGCCAGCGGCAGGTCAAGGCGCCTTGGGCATTGAAATTTGCACTGGCCGCACCGACTTGCTTGAGGCCTTGAAGCCCTTGGTTCATTCAAGGTCTTGGCTGGCTGTGGCGGCTGAGCGGGCCGTCAGTCGTGCCATGGGGGGCAGTTGCTCTATGCCCTTGGCGGCGCATGCCACTTTATCGGGACAAGTACTGAGTTTGCGGGCTGCATGGGGCAATCCTGAGGGTGAGGCAACTTTGGTCACAGCCCAAATCTCTGGACAGGTCAATGACCTTGTGCAAGCGGAAGCTTTGGGGGATGAAGTGGCTGCAAATCTCAAGCGCGGTGGTGCCCACTGATGCCATCCAGTAGATAAGCCATGCGTCAAGTTGTGGTAACCCGGCCTAAGCAAGATGCAAATTCTTGGGTTCAGGCATTGCGCGATGCTGGTTATCAAGCCATTGAATTCCCGCTGCTGGAGCTGTCTGAGTTTTTAAACGCTCAAACGGCACAAGACGCCTTCGTCCAAATCAAGCGCAGTCAAGCGGTGATGTTCGTCAGTGCCAATGCGGTTCGATTTTTGGCGCAAGCACTTGAAGGCCGGCCAGAGTGGGTGGCGCATTTTCAAAATGGCGCTCGCGCTTGGTGCACAGGCCCTGGCACAGCGGCTGCATTGGTTCAGAGTGGGGTGCCTTTGGCGCAAATTGATCAGCCAGCTTTGCAAGCCAAGCAGCTCGATTCCGAGGCTTTGTGGGAAGTGGTGTCACCTCAAGTGATAGCTGGCATGAACGTCTTGTTTGTAAGGGGTGCCGATGAATCTGGCGCTGCAGCGGGCCGCGACTGGCTAGCCCAAGAACTCGAGAAATCACAAGCCCACGTTGCAACCATGGCAGCCTATCAGCGAACCGCTGCTCAATTGACCAGCTTTCAAAAAGAGCGAGTCAACCAATTGATAGCGGAGGGCGCCATTTGGTTGTTTAGCAGCTCTGCAGCGCTGCAAAACCTGATGGCGCAGTGTCCAGAGGCCAATTGGGCGGTCGCCAAAGCCACTGTCACGCATCCCAGAATGGCTGATTTGGCGCAAAAAAAGGGTTGGGGCTTTGTTGCAATTGCCCCGCCGGGCATGCATTCATTGCTGGCATCTATAAAATCTCTCACATGAGCTCCGAAACAACCAACGACATCAATGGCCCGGCGACAGCTGCTTCTGCACCTGCACCCCAGCCTTCACCCGCGCCTGAACCTGCGCAGGTAGCAGCTTCGTCACGCAGGCCGCTGACATTCTGGTTGCCAATTTTGTTGGCCGTGATGGCTGTTGTTTTCAGCGGTTTACTTTGGGAGAAGCTCTCTCGCATACAAGGCCAGCTGGCCAGACAAAGTGCAGATGCGGGTCAGCAATCCTTGGAAGCCAAAGCCTGGGCCAAGCAAGCCCAAGATAGCGTCAAAGACAGTGCATCCAGAATGGCCTTGGTCGAGTCCAGGTTGGGTGAAGCTGCCCTGCAGCGCGCTCAATTGGAAGACTTGATTCAATCATTGTCCCGTTCGCGGGATGAAAACTTGGTCTTGGACATTGAGTCATCGCTGCGTTTGGCGCAGCAGCAAGCGCAGCTAACGAGCAGTCTGGAGCCTCTTTTAGGCGCTTTGAAAACAGCCCAGTCGCGACTTCAAAGAGCCTCCAACCCCCGCTTGATTACCATTCAAAGGGCCATCGATCGAGACCTTGAGTTGGTCAAGTCGGTCCAAATCACAGATCTGCCTGGCATGCTTTTGGTGCTGGACGAAATTGTGGCTTTGGCCGATGAAATTCCCCTTGCCAACGAATTGAATCGACCTACTGCTAACCCAGCCAAGCCTCCCGACACTGAAACTGCCGGCGCATCCAATGCTGCTTGGTGGAAACCCATGATTGACAGAGTCTTGATGGAAGCCAGAGGCTTGTTGCGAGTCAGCCGAATCGATAGCCCTGAAGCGGCTTTGCTGGCCCCTGAGCAAGGTTTTTTCTTGCGCGAGAATTTAAAACTCAAACTGCTCAATGCGCGGCTCGGATTGTTGGCGCGCCAAAACGATGCAGCGCGCGCTGACTTGCAAGCCGTCTCCGCCGTCTTGAAAAAATACTTTGATCCTGGCGCCCGTAAAACTCAGCAAGCCCTTCAATTGTTGGACAAAGCCCAAGCCCTGAGCAAAGGCAGCCCCATTCCTCGACTTGATGCTTCTTTGGCTGCCTTGGCCACAGCGTCCTCTGGAAAGTAAAAATTCATGCGCGCAGCACTTTGGCTCGTGAGTTTGTTTGCAGTGGCGGTTGCCACCGCCTTGTTGGCGTCTAACAACGTCGGCACCGTTTCCATCTTCTGGACACCCTATCGCTTAGATTTGTCGCTTAATTTGGTACTTTTTGCGCTGGTCCTGATTTTGTTGACGATGCATTGGGCTCAGCGTGCACTGACGGCTTTGTTTGAGCTGCCCAAGCAGGCCAAGCGCTGGCGTTTGCAACAAAAGGAACGAGCCACCCATGCCGCATTGCTCGATAGTTTGGCGCAGTTCATGGAGGGCAGATTTTTGCGTGCACGCAAATCTGCCGAGTTGGTTTTGGTCAGAGAAAAATCTTTGTCGGATGCGGGTGAGGTGCTAGATCATGCGGGTGCTCTGAGGTGCGTTGCACACATCTTGGCTGCAGAGTCGGCACATGCACTGAATGACAAAACGACGCGTCAATCGCATCTCAACCAGGCCTTGCAGGAGCCTGCTGGCAGCAGTTCCAATGTGCGTCAATCCTTGGTTGAGGGTAGCATGCTGCGCGCTGCGCGGTGGGCATTGGACGACAGGGATGCTTCTGAAAGCTTGCTTTGGTTAGATCGTTTGCCCCAAGGTGTTGCAAGACGAACATTGGCCATGCGTTTAAGGTTGAAGGCAGCGCGTTTGGCCGGTGAGTCTTCCTTGGCTTTAGACACGGCCTTGTTGTTGATCAAGCACCGCGCTTTCACCACTGAAGCTTCAGAAAGCATGATTCGCAGCCTGGTTTTTGACCTCATTGCCAAAACGCATGAGCACGGACAAATGCAGCGACTTTGGGCTCGTTTGGGTGAGCCGCAGCGTCAATCGACAGATTTGGCTATTCAAGCCGCGCAACATTGGCTGAGTTTGGGCGGTGATCCAGTGGTCGCCAGAACTTGGCTGAACCCAATTTGGAACAGATGGCTATCAACCCCTCAAAAACTTTCTGCGACACAGCAATTGAAATTAACCCAAGTGTTGGATCGCAGTTTGACGGGACAAGACACGACGCAAGAGCGTGAGTGGTTGGCATGGATCGAATCTGCTGAAAAAGCCAACCCTCGCGAACCCCTCCTGCAGTATTTGGCGGGTCGCTTGTGCCAAAAACGACAACTTTGGGGCAAGGCGCAAGTTTTGCTCGCACAAGCAGCCCCAGTTTTGGGCGACCCTGGTTTGAGAAGGCAGGCTTGGCGCTCCTTGGCTGAACTGGCAGAGCAGAGGGAAGATTTACAGGCAGCAGTGAACGCATTAAAGAAAGCTGCAATGGAATGAAAAAAGGACCCGAAGGTCCTTTTTTTGAGCCATTGGATATGAGTGCTACATTAGAAAGGCAGTTTCATGTCGCTTAAGTCTTTGCGTGTTTCCACCAGAATCAAAGGACCTTCGTCCAGAACCACGGCAGGTGGCCTCTCACGTGGCACATGAACAGGCTTGGGTTCAGCAGCGATGGCCGCTTGAACTTGTGCAATTTTCTCTGGGTCAGAATTGACCCACTGCAAACCAGAGCCTTCTGCAACTTGAATCAGACTGGCAATCGGCAACTCAAAGGCTTGAACTTTGGGCAAGCCAGCTGCGGGGGCCTTGGCTGCAGATTTTGATTCAGGTGCAGGAGCGGGTGCAGGTGCAGCTTGTACCGATGTGCTGACTGAAGTGCTGGCCTGGCCTGCATCAGCACCAGAATTTGCAGCTGATGAAGCAGGAATTGCAGAACTCGCAGCGCGGTCAAAGTAAGAGCGCGTGACGGGCGCCTCCTCTTGTGTCTGACCCGTACTGGCAGAGACTTCGGCTTGTGGGTTTTCGCCAGTCGCTGCGTCTATGTTGTTGTCTGTGTTGACATTGCGTTCTCTGCGGTCACGGCCATAACGGTCGCGCGAGCGGCGCTCTCTGCGTTCTGGTGAACCGTTGGTGCCATCTTGACGCTCGGCATCTTGCGATGTGGACTCTGTTTGGCCACTGGACTGGCTGTCATTGTGGTCGTTCAACTCAGCTTGAGCTGTACCCTGATTTTCAGCTTGTGGGCTGCGGCGCTCACCGCGTTCGCGGCGCCCTTCGCCACGCTCGCGTCGGCCTTCTCCGCGCGGCGCTCTCTCTGTGCGAGTTTCTGATCGCTGCTCAGCCGTGTTTGCCTCCAAACCATCAGCGCTGACATTTTGAGCATCCGTCGTCGAGTTGATGCCATTCGCATTTTCTCTGCGATCGCCACGTTCGCCTCGTTCACCACGTTGGCCAGAACGATCGTTGCGACGATTGCCGCCGTTTTCGCGTGGTGCTCGGGTTTCGGTGTTGTCGTTGCGCTCGGTTTTGTCTGTGCGTTCTGTGCTGACCGCTTCGCCGCGTTCGCCACGTTCATTGCGATCACCACGACGTCCGCCTCGGCCACCACGGCGGCGATCACCATTTCGCTCGCCGCGTTCGGTGCGATCACCGTCTTTGCTGGTACGGTCGCCGCGCTTGCCCACATTTTTGGCTGGCTCAGCTTGGACTTCTGGCGCAGGTTCGCTGCCGAACAAGCGTTTCAACCAAGCAAAGAAACCGCCGCTGCTTTCTGACTTCACGGCTGGCTGAGCAGACTCCGCTTTGCTTGGCTTGATGGCCTCTGGTTTTGGTGCAGCAGCAGGTGCTGGTGCATCGGGCAAAACACCCTTGATCAGGGGTGTTTGGCGATTCGTAGGTTCTTGCGAACGGCGTGTCACCGTGGTTGGATCTTCAATTTCTTCGGCCATGGTGTAGCTGGCTTCAATGTGATCCAAACGTGGGTCGTCGTGCTTCAAACGCTCCAGCTTGTAGTGGGGCGTTTCCAAGGATTTATTGGGCACCAACAGCACGTTAATGCGTTGTTTCAATTCAATCTTGGCAATTTCAGGGCGCTTTTCGTTCAACAAGAACGAAGCCACTTCCACAGGCACTTGGGCGTGCACTGCAGCGGTGTTGTCCTTCATGGACTCTTCTTGAATGATTCGCAAAATTTGCAAAGCCGAGCTCTCGGTATCGCGCACGTGGCCGGAACCACCGCAACGAGGGCAGGGAATGGAGGAGCCTTCAGCAAGCGCAGGCTTCAAGCGTTGACGGCTCATTTCCAAGAGACCAAATTTGCTGATCGACCCAAACTGAACGCGCGCGCGATCTTGACGCAAAGCATCGCGCAAGCGGTTTTCGACATCACGGCGATTGCGTGATTCTTCCATGTCAATGAAGTCAATGACGATCAGGCCACCCAAATCGCGCAAGCGCATTTGGCGAGCCACTTCGTCGGCGGCTTCAAGGTTGGTGCGGGTGGCGGTTTCTTCAATGTCGCCGCCTTTGATGGCACGCGCAGAGTTGACGTCAACCGACACCAAAGCTTCGGTGTGGTCAATCACAATGGCGCCGCCAGAGGGCAACTGCACTGTGCGCGCATAAGCCGATTCAATTTGATGCTCAATTTGGAAGCGGCTGAACAAAGGTGCATCGTCGCGGTAACGCTTCACACGCGGTGCGAACTCGGGCATCACGTGGCTCATGAATTGCTGAGCCTGCTCGTAGATGTCGTCGGTGTCGATCAGGATGTCGCCGATGTCGCTGTTGAAGTAATCGCGAATGGCACGAATCACCAAACTGGATTCTTGGTAAATCAGGAAGGCGCCTTTGGCACCTTGTGTGGCACCATCAATGGCGGACCACAACTTGAGCAAGTAGTTCAAGTCCCATTGGAGTTCTGGTGCGCTGCGACCAATGCCGGCGGTGCGGGCAATGATGGACATCCCTTTGGGATATTCCAGCTGGTCCATGGCTTCTTTGAGTTCAGCACGGTCGTCGCCTTCAATGCGACGGCTCACGCCACCACCGCGAGGGTTGTTGGGCATCAAGACCACATAGCGGCCAGCCAAGCTGATGAAGGTGGTGAGGGCCGCGCCCTTGTTACCACGTTCTTCTTTTTCAACTTGGACCAAGAGTTCTTGACCTTCGCGAATCACATCGTTGATGCGCGCTTGGCTGACAGGAACGCCTTCTGCGAAGTATTGGCGGGAGATTTCTTTGAATGGCAAGAAGCCGTGACGCTCTTCGCCGTAGTCGACGAAACAAGCTTCGAGAGAGGGTTCTACACGTGTGACAACTGCTTTGTAAATGTTGCCTTTGCGTTGTTCGCGTCCTTCAATTTCAATTTCGTAGTCGAGGAGTTTTTGTCCATCGACAATGGCCAAGCGGCGTTCTTCAGCCTGTGTGGCGTTGATCAGCATCCGTTTCATGATGCGTCCCTTCTTTATGTGTCAGCAATACCCACCCCGCCATGTTTGGCGTTGGGGCCGGATCACCTGTTTAACAACCAGCTCTCAAGGAGCCAACGGTGCCGAGACTGACGTTCGAAACGAAGGGAATTGCCAAAAGAATCCGACATTCATGAGCGCAAATGTGTCGCAGGAATGTGGATAGGGGCGCGTGGAAGAGTCGAGGCTGTGGGTGGGCGCAGGCGATGGTGCCTTGAGTGGCGCAAACAGCCACTGCAAAAAA
>Ga0315906_10011802_pt1 | contig 10166 bp, 7 predicted proteins | sample LakEriMetagenome_4_FD_203526 | JGI IMG/M metagenome (GOLD analysis project Ga0315906, IMG submission 203526) | Freshwater fungal communities from buoy surface, Lake Erie, Ohio, United States - Buoy 2 MA122 | ecosystem: Environmental > Aquatic > Freshwater > Lake > Lake biofilm | place: USA: Lake...
TAGAAGAAATAAATAGGGTCGAGTTTCTGTCCGCTTTTATGTACTTCATAGTGAAGATGCGGACCAGTACTTTTACCGGTACTGCCCACCCATCCAATCACTTCTCCTCTGGTAACCCGTTGACCGGTCTGCGCTTTTACACGTACCATATGACCGTAAAGCGTTTCGTAATTAAAGCCATGGTTAATAATCACATGATTTCCGTATCCATTTCCTGCATTGCCTGAAAAACTTACCACTCCATTTGCTGTGGCATATATTGGCGTGCCCTGAGGTGCTGCAAAATCAAGCCCTGCATGAAACTTGGTAGTTTTATAAACCGGGTCTATCCTTGTCCCGAAACCGGAAGCAATACGAGAGAGTTCTCTGTTGCTTACAGGCTGTATGGCGGGTGTAGCAGCAAGCAGTGCTTCTTTATTTTTGATGAGCGTTTCAATTGTATTAAAAGATTTTTTCTGACTTTGAAACCTTGCTCTTAAAACAGAAAGCTGTTTTACTATTGATTCATTCAATTCTTCATTTGATAACTTGGCAACCAGGTTTGCTTCTCTTTTCTTATCGATGAGCTTTTGTCTGGCACTGTCGGGTATCGGGTTGGCCTCGAAAATCGTGCGATAAATTTCATTATCCCTGTCTTCGATTTCTTTCATTTGGATTTTTAACTGATCTAACTCTTCTTGTATAAAAGCGTAATCATACTGTATTTGCTTGTTTTCCTGCTGAAGCTTTTTTTCACCCGTGGTAGGGAAGTAATAGTTTGAAATCTGGGTAAACGCAAAGCCGGCAACCAACACTGCTGCAATCAGGCCAAGTGTACGCAGCAATTTAACACGCAGAGGCGTGATGAACTTCTCGTAACGAAGCGTATTGGTATTGTAGAAATATTTGATTTTCTTCATCCTGCTTTGGCTTCAATAGCGAGGTACATTGTTGTACCTTTGCATACCCGGTTGAGTGGTAGGCAAAGATAAGCCGACCCTGCTCAATCCACAACCATTAACAGACTTTCTTATGATGACGGCTGCTCAGATCAGAAAACAATTTCTCGACTTTTTTGCCTCCAAACAGCATAGTATTGTGCCTTCGGCACCGATTGTGATTAAAAACGACCCGACTCTCTTGTTTACAAATGCGGGTATGAACCAGTTCAAAGATTATTTTCTTGGCAATAAACAGGCGCCCGCAAGTCGTGTTGCTGACACCCAGAAATGTCTTCGCGTAAGCGGCAAGCATAATGACCTTGAGGAAGTAGGCGTTGACACCTACCACCATACTATGTTTGAAATGCTCGGCAACTGGAGCTTTGGTGATTATTTTAAAAAAGAAGCAATTGCCTGGAGCTGGGAGCTGCTAACTGATATATATCAATTGCCCAAAGATCGACTTTATGTAACTGTATTTGGTGGAGATGAAAAGGATGGACTTCCTGCCGATGATGAAGCCCGCAATGAATGGAGCAAACTGATTTCCCCCGACCGTATTCTGAACGGATCGAAAAAAGATAATTTCTGGGAGATGGGTGATACCGGACCATGTGGCCCATGCTCCGAAATTCATGTCGATTGCAGAAGTGATGAAGAAAGAAAACAGACAGATGGGAAGTCGCTTGTAAACAACGACCATCCTCAGGTGATTGAAATATGGAACAATGTATTCATGGAATTTAATCGCCTCAAAGATGGGCGCCTCGAATCATTGCCTGCAAAGCATGTAGATACAGGTATGGGGCTTGAGCGACTGGTGCGTGTGCTGCAAAACAAGCAAAGCAATTATGATACCGATCTTTTTAGCGGTACAATAAATGCAATAGAGAATAACACGGGAAAAAAATATTCCGGTGGCGATGACAAAGAGAGTGTTGCTTTTCGTGTGATCGCAGATCACCTGCGTGCTATTTGCTTTACGATTGCAGATGGACAGCTTCCGTCAAATACAGGAGCAGGTTATGTTATCAGAAGAATATTAAGACGAGCTGTTCGCTATTATTACTCTTATCTCGATCGCAAACATCCTTTGTTATGTGAACTTGTACCTGTTTTGGCAAATCAATTCGCCGATGTTTTCCCTGAACTCTCTCAGCAGGAAGCGTTTGTAGTTAAAGTTGTGAAGGAGGAAGAAGAAGCATTTTTGCGTACAATGGAAAAAGGACTGAAACGGATTGCTGATATTATTCTTGACTCAAAAGAAAAAGGAGAGATTGCAGGCAAGGATGCATTTGAATTGTATGATACCTATGGTTTTCCTATCGATCTTACCAGGCTAATTGCTACTGAAGAAAATTTAAATGTTGATGAGCCGGGTTTTGAATCGGAGATGCAGCAACAGAAAAACAGAAGCAGGGCTGCTACAACTGTAGATACAGGCGACTGGATACAGTTAAGAGAAGGGAACGGCTCTTTCGTAGGTTATGATCAACTTCAAGTCGCAACTCATTTACTGAAATACAGAGCGGTTAAATCAAAAGGCAAACAATCATATCAGTTTGTCCTGGACCAAACACCTTTCTATGCTGAAAGTGGCGGACAGGTTGGCGATACAGGCGAATTGATTTTTGAAAATGAAATAGTCAGGGTTCTTGATACCAAAAAAGAAAATGACCTTCTCGTACATTTTGTCGACAAGCTTCCGGCTCATCCCAAAAGTGAAATAAAAGCACATGTAGATGCAGTTCGCAGAAAACAAATTACTGTTCATCATTCAGCAACCCATCTTCTTCATGCAGCCCTTCGTGCTGTACTTGGTAGTCATGTTGCACAGAAAGGATCTATGGTAAGTGATGAAGTTTTGCGATTCGACTTTTCGCATTTTGCAAAAATGACGCAAGATGAAATAAATAAAGTGGAATCGATTGTAAATGAAAAAATTCGTCAAAACCACCCCGTTGTTATACGCACAATGAAAAAGGATGAAGCCCTTGCTTTAGGGGCAATGGCATTGTTTGGAGAGAAATACGGGGAAGATGTGCGTGTGGTAGTGATGGATCCAGACTATTCAGTGGAGCTTTGTGGAGGCACGCATGTGGGTTATACCGGAGAGCTTGGAAGTTTTCGATTGGTGGCTGAGTCGGCAGTTGCTGCAGGTGTAAGAAGAGTAGAGGCATATACAGGAGAAGCGGCGGAAAATTATATTCAGCAACAGATAGCACAATTGGATGCAGCTAAGTTGTTAATGAAAAATCCGAAAGATATTTCACTTTCCGTAGAGCAATTACAAAATGAAAATAACGACTGGCGTAAAAAGTATGAACAACTAGAAGCTCGACTTCTTGCAGGTGAATGTAAAATTTTGACCGGTAAAGCAGAGCAGATTGGTGGTGTGTCTTTTGTTGGAGAAGAAGTTGAGGTTAGCTCGCCGGAAGCATTAAAAAAACTTACTTACGATTTAAGCAGCAAGCTTTCAAATGGCCTTGTTGTATTATGTGCAAATACCGGCGGAAAGGCTTCTGTGGCCGTTGCTGTTGCTGAAAACCTGGTAAAGGATAAAAACCTTGATGCATCAGTTATTATTAAGACACAAATCGCACCACTCATCAAAGGTGGAGGCGGTGGTCAGAAAACTCTTGCGACGGCAGGAGGACAACTAACAGATAAATTTGAAGAAGTGATTAATACAATCAAGTCGCTCCTTTGATTTAAATGTGCTTTAGATTCGCTAATCAATAATTTATAGTATTTCAATCAAACAAAAATATGAGACGCTTCCCGGTTTTATTTTTATTTATTTTTATTGTGAATGTTGCCTTTTCGCAAGGCGCATATAGGAGTTTCTCCCCTTGCTCCTTTTATATTGAGTTGCCTTCGTCTGTCAATGCCCAAAATTTAAATTCATACAACAGCGACGACTACTGTGATTATATGGTAAAGCTAAAAGATGGCTATAAGTTTATGGAAATACATTCGCTGCTTAAATCACGTTTTTCAAATACCTCTGTCCTTGCATTATATAACAGCGCACTGAGGTCAACTGATCTTGATATCACTTATCAAGTAAAAGGTGCGGATTTTTTTGTATTGTCCGGCTATAACAGTAAAGGAAATATTGTTTACTGGAGAAGATCGATTGGGCAAGATTATATTAGCGATATGCGAATTGAATACAGTAAAGGCAGAAGGGCATCAATTGATCCGATAATTACCAGAATGTCAAAATCATTTTATAGTTATTGAAAAATTTATACTTTGAAAATCCAATTAATAATTTAATTGTTTCTACGAATTCTATTTATATAGTTAAATCGTATTTTCAATACTCCATCATTCTTGAAACAGTTTCATGCAGCCTTTTCTTTGCAAGAAAGTTTTCTTCAAGGATTGTATTGAAGGGAATCGGTGTGTCTAAGGAAGCACAACGCATCACCGGTGCATCCAGTCGCTCAAAACAATGTTCCGCTATCCAAGCAGCTAATTCTCCGCCGATACCGCTTGTAAGTGTGTCTTCATGCAAAATGATTACTCTTCCGGTGCGATAAACGGAGGCTCTTATTGCATCATAATCAAGCGGAGCGAGTGATCTTAAGTCGATGATGTCAATAGATATTTCAGGATGTTCTGCTGCATAATCATCCGCCCAGTGTACTCCTGCTCCGTAAGTAATAATAGATAATTCATCGCCGACTCTTACTTGTCTGGCTTTTCCGATCTCAACTTGATATGGCTGTTCTGACACCAAACCACTTACACTTCTGTACAAAACTTTATGTTCAAAAAATAAAACGGGATTGGGATCTGCTATTGCCGCCATCAACAATCCTTTTGCATCAAAGGGAGTTGATGGATAAACAATTTTTAAACCGGGCACTTTCGTAAACCAGGCTTCGTTACTTTGACTGTGGAAGGGGCCTGCGCCTACACCCGCTCCGGTTGGCATTCTAACTACTACATCAGCATTTTGCCCCCAGCGATAATGTATTTTAGCAAGATTATTAACGATCTGGTTGAAGCCGACACTTACAAAATCCGCGAATTGCATTTCTACTACCGATTTGATTCCTTCTAAACTCAATCCAAGTCCTGCTCCGATGATTGCGCTTTCACAAATAGGTGTATTGCGCACGCGTGCATGTCCGAATTCATTCACAAATCCTTCCGTAATTTTAAACGCACCTCCGTACTCTGCAATATCCTGGCCCATGATTACAAGATCAGGATGCTGCTCCATGCTTTGTTTCAACCCTTCTTTTATGGCATCAATGAAACGTTTCTCTTCACCTGATTTTGTAGGCTGATTGATAATTGGAAGCTTGCTTGTATCCGGTTGATAATCTCTGTAAATATCTTTTACTTCATCTTCTGTGTTTACAATAATCGGTTTTGCATCGAAGCCGACTTGCAATTCTTCTTCAATATATTTTTTTACTTCAGAACGAATTTGTTCTGTTTGTTCTGAAGAAAGGATGTGTTGTTGAATGAGAAAGTTTTCAAAGCCGGAAACAGGATCACGCTTCTCCCATTCTTCAAATAAATGAGGCGGCACATATTTGGTGCCACTCGCTTCTTCATGCCCGCGCATACGAAAAGTCATACATTCAATCAGATAGGGTTTCTGATTATTGATACAATAATCTCTCACACCTTTAATCGTATCAAGTACAGTAAGAATATTATTCCCATCTATTGTGATGCCTTCCATCCCATAGCCTTTTGCTCGGTCTGCTAATCTTTCACAACGGTACTGTTCTTTGGTAGGAGTACTTAGTCCGTAACCATTATTTTCGATAATGAATATTACCGGAAGATCCCATACTGCAGCCACATTAAGCGCTTCGTGGAAATCGCCTTCACTGGTTCCGCCCTCTCCGGTAAAAGCCAGTGCAATTTTCTGTTCATTCTTTAATTTATGTGCCAGTGCAGCTCCATCAGCCAGTGCAAGTTGCGGTCCCAAATGTGAGATCATTCCGCAAATATGGTGTTCGCGTGTGCCGAAATGAAAACTACGCTCTCTCCCTTTACTGTACCCTTCCTGGTTTCCCTGCCATTGCATGAATAACTTACTTAACGGCATTTGTCTTGTGGTGAATACACCAAGATTGCGATGCAGCGGGAAAATCCATTCATCTTCTCTCAATGCCAGTGTACATCCTACCGCAATCGCTTCCTGTCCGATACCGCTGAACCATTTGCTGATTTTTCCCTGCCTAAGCAGGATCAGCATTTTTTCTTCAATCATGCGGGGAAGCAGCAGGGAACGGTAGATTCCGACTAATTCATCATCAGTCAAATGTTTACGGTCGAAAAACATGCAATCGTTTTAAGTAATTCAAAGCAAGTAACACAATTTTCGTCGGGCGGCAAAACAAAATAAAAGAGGGTCAGTTCTCCTCCTTTTTCTTTTTGATAAAAGTTTGCACTAGGCTGTTTGCGAGGGAAAGAAGTATACTAAACAGTAGTGCATTCCAGAATTGCGGGCGACTTATTTCAAACCCTCCTACAAAGTGCGCATCTATAAGGATAATAAATGCATTAATCACAAACAGAAAGAGCCCGAGGGTGAAGATGGTAGCAGGTAAAGTAAAAAGAATCAGAATCGGCTTCACTAAACCATTCAGAATTGATAAAACAAATGCAACCAGTAAGGCCGTTCCGAAGTTGTGTATATCAATTCCCGGTAACAGGTAGGCTAATAAAAAGGCATTGACGGCTGTGACAATAACTTTAACGATGTAATTCATTTTCCTGCACTTTTAAATTTAAACAACAATCATTTCGTAAAAATCTTCCGGCTGCAAATATTTTTTGGCGAGCGCCTGCAATTCTTCCGCTGTTGTTTCCTTGATGATGCGAAGAGATCTGTAAAAATATTCATCGGTCAATCCGTTTAGTATCAGGTTTTTCCATCTTGCAAGAATGTGAAACGGGCCGTCGAGATCGCCGAGCGTACTTCCAAGAATATAATTGCGCACCAGTTGTAACTCTTCTTCATCAATCTCCTCATTACGCAGAATTTCCATCTCCTTATATACTTCCTGAATTGTGGCTTCACACACTTCTCTTCCCGCCTCCGTACTAACCATCCATGCAGTTTCGCCGATATGGTTCTGGATATAACTGTGTATGCCGTAAGTATAACCTTTGTCTTCTCGAATATTGCTCATCAGTCTTGAACCAAAGTATCCGCCAAATAACGTATTGAGTAGCTGTACTTTTGGAAAGTCGGGATGTTGACGATTAGGGAATGGCCTTGCTAGACGAACCGCCCCTTGAACACCGTTGGGGTCATTAATAATTCTGTACCTCTTTTCTTTTGATGGTGAATAGGCATGTTCAATGGTCTGCAGAGGGTTGCTGCTTAATGTAAGAGAACCGAAATAGTTATTCAACTGATCTTTAAAATCGGCAGGTAATACACCGGCGGCAAAAATTCTGCATCGCCCGTTTAGGTAATATCGTTTATAGAACTCCACTATATCCTCTCTTGTTAAGCTATCATATTGTTCTTTAGAACTGTAAATTCCGTACGGATGATGTTCTCCAAAAACAGCTGCATCGATTAACCTGCTTGCAACCACATCACATTTTTTCAAATTCACTTCCAGCCTTTGCTTCATATTCTGTTTATAAATAGCAAGTTCCTCTTCCGGAAAGACGGACTCCGTCATTATTTCAGCAATGACAGGTAATAATTCAGATAGATGTTTGGATGGAGTATGAAGGGTGATCGTGGATGTTTCGTTGTAGCAGTTTCTGTTTAAAAAAGAGCCATAGTATTCAAAATGTTCATTAATCTGATAGGCCGTTTTTTCTTTCGTGCCATTTTTAAGCAGAAAGTTGGTAGCAGCAGCAACAAGCGGACTTGTATCATACCAGTTTCCTGCATCAAATACAAGGTCTAGTGTCATTACTTCCTGTGTGCCTGCTTCTATGATATAAACTTCAATGCCGTTATCAAGTTTTTCAAGACGATAAGGCTTTAGATTCAGGTCAAACTCAGTTGCGTTTTTTATTTCGGGTGAAATGGTTCTGTCAAGCATGAATTGTGGGCTTATAAATTGAAATGAAAATCCTGTCCTTAATCAACCTTCATTTGATAAATAATAGATTGTATTTGAGTTGCCGGGGTGAAATACCTTTTCACAGGTTTTTTGTAAATCAGTTGTGCTGACGGATTGATAATGTCCCAGTTCCTGATTCATCAGTGCTGCATCTCCGAGTAGTTCGTAATAAGCAAGACTGGCGGCTCTGCTCATCACACTCATATCTTCAAATAAGATGGTACTTTCTGTTTTGTGAATCACTTTCTGTAATTCTTTCTCTGATACCTTCTCCTCCGTAAGACGAGTTATTTCCAGATCCACAGCCTTTTCAACATCTTCCACCTTCACGCCTTTCACCAGTTTTCCTTCAATGGTGAGAAGCCCGGCATCGGTACTTCCAAAATGATAGCAGTCGATATTGCTGAACAATTGCTGTTCTTTAACGAGCGACTGGTATAATCTCGAAGAAGCACCACCGCCAAGAATATCGGTGATCAGGTCGGTGACATAGTATTCGCGATCTCTTCGTGCAGCCATATGCCATGTTTTGTAAAAAGCATCAAGTGGTACATCTGCTTTTATCTCCATTCTTCTTGCATCGTGCTGCACAGGCTCCTGCGAAATATTACGGTTGTATTTGTTACCTGATGGAATAGGGCCAAACCATTTCTCTGCAAGAGCAAGCACTTCTTTTGTTTTTACATTTCCTGCAACCACAAGAATCGCATTTGCCGGTGTGTAATGCTTAAAGAAAAAGTTTTTTACATCATTTAATTGCGCATCTTCAATATGTTTTAACTCTTTGCCGATGGTCATCCATTTGTAAGGATGAACTTTATAAGCAAGCTCACGCATTTTATGCCAGGCATCACCGTAAGGTTTATTGAGGTAATGCTCTTTGAATTCCTCACAAACAACTTTCCGCTGCACATCCAGACTTTTTTCTGAAAAAGCAAGACTTAGCATTCTGTCGCTTTCAAGCCAAAAGGCTGTTTCAATATTCTCTGCCGGAAGCTGACAATAATAATTGGTAAGATCGTTGGTTGTATAGGCATTGTTTTCTCCGCCTGCCATTTGTAAAGGTTCGTCATAGCTTTCAATATTCACTGATCCACCAAACATCAGGTGTTCAAATAAATGGGCAAAGCCGGTTTGCTCCGGGTTTTCATCACGTGCACCCACATCATACAAAACATTCACTACGGCCATAGGTGTAGAGGCATCTTCGTGTACCAATACACGAAGTCCATTCGATAAAACAAAGCGTTCAAATTGAGTCATAATAATTATTCAGATGGAATGCAAATTTCGGGAAAAGAAACAGGACCTTTTGAAAGATTTCTAAAAACAGGTAAAAAGATCCTTTAAAATTTAATTGAAGAGGAATTGAAAGAGGGCTTTATTATTTTTATTGACGAAGTATTAAAATTGTCGGAAATATAATATTGTTTTTTAGTATATATTCGTCAATAAAACTCATAATAGTATGCTTAACCAAATCAATTACATTACCAAATTGACAACTTACGGAATTACCAATCTAATAATATATTTATTTATCGGTATAGTAAGTGTCTTATTAAGCTTCCTCATCGGACTGGTTTATTTGATCTACAATATTGATGTGACTTATGACACTATCGTTAGTATTAGCGCCTTAAAAGCCATTTTTATGGCGGCTCCTGTGCAAATTGTTTTACTGTTCCTGATAGGAGCAAGCGCGTACCTTATATTTACCAACGCGTATCAGTTTGCTATCAAAAAAGTCATAGCTAAACTTTTGGCAGAAAAATCGGATAGTTTTCTTAATCCGTTACTCGATAAGATTATTGGTAAACTGAAGAAAGAATTGAACCTAAAGCAGGAAAATGGCAATACAATACAAAACGCTGAAGTTACTCCTATTGGCGAATCTGTTTCTGTTGTTAGTCATGAAGAAAACAACTGGCTCTTTAAACGCATTAATGCTGTTTTAAATAAAAAAATACTTGGCGATCTGCATCAAGATTTAGGTGCTTTGGATTCCGATGAAGCCATTAAACAAAAGGTTATCAGTAAGCTTAAGAATTATGCTGAAACATCAATGAAAAATCTATGGATCGTTGTAGTATTCCATTGGGTGGCGCTACTTTTCATCATATTCTTGTAAATCAAGAGCTCATAATTAAGACTGATCAAGAAAAACCTAGAAAAATTT
>Ga0315906_10011804_pt1 | contig 10165 bp, 7 predicted proteins | sample LakEriMetagenome_4_FD_203526 | JGI IMG/M metagenome (GOLD analysis project Ga0315906, IMG submission 203526) | Freshwater fungal communities from buoy surface, Lake Erie, Ohio, United States - Buoy 2 MA122 | ecosystem: Environmental > Aquatic > Freshwater > Lake > Lake biofilm | place: USA: Lake...
TTCTTACGATGTAAAGCGCCAAGGAAATGGCACCTACTTTTTTGTGTTGGACGGTAAGGTTTCTATTGAGGAAAAGGAATTGGCCAACCGCGATGCCTTGGGCATTTGGGAGGTGGGGTCTGTAGCAGTATCCGCCCTCGAGTCAGCCAGGGTGCTGGCGATTGAGGTACCGATGGCATTATAATTTACTCGCTTGCCAATTCGGGCTGGCTGATAACTACTGAGTCGGCGGATTTGGGGAATTTTACAATTACTTCTGTGCCTACATCAAGTGTGCTGTTTACAGCGATTTTTGCATGGTATAGGTCCGCAAAATGTTTGACAATACCCATTCCCAAGCCAGTGCCTTTGATAAAGTTTACATTGGACGCCCTAAAGAATGAGGTAAATAAATGGGGCAATTCAAGTTTGGGTATACCAATTCCAAAGTCATTAATTCGCAATTCGCAAGTGTTTTTTGAAAAGTGCACTTCAATTTCCGGTGATGGTTTGTCTTGAGAATATTTCATAGCATTCCCAATAAGGTTTCCTGCAATATTCTCCAAATGCAGTGGATCTATGTTTAGCAAAAAGGGTTTGCCAGTAGTCGTGAATTTTAACATACGACCATCTGAGGAAAGTCGGTTGTATTTTTTGCACAATTGCTGAATGAAATCCACCATTTTTATGGGTTCCACTTTGCTGTTGATTTTTCCATTTTCCACCTTGCCCCAGAATAGGATATTATCAATTAAGTCGTTTAATCGATCTGTTTCCGTTTTGATGATTTTAAACTGTCTGTTAAAAGTATCAATAGAAATATCATGGATTTGCGCATATTTTTCCATGATCTCAACTCCCGCATAAATAGAGGTCATGGGTGTTTTCATTTCGTGTGAAACGATGGATATAAATTTACTCTTGATTTGACTTACTTCTTGTTCATGTTTCAGTGCGGCAATTATCGCCTGTTCTGCCCGTATTCTATCCTCAATTATTCGTGAACTGGTAACAACACCTAAGGGAATATTATTCGCGTCATAGGTCTTTCTCATAGAGGATTCCATCCACAACCAATCTCCATTTTTTGTGAGGATTCTGTGTTGGATTAGGCGCAGATCATTGCCGTTCATTGATGCGCTTCGCAGCGCTGCAATGGCCCTAACATCTTCTGGGTGCGCATAATTAATCACTGATTTTCCTACCAATTCTTGAGGTTTATATCCAGCGACTGTTTTTATACTGGGTGAAACATACTGGAATTTACCATTCACGTTGATGATACATACCATATCGCTGATGTTGTTGGCCAGGAGTTCATACTTCTGAAAGTTCTCTTTTTCCGCAGTAATATCACGCAAGGTGCCTGTAGTTCCTGTTGAATTGTTTTCTTTGTCTAAAGTAAGAACCGCATAAACCACGATCCACTTAATAGCGCCGTCTTTGGCTACATATCTTATTTCATGCGTGCAGTATGATTTTTCTTGATTGATTAATGGCGCGAAGAGTTCTTGGTTTTTTTGCACGTCATCAGGATGCAAATAGGTGAAAAACAATTGACCTATTGATTCATCCACGGTGAATCCCATGATTTCTTCCCAAGCCTTATTTAAAAATGTCCATTTTCCTCCCGCATCTATCTGAAAAATAATATCGTGTACATTGTCAACAACTTTCTGATATTGCTCTTTGCTATCTTGCAATTCAAGATTCACTTTGGCCGAATCTTCCAGTGATTTCTTGGTGGCCTGCATTAAAAACAGATGCTCTGCTATGTTTTCATGTTGGGCAAAATCAGAGATTGATAAATTAAAACGCGCTGGATCAAAACCGGTATCTATGATGGGGCTTCCAGTCAGTAAAACACAGTCGTTATTTAGCTTTACAGACTGCATTTTAAGCCGCAACCCGCAATTTTGCGCTTCTAAAAGCAAGGGTGAGGCATTCTCGAAAAGTGTTTCAGTATTTAATACCGGGGATGGGTAAATAGAAGTAAAAACTTGCGTGATATCAACATGAGATTCTTTTAATTGAATTGCCTGAGAAAGACTATGGCTAAGTCTCTCAATCTTACCATCCTTTGATACGATTACGTGGAATGGCAAAAGCGCATGCAGTTGCTCGGTTTGAAGTTCTATTTTCATATTACCATTGGACAATAAAGTCTATGGCCTGATCCAATGTGGGGTTCTTGCCAAGTTCCTTGATTTCACATGGGGAACCAAGTATTTTTCCCAAACCTTTAATCAGTCCTAATACCATAGGCGACAATCCTTTTCTTTCGCTAATATAGGTTAAAGTTAGGCTATTTTCTGTGACATTTGATACCTGAAATGTTGGAGGCACCAAATGCGGCATCATGTTTCCAATGCGAAAATGCAGCATGTTCAAATTGCTTAAGTATTCTGGAAAGGTTTTACCACCTAATTTTAACATTTCACCATAGCCTTCTTTTGCCGTAAACATGATAAAATACTCGCCAAATGACTCCAATAATTTGTCAACTGGGGTTTCCAATATTTCGGATGCTGCGCCTACCAAGTTGTAAGTGATGGCGTCATCATAGGATTCCATATTCACAAAGTGAGAAACAGTAACTCCAGCTTTCTTTTTGATGTGATTCCATTTTTCTGTTCCGTAATTCTCACAAATGAGCTGCTCCACAGCCAAGTTTACCATTCCGTACATAGGTTGTAGTGTTTATGTTGGTTTCTTGTGCAAGTATAGTTCAGGATTGGTGACAAAAGCAGCATGAAGAGTATATCGAGCCGAACAAAAGTTCGATTTTAGGAAAGGGTTTCAGTACGAAAACCTTATAAAAGTGCTTTAGCGTTTCTTCTTGTAGCTGCTCTTCCGCGCGTAAGATTTACTCTTGCTTTTGCTCTTGTAGCTGTACTTATAAGACTTCTTATAATACACCTGCGGTGGAGGCACTGAAAAGGAATTGGTATCAAAAACCAAGGTGTCTATCACCAAAGAATCTTGCTGAAAATCAATGAGATTTTGCGGATTAAATGCTTTACCCATGTAGCGGGTTTCGAAGTGCAAATGAGGTCCTGTGCTGTGTCCAGTGCTGCCACCTAAGCCAATTTCTTGTCCGGCATTTACCAAGTCGCCCGCATTCACCATGCGTTTGCTCAAGTGACCGTATAGCGTTTCTAATCCGTTGTGATGACGTATTACCACACAGTTGCCATAGCCATAGTACCACATGCTCATGCGCACTACACCATCGAATGCTGCCAAAACCGTGTCTCCTGTTTTTAACTGAAGGTCTATGCCCGCATGCTGCCTGCCCCAACGCGGTCCAAAAGGTGAGGTCATGCTACCCGCTACAGGCAAGGCAAAACCACAGTCACTCTCAAGCACAGGCAATTCTACAATGCCACCTAAGGTTTTGAAATCAAAATTGTAGGGATCTAAATGGGCTGTGTCCCAATAGCTGTAAATATCGAAAAAAGGATAGAACCCTGGAATGAATGCGCTGGCCATAGCCGTGTTTTCAATCCCATCGGTATCGTGAAAAAAACGGGTGTCCTCAGTGTCTATAGCCTCCAATTGTACACCATAACCCACACACAAAGCAAGGACAAGCAACAGCTTACATGCTGCTGAGAACCGCTTCTGCAGCGGATACATCCTTTTTGATTTGTGTAGTAAGTGCCTCAATATTTTCGAACTTCTCTTCGTATCTCAAAAACTGTACCATTTCTAGCTCAATCTCTTCATTATAAATGTCATCGGAGAAATTGAGGATATGCACTTCTATAGAAAATCCCTTGTCATTGATGGTGGGGTTCCAGCCAATATTGGCAGCCCCATTGTATGTTTTACCATGAATATGCACTCGCACGGCATACACACCGCCACCGGGCACCAATTTGTATGGATCGCGCATGCCTATGTTGGCCGTTGGAAAACCCAAGGTGCGTCCCAATTTTCGCCCATGAATTACCACCCCGCTAAAGCGGTAGTTGCGCCCCAGCAAGGCGTTGGCCTGAGCCAAATTACCTGAAAGTAGGGCTTTGCGTATTCTAGTGCTGCTGATGGCAATATCTTCAATTTCAGAAGCATGAATTTCCGCTACCTGAAAACCAAACATCTCACTCATTTCCTGCAACTGCGTGAAATCGCCCTCCCTGTTCCTGCCAAAGCGGTGGTCATAGCCAACGACCATGGTTTTTACGGCTAGTTTTTGAAACAGAATATTTCGCACGAATTCCAAGGGAGAAAGCTTCGCAATCTGATCCGTAAATTGTAAAACCAACATATGGTCTATTCCCGTAGAGGCTACCAAATCTGCTTTCTCGTCAATTGAGCTCAACAATCGCAGGTTGTTGTCGTTGGGGTACAGCACCAGTCTAGGATGCGGATAGAAGGTGAGAAGCATGCTTTCTCCACCCGCTTCTTTTGCGGTTTTTACCACATGTCGCAGCACTTTTTCATGCCCCAAATGCACCCCATCAAATGTGCCCTGGGTGAGCACTAGGTTTGAGATTTGAGGCACTTCGTCTAAACTGTGGTATACGCGCATCGTGGGGCAAATTTCGTATTTCTGTATCAAAAATCCGCCTTTATTTCTGTTGTCAATTTTTTGTCAGCCTTTTTCCCAAGGGCACGTTCTCCGGCAATTCGTCGTTTATCAATGGCTGAAACCCTTATTTTTGTTGCGTTGAAAAAGTCTATTTGTACCTTGCTTGTTGCTGCTGCGGCGCAACTCACGCTGGCCCAAGCCGGTGGCAAGGGCGCTTTTTCTATTCTCAAATTGCCCGCAAATGCCCGAGCCTCAGCCTGGGGTGGAAGCAGTCCTGCTTACAAAAATGCAGATGCGAGTTTTCTCATGATAAACCCAGCCCTGCTGGGGCCTGCGGCCCATAAAACAGTGGTGTCTAACTTCAATACCCAATTTCCCGGTGTGTGGAGTGGCAATGCCGCCTATGCCATGCAGTACAAAAACAAAGGCTACTTCGGTGCTACAGTTTCTTTTATCAATTACGGCACGATGAAGGCCTATGATGAAGGCGGGAATGAGCAAGGTATGATATCCGCAAATGAAACTGCGGTTACCCTCGCTTGGGCCAAGCCAATGGACGAACGAATTTCATTTGGAATGTCGGTAAAAGGCGTATACAGCGTGTTGGCGGGTTTTGTGGCCAACGGCGCAGCTATCGATGCTGGCGCAGTATACACCAGCGAGGATAGCGTGTTTTCTGCAGCTATGGTCTTTAGAAATGCCGGGTTTCAGTTTCAGCATTACCTCAATGGAAGCCGCGAAGGCATGCCTTTTCAAGCAGAATTGGGCCTGAATTTCAAGCCTAAACACATGCCGTTTCGTTTCAATATTGTGGCCCATGACTTGCAACAACCTGATCTTACGTACAACCAATACCTGCAAGGAAATGTACTCGACCTCAGCGGTAAAACCGTGGCTTCAAAACCTGCGGGTTTTGGTGAGAAAGTAATGCGTCATATGAGTTTTGGTACTGAATTGGTGCTCGGTAAAGGCATAGGTATTTTGGTGGGTTACAACCACCAGCGCCGCAAGGAACTGGCCCCTGAGGCCCTAACCCGGGTAACAGGTTATTCTTGGGGACTCTATGTAAAATTGGGTAAATTCCATTTGACCTACAGCAGTGCGGCCTATTTCCCCGGATATAACATGAATCTGTTTAGCTTTTCCGCCCGCTTGTCAGATTTTCAGAAGAAATCTGCATCTTCGCAGCAGTAAGTGCAAACCGCAACCATTAACATTGCCATCGACGGATACAGTTCCTGTGGAAAAGGAACCTTGGCCAAGTTTTTAGCCAAGCATCTGGGATATAAATTCATTGATTCTGGCGCCATGTATCGCGCAGTGACGCTGCACGCCATGCGCAGTGGTGCCGATGTAGAGCAGGCCGAGCAGGTGGTGCAATTGCTGCACGATATTCACATTGATTTTATTAAAAATATACAAACGGGCCGTTTTGATATTGCCTTGAATCATGAAAATGTGGAGTCGGAAATTAGAACCCTAGAAGTAGCTTCAAAGGTGAGTCAGGTGGCTCGCATTCCAGAGGTGCGTCGTTTTCTTGTGGCAATGCAACAGCAGATTGCAGCCAATAAAGGCGTGGTAATGGATGGCAGAGATATTGGCACTGTAGTGTTGCCCGATGCGGAGCTGAAAATATTCATGACCGCCAGTCCTGAAGTTCGCGCAGAACGCCGCCTTCAAGAGCTCTTGTCATCTGGTGCTTCCACTACTTTTGATGAAGTGTTGGACAACTTAAAAAGCCGCGACCATATCGACAGCACCCGCGCGGACAGTCCGCTTACCCTTACCGATTCGTATAGGGTTATCGATAACTCGGCTATGGGTATTGCGGAACAAAATGCCCTTGCCCTGCAATGGGTTGATGCGCTTCGCTTATCCAATTAATCATTCTGTACAAGAAGGTGCGTATCTTGTAGGTAAATTATTCTTAATCATAAGATAATTTTACTGAATTTTGCACCTGTTTATGACCCGTAGAAAAGTAGTAGCAGGAAACTGGAAAATGCACAAAACACTGGAAGAAAGTCAGGCGTTAATTACAGAAATCCGCGGCATTGTTCGCGATGAAATTAGAAATAATACTGAGGTGATTGTATGTCCACCATACGTCGCACTCGCATCAGCCACGCGCTTGCTCGAAGGCACCGATATAGGACTGGGTGCCCAAAATTGTCACTTTGAAGATCAAGGTGCATTCACCGGAGAAATCTCCGCCAGCATGGTAAAGAGCACTGGTGCCCAATATGTGATTATTGGCCACAGTGAACGCCGCCAATACTTTGGTGAAACCAATGAAATTACCGCGTTGAAAGCGAAAACCGCCATCCGCCATGGGCTGAATGTGATTTTTTGCATAGGCGAAACATTGGAACAACGTGAAGACAAAAGCTATTTCCGCGTGGTAGAATCCCAATTGCAAGAAGGACTATTCGCCCTTGACCGCAAAGAATTTTCACATGTGGTTATTGCCTATGAACCTGTTTGGGCTATTGGCACGGGCCTTACTGCAAGTCCAGAACAAGCGCAAGAAATGCACGCCTACATACGTAAAGTGGTAGGAACGCACTACAATGAAGAAATTGCCAATGAAACTTCCATTCTATATGGTGGTAGTGTGAAACCCGATAACGCCGTTACGCTATTTGGTCAAGCAGATATCGACGGTGGGTTAATAGGTGGCGCCGCACTCAAAGCCCGCGATTTCGTCGATATTGTCAAAGCCATGCAATAGACCCGCACTTTTGGTACGGTTTTTATGCAATATTTATTCTGAATGCCCGTTTCTTTTATGTCTATGCGTTTTATCCACTGTGCTATCCTATCGCTAATTGCGATGCTTGCCCTGCCATTGTCGGCACAAACACAGAGTTTTAGCACAGAACCTGCTGTGTTTATTGAAGAATTTGAAAAATTCATTCAATCCGGTGGAGATAAAAAACTCAATGAGGACATGAAAGTCCTTAAAGAAAACTGGAACCTAGGTAAGTTCTCACCGCTGCAACAAAAATCCATTATGCGTATTAGCAATGACATGCTTATGGAGAAAATGACAGTGCAGCCTTACTTCGGTTTGATGATTACTTCGCTTGCTAACATTATCGAAAAAAACCTGCCCGAAAAGTTACTGCAACAATGGCAAAAAGTAACAGAATCCCTAATTGGTCAAAGCAATGATGAATACTTAGAGTTTCTAAAAATGACTTCAAGATTATTCGCAGAAAATATAATTTATGAAGACAATTCTAAAAAATGGTATGCTTCCAATGGGGATTATGATATCGCATTTGAACGCGGTAAAATTGTTGTGAAATTCAAAGCCCTGGATCTCACCTGCCAAGGCCCTTTAGATAAATTGCTCATTTATGAAACCTCTGGTTTCTATGTGCCTTCAGATAAATCTTGGTATGGTTACAGCGGAAAGTCAAATTTCGACAGAGTAATGCCAGGTGAAAATGTTGAAGTAAGCTATAATAAATTCAAAATTCAGCTGGATGAATCTGAGTATTCTATTGACAGTGCAAAACTGAAATTTAATAAGTATTTTGGTACGGAGGTTGTTGGTAAATTTACAGACAAAATAACATTCGCTACCGATTCTGCATCCCTGAAATTTTCCACCTTCCCTAAGTTTTCTAGCTATGCAAATACGCTACAAATCAAAGGTATTGTTGGCCCCAATGCCACATTTAAAGGCGGTCTCACCGTAATTGGGAATGAGATAAATACCCAAACCGCAAATGGGGAACCTACGGAAATAAATATTCTGTACCAAGGGAAAGTGAAATGTACCCTGCGTTCTAAAGCTTTTAAAATCAGCAAAGGCATTGCTGTTGGCTCTGAAGCGTATTTTGTGATGTACTTGGATAGTGCAAATATTTACCATCCCAATGCGCATGTGAATTTTCTTTTTAATGAAAATAAATTGGTAATTACCCGCGGAGAAGATGGTTTGCAGCGCGTGCCCTTTACAGATGATTACCACCGCGTAGATTTAGATATTCAAGAAATACGTTGGAAAATTGATGAGCCTTTTGTCGATTTTGATAACGTAAATAATGATAAAGAAGCAAAAATAGCTTCGGCAGATTTCTTTAGAGAAATTATCTATGCCCGCGTTCAAGGCGCCTTGGCGTTTAATCCGCTTGAAGCCATTCAGTCCTATTACGTAAAGGAGTTGCGCAAAGAAAAGCGCCTAAAATTTGCAGTTGCAGATTATGCGCGCTTCATGAAAACCCAACCAGAATATCTGAAGAACACCTTCATTGACTTGCACGATGGAGGCTACCTAACCTATTTCCCTTCCCAAGATTCTGCATTGATTAAACCTAAATTGTTTAATTATGTGATTTCTCACCAAGGCAATCGCGATTATGATGTAATACGTTTGTCTTCTCTAATCGCTGCAAGGCCCAACGCAACCTTGAATCTGCTGAGCAATGAATTGACGGTAGAAGGGGTACTAAAATTCTATTTCTCTGATAGCCAAAACGTGGTGGTGCTTCCTACCGATCAAAAGGTTATTCTCAAGAAAAATAGACGCATTGCCTTCGGAGGAATGATTCGCGCCGGTCGCTTTGATTTCTTTGGTCAAAAATTTGAATTTGATTATTCTAATTTTCAAGTTGGGTATTCCAATATCGATAGCATGCGTTTGTACTTCCCCGACACCACAGGTAGGTCGGTAGTGCCCATAAAAAGTGTATTGAGAAATATCTATGGTACACTGTATATCGATAAACCCAATAATAAATCAGGACTGGTAAACTATCCGGAATATCCTATATTCAAGTCGAGTAAAGGTTCTGAGGTGCTCTATGATAAGCCATCGATCCACGGAGGCGCCTATGCAGGTGACAAATTTAGATTTGAGGTAGATCCATTTACAATTGACTCCCTCGATAACTTTACCATAGCCGGCCTGCAATTCGACGGAACCTTTTACAGCGATGGTATTTTCCCGGATTTCAAGCACCATGTAACCATTCAAAAAGATTATTCGCTTGGTTTTATTAAGCCTACACCCGGTGGGGGCTATCCCATGTACCGCGGCAAAGGACATGGTGAAATGGTGATGTCACTCAGTGAAGAAGGCTTTTACGGACTGTCTGGAAATATTGGCTATAATGGCAGTACCACCAATTTTAAAAAGATGCTCTTACTGCCCAATAAAGCAATGGGTACTGCAGACAGTTATGAATTGCCGCAAGGTGCAGCATATCCGCTAGTGTATGCAGCAAATGCACCCGTGGAGTGGAAGCCCTACGACGATGAATTCCATGTGGCACAGGGACCTACACCCATTAAAGTGTTTAAAATGGGCTATGATTTTTACGGCAGCGTAACCCAAACACCGTCTAAGTTGCTCGGTGATGGCACACTGGCTTGGGAACAAGCCCGCTTTAGAAGTAAGGACATGACCTTTGGCCCGAACAAGGCATCAGCCCAGGTGGCCGACTTGCGCATCTATGCCGCTGATTCTACCAAAATTGCCTTTGAAACCAATAATATCAATGGTAAGATGGACTTTGATACCCGCTTAGGGACCTTTGCTACCAACCAAAAAGACGCCATGACCAATTTTCCATTCAATATGTACACCACCAATTTGAATGACTACAAATGGAACATGGATGCCAAAACCATTGAGGCAAA
>Ga0315906_10011805_pt1 | contig 10163 bp, 12 predicted proteins | sample LakEriMetagenome_4_FD_203526 | JGI IMG/M metagenome (GOLD analysis project Ga0315906, IMG submission 203526) | Freshwater fungal communities from buoy surface, Lake Erie, Ohio, United States - Buoy 2 MA122 | ecosystem: Environmental > Aquatic > Freshwater > Lake > Lake biofilm | place: USA...
AGGCAATATCGCCCAGATGATGCAAAAAGCCCAGCGCATGCAGGAAAACATGCAGAAAGTGCAGGATGAGTTGGCACAGATGGAAGTGACCGGGCAATCCGGCGGTGGTGCGGTGAAAGTCACCCTGACCGGCAAATTCGAAGCCCGCAAAGTCGCCATCGACCCCAGCGTTCTTGGCGACGCCGAGATGCTCGAAGACCTTCTTGTCGCGGCCATCAATGATGCCGTGGCCAAAGCCAATGAGGAAAGCAACAAACGCATGGCTGCGGTCACCGCCGGCATGCCGATGCCGCCGGGAATGAAGCTTCCGTTTTGAGCCAGAGTGACCTGCTGAGCCAGTTGATGGAATCCCTTCGCTGTTTGCCTGGCGTGGGCCAGAAGAGCGCGCAGCGTATGGCCTATCATTTGCTGGAGCGTAATCGCGAGGGGGGCATGCGTCTGGCCACCACCCTGCAGGAGTCCCTGAAGCGCATCGGCCATTGTGCCCAATGCCGTGATTTCACCGAACAGGAATGCTGCGCCATCTGTGCCAGTGCCTCCCGTGATTCCTCACAGCTGTGTGTGGTGGAAACCCCGGCCGACCGCTTGGTGATTGAGTTGGCTACCGGGTATCGCGGACTTTATTTCATCCTGCAGGGCCGGCTGTCGCCCTTGGACGGTGTCGGTCCGCGTGAACTCGGTCTCGATAAACTGGCCAAGCGCCTTGCCGAAGGCGTGATTACTGAAATGATTATCGCCACCAATCCGACCGTGGAGGGCGAGGCGACCGCGCACTATCTGGCGCAGCTGGCCCGCCAGTTCGAGGTCAAGCCTTCCAAGCTCGCGCATGGCGTGCCGATTGGCGGCGAGTTGGAATACGTCGACCGTGGCACACTGGCGCACGCGTTTGGTACCCGTATCGACATGCCCTGAGGATCATCATGAGTGACAGCATCTTCGAAAAAATCATCAATCGCCAGATTCCCGCCGATATCGTTTTTGAAAACGAGGACATCATTGCTTTCCGCGATATCGCGCCGCAGGCCCCGGTACATGTACTGTTTGTACCCAAGCGCCGCTTCGATACCCTCAATGATGTTCCGGACTCCGAAGCGCAACTGCTTGGTGGACTGATGCTGGCGGCGCAGGCCTACGCCAAATCCATCGGGATTGCCGATGACGGCTACCGCGTGGTGATGAACTGCAATCGCAACGGCGGGCAAACCGTGTTCCATATCCACATGCATCTGCTGGGCGGCGCGCCGCTGACCGGTGGCTTTGCCTGAGCAAGGCAGGGCGAACTCAGTCCGAGTAGCCCCAGGGTTTAGGCGGCGGTGCTACCGGTTTGCTTAAATCAAAATCCACCCGGAACTCACGGCCTTCGCGGGTCAGCCGGTAGGTGAATTTCCCCGGGTAAACGTACATCTGCCACGTATTGCCGTTGGATTGCGGATTGCCGGCGGCAGTAAACAACTCCTTCGAATACTGATCTGCCGGAAACGACTGTACCGTGGCCCAGCCGGCATCAAGCGTATGCCCGCCGTACATCGTCGATTTATCACTGCTGCCATCTTCATGGCGGTGGTCGTGTTTGAGCTGCAGCCCGGAGCCAGTTTTGCTGAGCAGCCAGGTGCGCGACCGGTCTTCGCCGACATGGAACGGAATCTGAAGCTGGGTGTCGGTGCACTTCCGGACATGCATGACCAGACGGCCTTCAAAACCCGGCGAGGCAGGATTGTCGATACTGACTTTGCCTTCGAAGGCTTTGCCGCAGTGGCGACGGATGGCATTGAAGAACGCGTCATGGGTTGGAATCGATACAGGGGCCGTCGCGGGTATCGGGCCTGCCCAGGCGGATGCAGGCATGAGCAGGGCAAGCAGGGCGGCGTGACGGTACATGGCGGACTTCCAGAATGGCGGTGATGATTATGATAACCGGTGTCAGACCCCGGCTTCCGACGGCCTGTTGATTTTACCGGAGTGGTGTTTGATATCCGCAATCAGCAGTGATGTTTCATCCGGGTTCAGGGATGTTTTGGCGTAACGCCATTGGGTGTAGCGCCTTGCGATTGCTTTCAGTGCGAAGTCGTCAACCCGCGCCGCGAAGTCTGCAGCGGTTTCATGCGCAGCCTTGATGTGGCCATGCTTGTGCAGTCTCCTTGTCAATTTGTGCCAGGCTGCTTCCACCGGGTGTTCCTTGATTCGCACTTGCTTTGAAAAACTGAATACCGCAAAAGAAATCAGCCCGGCCAGAGCCAGCAACACCAAGAGCATCTGCCAACGTTCGGCGCTGGCAAAGCCCATGTTCTTGAACAGCGCCATCTGACGTGCGGCGTTGAAACCGATGACCCAGTCATTCCAGCGCGAACGCATGAAATCTCCGTAGTCAAACAGGGGCGAGAATGTGCCGCCACCGCCGGCATATTGTTCCTGTCCGGCACTTCCTGCCAGCGTATCCAGAATGTTTTCGGGCGCGACGGCAGCCGTTGGATCAATCCTGACCCAGCCTTCGCCATCGAGCCAGACTTCGGTCCAGGCATGCGCATCCTTGATGTATAAAACCCAGTAACCGCCGTAGGGGTTGCGGTAACCGCCGACATAGCCGGTGACCACCCGTGACGGAATGCCGGCGGCGCGCATGAGCAACGCGAAAGATGAGCTGAAATGTTGGCAGAAACCCTTGCGGTCTTCGAATAGAAACCGATCAACGGCATCAAAACGCGGCGGGTCGGTGGCCAGCGTATAACTGAAATCACGGCGGATCCATTGCAGCACCCGTTCAATGTAATCGCGATCGCTGCCGGCCTGCGCCCGCCACTGCAGAGCCAGTGCCTGAGTGCGTTTGTTGAATGCCGTCGGAAAGCCCAAGGCCCGCCGCCGTTCGGCATCGCCCAGTGGCCAAGTGGCATCGGCTTGCGTCCAGGCGGTGGCTGAGTATTGAGTCATCTTCTGGATGGGCGTACTGGAATACAGACTTGAATCGGCACTGAGCGTGTAGGGCTCCGGTGCCTGACGCGGCCAATCCAGGACCGGTAGATACTTCTTTTCCGTCGGTTCAAGGCTGACCCGATAACTGATTATCCCGTCAGTACCGGCGTCCCGTATCGGGGGCGTTCGGTCCGGAGCGGGCTGACTGTCCTGTGGATTGCGCCGCCACTCCATGCCGTCGAAATCCCAAAGCACCGGTCCGCGCCAATAGCGCTGCTCCGGCACCGGAACGGGTCCGGTAAAGTCGACACGGAAAGCAATGCGGTCATCGGCGAGGATATCCAACCATTGACCGGGCTTCATGCTGTCTCCCAGGCCCGTGCCCTGCTCGGACAGTCCCGGCAGTCCCCATAAGGGGGTTCCGATGCGTGGAAACAGCCAGAACAGTGCAACCGCCATCGGCACGGCCATGACCAATGCACGTAACAGCGCCTTAAACGAGGACCAACGCCACTTCTCCGGCAGGAGCAACTCTCCTGTACTGCTGATCTGAAGCAAGAACAACCAGAACAGCACGCTGATCAGTGAAAATGCCAGCGTCATGGGAGTCTGTACGCTCAATAATGCCGCGAATGGCAGGAACAAAGCAAAGCCGAGCAGGGCGCGAAAGTCCCGCATGCTTTTTGTTTCAAGACACTTCAGGGCCATCATCAAGGCCAGCATGGCGGCAGCGGTATCACGTCCGAAACTCCCATGGTACGCAAACAGCAAAAGCAGGAGTGTCGCGCCCAAGACCCCGAGGATCAGAAGCAGATGCGGTTTGGGCAGGAAATAGGCGGCGGCTAAAACCGCCACAAGCAGCACGATGAGGATTGCAGGCAGCTGGGGCATCAGCGGCAGCACGGCCAAGAGCGTGCAGAGCGCGCCTGATTTGCGGAGGACCTTAGACATGAGGGAGAAGGGCTAAGGCTTCCAGACAGCGGCGCTGGTGTTCGGCCCCGGAGCCGGATGCCAAACGCATTCCCGGAATGCTGAGGGCGTAGCGTCGCTGTCTTTGTTCGGCCTGCAGCACCCACAGGCAGAGCTGTGAGATACGGGCTTCGTAGTCCAGATGGCTAAGCCGATGCCAGTCCAAGAGCAATTCGTCGGCATTGCCGTGCTCGTATTCGCGGACTTGCAGATTTCCGGCGCGCGCACTGGCTTTCCAGGCAATCTGTTTGCGGGAATCACCGCTGCGGTATTCACGCAGATGATGCGGCTGCTCGGTCTGCTGCCGGCTTTGCCGCCCGCTACCCATATCAGCGGTAGCGAAATAGGCGTTCAAATCCCGACCCTGCGGAATCGGATAAACCATGACATCTTCCTGCAGGTTCAGAGTGCACCAGGCGCGTGCAAGACCGAGTGGGTGCAGGGTTGCAATACGGATACGGTCAATCAGAAGGTAACCGCGTTTTTCCGTCGGAATCGATATCGTTGCTCCGAGCGGTTCTGCACCGAGCATGAAGCCGGTTTCGCACGGTCCATGCGAAATCACGTAGTGGCGTGTTTGGATTGCGCGCTGTGAAACCAGGACGGTCAGGCTGAGCATCTGGCCAGCGAACACCGGTTGTGGTGTTTGAGAGCGCAGCTGGAGCCCCAGTAGTGCCAGATGCCCGCCGATCAGGGCGTTGTTGCACAGGCTGATGACCAGAAATCCCAGCAATAGAGCGGCGTTGTTGTTGTAGTTCAGGCTACCCAGATTCAGCACAGCTAGCGCGATGCCGATGAACAGACCGAAACGTGTCGGTAAGACGTAGATACGGCGGTTACCGATAACCAGTGGTTGCGCATCGCGTGGCCCGGCACGCCAAAGCGGAAACCGTCGCAGCCATGCAGCCAGACCTTCGTTGCTGACCGCAGCGCCGGCCATGTCAGTCGACGGCAACGCTGGTAAGCAGCGCTTCGGCCAATTCCCGGTTGTTTCCTTCCACGACTGGATGGATGCGGTGAGCGGCGGCTTCAATGAAAACGGCTTGAATGTCGTTCGCGCTCACGAAATCGCGTCCTTCGATGTAGGCGTGGGCTTTGCCAGCGGACAGCAGAGACATGCCGGCGCGCGGAGACAGTCCTACCCGGATGCCGGGAAACTGCCGGGATTGTGCAATCAGCCGTTGCAGGTAATCAATCAGGGCTTCCGAGCAATGCAATGCCTGGACCTCCGTGCGCAGCTGCCGCAGTGACGCCGGATCGGGAAATTCGGATTGAATCGCGTTGCTGCCTGCAACACCGTGTTTGAGCAAGGCGCGTTCCTGCTCCGCCGGAATGTAGCCCATGCGGATCCGCAGGGTGAATCGGTCGAGCTGTGAGTCCGGGAGCGGGAATGTGCCGGACAGATCGGTCGGGTTCTGTGTGGCGATGACCAGAAACGGATCGGGCAACGGGTAGGTGCTGCCATCGACACTGACCTGGTGTTCGGCCATGGCTTCCAGCAGCGCACTTTGTGTCCGCGGCGGTGCCCGGTTGATTTCATCGGCCAGCAGAATGGCGGTAAATACTGCGCCGGGATGGAATTCGAATCGGCGTTTTTCGGGATCGAATACCGAAACCCCGAGGATGTCGGAGGGCAGGAGGTCCGCGGTGAACTGGATGCGTTTGAAGGCCAAGCCAAGTGCTGCGGCCAAGGTCCGGGCCAGGGTGGTTTTCCCGAGACCGGGAAGGTCTTCGATCAGCAGATGACCACCGGCCAGAAACGCGATGAATGCGGATTTGACCGCATGCGGATTACCCAGAATCTGACGATTACAGGTGGCCATGGCCATCTGGAGTTCAGCGCGGATTGGGTTTACGAGGCCTTCGGCGGGCATGGACATCGGCGATTCCGGTCAAATAAGCCATTCTAAACCGCCCCTGTGCAAAACAGGTCAATATTCAGATGTTATAATAAATTCATAGAGATAGATGCTCGGCTTGGCGTCTCGGACGCCTTTATGCGGTAGCAGCTCTCCCTTTGGGGTCCAGTGAAATCCCGGATGGCCAGTGATTTGACTCAGGTCGATGAATCCATTAGAATTTAGCACTTATGTCTGTCACCTTGCCCCCGCAACTCGATGTTTGGCGCATGGTGGCCAACCAGCGTCGCTTCGAAGGAAGCCTGCCATTGGCGCATATGCCGCGCCTGGCCGGTGTTCTCGCAGATGCCGAAGGGGACTGCAGCTACGTGGTCGAGTTCTACCGCGATCCGTTGAAGTTGGATGTCATGCACATTCAATTGAATACGGTGTTTCATCTGATTTGCCAGCGCACACTCGAGCGCTTCGCACTTCCGGTGGCAATCGACCAGCGTCTCGGACTGATCAGCGATGAGGCGCAGGAAGCCTCGCTGCCTGAAGACATGGAGGCGGTATTGATTGAAGGGCATGGCGAAGTTTCGCCGGCTCAACTGATTGAAGACGAGCTTCTGCTCGCGGTGCCATTGGTGCCGGTCAATCCGGACGCTTCAGACCTGGATCCGAAATGGAGCGGGGACGAAGCGGTCGAGGAAGAAAAAAGCAGTCCATTCGCGGCCCTGAAGGCCTTGAAGGACAACACGTAATATCAGCATTTCGTTTGGAGTCTTACCATGGCCGTTCAAAAATCCCGTCGTACCCCATCCACCCGCGGCATGCGTCGTTCGCACGATGCGCTGTCCGCCAAGCAGCTTGCCACCGATCCGACCACCGGTGAAACCCATCTGCGTCACCACGTGACCAAAGACGGTTTCTACCGCGGCCGTAAAGTGGTCGACGTCAAGTCGGCTGTCGAAGAAACCGAAGAATAAGGCTTGCCCGCCTGTCGGGTATGCTCTAAGGTATTTAAGGCGAGCTACGGCTCGCCTTAAGCTTTTCTGAAACAGGACAACTATTCCATGGCCACATTTTCGCGCATCGCCGGTACCGGCAGCTATCTGCCCGAGCGGATCCTCACCAACGCCGATCTGGAAAAGATCGTCGACACCAGTGATGAGTGGATTGTCAGCCGCAGCGGTATCCGCGAGCGCCATGTCGCGGCCGAGGGTGAAACTACCAGTGACCTGGCCTACCACGCTTCTCTGAAGGCACTCGAAGCCGCCGGTCTGCGGGCCGATGAAATCGAGCTGATCATCGTCGGCACCACCACGCCCGATATCGTGTTTCCGTCCACCGCCTGCCTGCTGCAGGACAAACTCGGCGTCGGCGGTTGCGGGGCGTTCGATGTCAATGCCGCCTGCTCCGGATTCATCTTCGCGCTGAGCGTGGCCGATCAGTTCATCCGTGCCGGCACCGTCAAGAACGCCCTTGTGGTCGGTTCGGAAACCCTGACGCGCTTGGTGGACTGGACCGACCGCGCGACCTGCGTGCTGTTCGGCGATGGCGCGGGCGCCGTGGTGTTGAAAGCCGACACTGAAGCCGGCATTCTGTCGACCCACCTGCATTCGGATGGCGGCAAGAAAGAACTGCTGATTTGTCCCGTCGGTCCCTCCAAAGGTTTCGACATCGGCGCGCCCAATGCTGGCGTGAAAATCCTCATGGCCGGCAGCGAAGTCTTCAAGCATGCGGTCAAGGCACTCGACTCCGTGGTCGACGAAACCCTGAACGCCAATGGTCTGAGCAAGGCCGATTTGGATTGGCTGATTCCACATCAGGCCAATCTGCGCATCATTGAGGCCACCGCCAAGCGTCTCGATATGTCGATGGATCAGGTCATCGTGACCGTCGACAAGACCGGAAATACGTCAGCCGGCTCGGTGCCGCTGGCGCTGGATGAAGCGGTGCGTTCCGGAAAAATCCAGCGCGGTCAATTGATGCTGCTGGAAGCATTCGGTGGCGGCTTCACCTGGGGTTCGGCACTGATCCGCTATTGATCCGACCGGACTTGTGAGTACGGTCGAATAACTGGTTTAATGGCGGCCAATCATTCACGGAGCGGCCGAACCCATGATTTCGCAACTGGCATTCATTTTTCCTGGTCAGGGTTCGCAGTCACCCGGCATGCTGGCCGAGTTGGCCGCCGTGCATCCTGTCATTCTCGAAACCTTCGCCGAGGCTTCCGAGGGCGCAGGTGTCGATCTCTGGCATATCAGCCAAGACAATCCCGAAGACCGACTGAACCAGACCGAATTCACCCAACCCGCACTGCTTGCCGCGAACATCGCGCTCTGGCGACTTTGGCAGATGCAGGGGCTGCCACAGCCGGCAATTCTTTCCGGCCATAGTCTGGGCGAATATGCGGCCTTGGTCGCAGCGGGTGCATTGACTCTGAAAGACGGCGCGTATCTGGTGCGCCTGCGTGGCCAATTCATGCAGGCCGCTGTGCCGACCGGTACCGGGGCCATGGCGGCCGTACTTGGTGCCGAGGATGCGCAGGTCGAGCAGATCTGCAGCGAAGCCAGCACAGCCGATTCCGTGGTGGTGCCGGCCAACTACAATTCCCCCGGACAAATCGTCATCGGCGGTCATGCCGATGCGGTGGACTGTGCCATTGCCGCATTGCAGGCAGCGGGTATCCGTAAAACCGTCAAGCTTGCGGTCAGCGTTCCGTCACATACGCCTTTGATGCGCGAAGCAGCCGAGCAACTCCGTGACGCAATTGCCGCAACGGTGTGGCAGATGCCGGACCGTCCGGTCATCCACAACGTCGATGCTGCACCGAAAACCGATATTGCCGCGATTCAAGGCGCCCTCGTCGAGCAACTTTACCTGCCGGTGCAATGGACCCGATGCACGCAGGCCTTGGTAACGGCCGGCGTCCGCCACACGGTGGAATGCGGTCCCGGAAAGGTGTTGTCTGGACTGATCAAACGCATCGACAAATCGGTTTCGACCTATAATCTGGCCAGCGCCGCCGAGTGGCAGGCCACGGCATCACAGACTTTCGAATAAGGACACGCAATGACCCATGATCTCAGCGGTGAAGTGGTTCTGGTCACCGGCGCCAGCCGGGGCATCGGCGCGGCGATTGCCGACCTGCTTGCCGCGCGCGGCGCCAAAGTGGTTGGCACGGCCACGACTGAAGCCGGAGCACAGGCCATCACGGCCCGTATGGCTGCCCTTGGCGGTCTCGGCAAAGTGCTCGATGTCACCGACAGCGCAGCGGTCGAGACAGTCATCGAGGACATTGGCAAGAGCATCGGTCCGATCAGCGTATTGGTCAATAATGCCGGCATTACCCGTGATCAGATTCTGATGCGCATGAAGGACGAGGATTGGAACATCATTCTCGACACGAATCTGAGTTCGGTCTACCGCACCAGTAAAGCGGTCATGCGCGGCATGATGAAAGCGCGCAAGGGTCGCATCATCAACATCGCTTCGGTCATCGGTTTGACCGGCAACGCCGGCCAGGCCAACTATGCCGCCGCCAAGGCCGGAATCATTGCTTTTTCGAAGTCCCTGGCCAAGGAAATCGGCTCCCGCGGCATTACCGTCAACGTGGTGGCGCCGGGATTCATTCAGACTGATATGACCGACACACTGCCAGAAGAAGCCAAACAGGCCTTGATGGGGCAGATTGCCTTGGGCAGGCTGGGTAGCCCGTCTGATATCGCCGAGGCGGTGGCATTTCTGGCCGGTCCGGCGGCGGCCTATATCACCGGCGAAACCCTGAATGTGAATGGCGGCATGTACATGCCATGACCATTCCGGTCAAAGTTTGATAAAATACTCTAAATCCTGTCCGGCGTGGTTTGGGCCAAGCGCCGGCGGCATGATTCCACAGCCCAAAATCGTTACTCCTCGGGAGGAGACAGTTTCATGAGCACTATTGAAGAACGCGTTAAGAAAATTGTGGTTGAGCAGCTGGGCGTGAAGGAAGATGAAGCCACCGCCAACGCCTCGTTCGTGGATGATCTTGGCGCCGACTCGCTCGATACCGTCGAACTGGTGATGGCACTCGAAGAAGAGTTCGAATGCGAAATTCCGGATGAGGAAGCTGAAAAAATCACCTCGATCCAGCAAGCCATCGATTACATCAAAGCCCACGTCAAGGCTTAATTGCCGGGACATGGACTGCCACAGGGCCGCTTGATGCGGCCCTGTTTGCTTCCAGTCGATTGTGCCTATTTGCCGGCTCATTGTTTTAACTCTGCTCAGCGGGCTCTGGTTATGGGCAGGCTCGGTTTATTCACCCTGGGCTGAAGATCTTGATCCACGGCTTTGGCTTTACGATTTCCTGTTCTATTCCGGCTACATTCTGCTGTTCTGGGTGTTGGTGGAGACGGGGCTGTGGTTGCGGCGCTATCGGGACGGCATGGCCTCTTTACG
>Ga0315906_10011807_pt1 | contig 10162 bp, 7 predicted proteins | sample LakEriMetagenome_4_FD_203526 | JGI IMG/M metagenome (GOLD analysis project Ga0315906, IMG submission 203526) | Freshwater fungal communities from buoy surface, Lake Erie, Ohio, United States - Buoy 2 MA122 | ecosystem: Environmental > Aquatic > Freshwater > Lake > Lake biofilm | place: USA: Lake...
ACTCAAGTTTTCATCTGCGTATTGTCCAATAGGACCCATGAAAATTTCTGTATCTGCAAAAGGAACATTGGCTCCACAAGCAATCACTTGCAATCCGTTTTTATGCATGCTCATTACTTGCTCCTTAGTAACTAATCGTGATGCGGCAGCAGGGATAAAAATATCTGCAGACTCATTCCAGAAGTTTGTATTGATGTTTTCATCTTTCGTAAATCCATCAAACATATTTGAAACTCTGGTATTGAATAAATGATTTACTTCTTCTTGCGTAAAGCCGTTACTGTTAGTAAGTCCTCCGTTGCGATCAATAATACCAACAACCTTTGCTCCTTGCTCTGTTAAATAAAATCCTGCAGCAGCTCCAACATTTCCCCATCCTTGAATTAATACTTTCTTTCCTGCAACAGAATCATTCTTCAGGCTGTAATAATGAATTACTGATTCTGCAACTCCGTAACCTGTAATCATATCCGCGATTCGGTATTGAGTTCCTGTTGGAACGTAGTTCTCATCATCTACCAATAAGCTAACGCCTTCCTGTAATTTTTGAATACGTTCTTGTTTTGCAGAACTTCCATAATGTCCGTTAACCACACCTTCCTGCGGATGTAATAATCCTAAATCGGCAGTAATAGGAATTACCTCATGAATTTCATCTACGAATAAATCGCCACCTGTTCCATAATACTGCTTTAAAATTGGAAGTACAGCTTTATACCATCTCTTTAATACATCTTGCTTGCGAGGGTCAGCAGGGTCGAAGTTGATTCCTGACTTTGCACCGCCGATCGCAGGACCCGCAACTGTAAATTTTATCTCCATCGTTTTTGCCAGCGATTCCACCTCACGACGATCAAGTCCTTTTCGCATGCGAGTACCACCACCTGCAGCACCGCCGCGTAAGGAGTTAATCACAACCCATCCAGTAGCATCGGTTAATGCATCGTTCCACTCAAAAATTATTTCTGGTTTCTTTTCTTCGAATTTCTTTAGCAAGTCTAACATGATTTTTATTGGTATTTTGAAGATGCAAAAGTAAGGGAAATTTAGGTATGTAGAAGGTAGATGGAATTAATCGTTTGTAAATGGATATAAGCGTTTAATAACCTAATAATTGTTTTCAATTAAATAATTTATCGCGGTCCCGAGGCTTTCTCGGGATTCGGTGGGGCTGCTGTCCCCCCATGGTATTGAAATTCGTGAAACGCCTACTTTTTCGTGGATTTTGCGAGCGGGAACCGAATTTGCAAGGATTACAAATTTGTGCTCAAATGATAAATTATTTGGCCTCAGTTTATTCGGTTTTTGACGATGGTAAAATTGCGTTAAGCAAATTTAGAAGTTCCGAGCCTGTGAGGAAATCACTGAATTTGTAGCAACTTTATCAAGGAAAAAATTTGCAAAGCAAAAGAATAAAGTGCAGCCTTGACTTTTTCTTTGGTTCTTTCGTTTTGTGTCAAGACAAAAGAAAGAACATTCAAAAAGTTTAAATTAAAAATAGGTTTTAAGATAAAAACGCGAGGCTTTTAAAAGAAATATTTCTACTAACGAGAATTAAAATATTACGATTCAGCCTTTAAAGTCGGAGTCTTATACAAAGCTAATTTCTGATCCCCAATACGACGAATAATTTTTTTGCTGACAGTTCCATCTTCAGGAGGAATAAATGACAAAATTTCTGGTCGGAAATCATTCATGCCAATCAAATAAAAATCGCCATTATCTTTTAATCCAATGCAGCATTCTATCAGCTTCAAACTAAAAAAAGCTTCGTCTAATAATACAGGATTTATTTCAGTGGTCGGCTTTAAAATAACCACTTTACGGAACCCCTTTGAGAAGCAATCTTCAAAAACAGTGTTTAGTACTTCAGGCATAGGTCCCTCGGGAAGAAGTAGTTGCTCTTTACCAGAGTCATTTTTATTGTAAATGATAGTATGATAAGGAAGCTCAGTAGCTGAATTCAATAAAGTAGAATCCTCATGTTTCTCATCGAGAACTAGAGCCAAACAGCACTTTTTTCTGTATTCTTCCATTAGCTTAAGATAATGTGTAAACGTTTTTACATTTGCTTCGTAATACGGCCACTAAATTAGATGTAAATCGGTTACATTTGTACCAGTAAATAAATATTAGTAAGATTATGTTGCAATTGAATGTTATTCGTGAGAAGAAGGACTTTGTTATAGAACGATTGGCCATCAAAAATATTGATGCTGCTTCAACACTCGATAAGGTGCTTTCTCTCGATGCGGATAAACGAAAAAAACAAACTGAATTAGAAGGATTACTTGCAGAGCAAAACAATATCGCTAAGCAGATAGGAGAGATGTTTAAGTCGGGAAATAAAGACGGTGCAGAAGATTTAAAAGCGAAAAGCACGCAACTAAAAGAACGCAGTAAAGTTTTAGAAGAAGAAGTTGCACAAGCAGAAGCCGCTATCAACGATATTTTAGTTTCATTACCAAATATTCCTCATTCTTCTGTTCCTGCAGGTAAAACACCAGAGGAAAATGAAGTGATTTATCAGAGTACAGAAACGTTACCATCATTGCTTGATACTGCCGTTCCTCATTGGGAGCTGACAACTAAATACGATATCATCGACTTCGAATTAGGGAATAAAATTACAGGCGCTGGATTCCCAGTTTACAAAGGACAAGGAGCCAAATTGCAACGCGCGTTGATTAATTTCTTTTTAGATCGCGCAGAGAAGGCAGGTTATTACGAAGTGCAGCCACCAATCTTAATCAATGCTGATTCTGGTTATGGTACTGGACAGTTGCCTGATAAAGAAGGGCAGATGTATCACGTTACTGTCGATGGGTTTTATCTGATTCCTACTGCTGAAGTTCCAGTGACAAATATGTTTAGAGATGAAATTGTAAAGGCTGAATCGTTACCTATCAAATATACTGCGTACACTCCTTGTTTTCGTCGTGAGGCGGGTTCATACGGTGCGCATGTACGAGGTTTAAATCGTTTGCATCAGTTCGATAAGGTCGAGATTGTGCAAGTAGCACATCCTAATACAAGCTATGCAATTTTAGAAGAGATGAAAGATTATGTAGCAAGCTTGTTACACGAATTAGAATTGCCTTTCCGTACTTTGCGTTTATGTGGTGGTGATATGAGCTTTGCTTCGGCATTAACGTACGATATGGAAGTATGGTCGGCAGCACAACAACGTTGGTTGGAGGTAAGCTCTGTATCTAACTTCGAAACATTCCAATCAAACAGATTGAAATTACGTTATCGTGAAGGAAGTGCAAAACCTCAATTAGCACATACACTAAACGGTAGTGCGTTAGCGTTACCTCGTATAGTTGCTGCTATGTTAGAAAACAATCAAACGCCAGAAGGAATTAAAATTCCGAAGGCATTAGTACCTTTCACAGGTTTTGAATGGATTAAATAATGCTGAAAAAAATTAAAATACTCCTTTTTGTTTTTCTTGTTGCAGGAACTTCTTCTGTATTCGCGCAACAGTCCAATGTTGAGTTGGCTAATCAGTATTTTAATACCGGTGAATTTGATAAAGCGATTGTTTATTACGAAAAATATTATCAGCAAGATCCTTATGGAGCATTTGGAAATTATTTAAAATGCTTTCAGGAATTAAAAGATTTTGAAGGTGCAGAAAAGCTAATCAAAAAACAACAAAAGAAATTTCCTGGTGATGCAGGTTTGCGCATCGAGTTAGGTTCGTTGTATGATTTGATGGGGGATAGTGTAAAGGCGGATAAAGCGTATGCAGATGTAATTAAAAATCTTCCTGCAGATGTGAATCAGATAATTCAAGCAGGTAATGCATTTAACCAACGACAACTTTTTAAGTTTACGCAACAGACATATTTAGAGGGACGAAAAATTTTAAAAGGGACTTATCCTTTTTCGTTTGAGCTTGCCGATGCTTATGCGCAAGATGGAAAGGCTACAGAAATGTTAACGGAGTATATAGATGCAATTGAGTTTAATGCTGCTTATATGCCAAGCGTTCAAACATTATTGCAATCAAAAATAATCAACGATTTAAGTGGTAATCTCGCTGATCAGTTACGTCAGATTTTATTGAGAAAAATTCAGAAGAATCCGAATTCATCAACCTTCAGTGAATTGTTATATTGGCTTTTCTTGCAGGAAAAAGATTTTGAATCTGCTTTTATTCAAGCTAAGTCGTTGGATAAACGTTTAGGTGAAGATGGCGACAGACTTATTGCTTTAGGCCGTGCTTGTGCGAGTAATGGTGAATACGAAACTGCGATTAATTGTTTTCAAACTATCTTGGAAAAAGGCAAGGAAAGCATGAATTATATCAATGCTCGAATTGAATTGATTAATGCTGTGAACAATAAAATAATTAATAACGGCGGATTTACCCAGGCTGAATTAGCACGCCTTGATTTAGATTATCAGACTGCTATTACTGATTTAGGGAAGTCTGCTGCTACAGCTTCATTAATTCAAAGTTACGCGCATCTGAAAGCATTTTATATTCACGATACACAAAGCGCAGTTGATTTGCTGGAAGAAGTGTTAACGCTGCCAAATGTAAGTCGACAGTTTCAAGCGGAATGTAAATTAGAGCTTGGCGATATTTATGTATTTGATGGTCAGGTTTGGGATGCTGCATTGTTTTACGGTCAAGTAGATAAAGATTTTAAGAATGATGCAATCGGTCGTGAAGCTAAATTTAGAAATGCGCGTTTATCGTATTACCTCGGTGAATTTGATTGGGCGAAAGACCAATTAAAAGTTCTTAAGGCTGCAACTAGTCAGCTGATATCGAACGATGCATTACAGCTTGGCTTATTGATTACCGATAATACGAACATGGATACAACTACCGATGCGTTGTTGATGTATTCACGCGCAGACTTACTCGATTTTCAAAATAAAGATAGTTTGGCATTGATAACGCTTGATTCTTTATTGAAAGATTTTCCTGATCATTCGTTGACGGATGAAGTAATTTTTAAGAAAGCCGGAATCTTTAAAATACAAGGTAACTATGCAATGGCAGCTACGCTTATGCAAGAGGTAGTTGATAAATTCCCCGATGATGTATTAGGTGACGATGCTATGTATCAATTGGCATGCATGTACGAAGATCAGCTGAATGATAAAGAAAAAGCAAAATCGTTGTTCGAATCATTTTTATCGAAATACCCAGGTAGTTTGTTTGTAGTTGATGCAAGAAAGCATTTTCGTAGTTTAAGAGGAGACAAACTCTAAAACTATTTTCTACCTTTACCTAATAATAATTTACTTATGATTATTTACAATGTTACTGTAAACGTTGATCATGACGTTGCTGAAGACTGGTTAACTTGGATGATTGATGCGCATATACCTGATGTTTTGAATACGGGGATGTTTCACGATTATTCAATTTTACGCTTGGTGGGCGATGAAAAGTCTGGAGGCATTACTTATGCGATTCAATACCGCGCACTGAATATGGCTATGTATGAGCGCTATAAAGATGAATTTGCTCCCGCATTACAAGCAGATGCTATGCAAAAATTTGCTGGAAAGTTTGTGGCCTTCCGTACTTTATTAGAAGTTGTAAAATAATGTTGAACTACGATTCTGTAAAAGCCAAGAAAAGTTTTGGCCAGCATTTTTTGAATGATGATTCGATTGCTGCTGCTATCGCTGATGCCTTACCGAAGAATGAAGTCAAGATGGATGCCTTGGAGATTGGTCCGGGTATGGGCGTGCTTACAAAGTTTTTATTAGATCGAGATGATTTGAATTTAAGTGCTGTTGAGTTGGATAAAGAGAGTGTGGTTTATCTCGAACAACATTATCCAGCGTTTAAAAATAAAATTATTCAAGGTGATTTTTTACAGTTAAATCTGAAAGCAATTTTCCCTCAACCTTTTTATTTAGTTGGAAATTTCCCTTACAATATTTCAACGCAAATTTTATTTGCTGTACTCGAGAATAAGGAGCATATCCCTGCAATGGTGGGTATGTTTCAGAAGGAAGTAGCTAAACGAATCGCTTCTGGTCCTGGGAATAAAGACTACGGAATTCTAAGTGTTCTTTTGCAACCTTGGTATGAAATAGAATACTTGTTTTCTGTCGATGAAAATAAATTTAATCCGCCACCTAAGGTTAAGTCAGGTGTGTTGCGCATGATACGTAACGAGCGACAAGAATTAGGAATTGAAGAATCCTATTTTAAAATGATTGTCAAAACAGGATTTAATCAACGACGCAAAACGTTACGCAATGCATTACGACCATTGTTGCCTGAGGATATCAGCCTCATTCCGTTTTTAAATTTACGTGCAGAGGCTTTATCGTGGGAGCAATTTGTGATTTTAGCTAAGGCAATTCAGGCTTCTAAAACGTCAAACTAACTTGGCCTAAAGCATTGAATGGTGCTTGCGGATAAAAGAAGTTTTCTTGCGTACGACTTCCAGCTACATTATACCCATAGGTGTAACCGTTAGATGAATACAATGAACTTCCGATATTGTTTAGCAATACATTAAAGGCAATTTCTTTACACCAGCTCGTTGAACGCTTATAGCTTAAACGAGCATCGGTTACCAAATATGCTTTTATTACACGATTTTCATTGGATGTATTATCAAGATATTGTTTGTCGATGTAGCGCTCAATAATTGATGCAGATAAATGCTCGTTAAACTGATAAGTAAAATTGACATTTCCAATTACGGCAGGGGAGAACGCTATGTTTGTATTATTGAATACAATTTTTGACTGCCCAGCATAGTTGAAGTCTGCATCATACTCATCAGTAAACTCAACAAATTCTTTGATTTTATTTTCGCTGAGTGTAAGGTTCATTCCTAAACTGATTTTATCTGTAGGTATCCATTTAGTTTGTAGTTCAATTCCTCGGCGATAACTTTCTGCTACATTGCTTCGAGTATAATTTCCAACATCATTCACAGCACCTGTTAATACCAATTGATTTTTATAGGTCATGTTATATAAGGTGACTTGTCCATAAAAATGCTTGTCGGTGTATTTGTAATTTAATTCGATATCTGTTAGTTGTTCTGATTCAGGTCTGCTTTTTGAAGTTGATTTCGTATAGTCATCACGGTTAGGTTCTTGATTTGTCATCCCAAAGCTTGCAAAAACATTGTGTTTTGAGTTAATATTATATGCGATACCTGCTTTCGGATTAAAGAATTGTAAGCTGGCATTTTCTGGTTTTGTTGATCCATCATCGTTGAGTCCAGAAAACATATAGTTTACATTTCTGAATTGTAAATCGATGTAGGTATTGATTTTACCGTTGTAGAAAAAGTTCTCTAATCGCGCATAATTATTCCAGTCGCTTTTGCGTGCCGAATTGTTGTAATATTTCTGATTGATTTCAGAGTTGCTGGCATATTGTGCCCAGATGACTGTTCCGAAATGCCCACCGAGATAATTATTCCAACCACCACCAATAGTCAATTTTGAATTTTCTGAAAATACTTTTCTTAAACTATAAGTAGTGCCATAAAAATCATTGTCGAGCCATTTCTGACGGATGAGATTAGAAGAAGTAATCGTATCTGCATTTAAAAAAACATCATTGATACCATAGTTTGAAAGAGATTGATCTTTTTGATACTCTTCAAAGTAGCCTCTTCCTTTTGTATAGTGTAGATTAATATCTAATGAGGTTTGGTAATTGAAGTTAATTGTATTCAAGAATTGATAATGATCCTGTTGATAATTATCTACCTGATTGGCGTATGTAAAGGAATTATAATTTCTTCCACTGTTTAATAAATTGCTCGCTTCTTCCTCATCTAAACCATTTCGAATAATGAACTCATTCATTGCATTTACATCGCCGTTTATTCTTGATTCAGGTACGCCATTCCAGCTTTGATAAGTAATTTCTTTTCCAGAAAAAACATTAACACGTGAATTTAGATGTTGGCTTTTATAAGAACCAGAAACGAAAAACGATTTTAAGTCGGAACTGCCTCGGTCAATATATCCATCACTTTTAATTCTTGATAAGCGACCTTCAAATGAAAAATGTTCGTTTAGCAAACCAGTTCCAAAAGAAATATTATTCTTGAGCGTGTTGAATGATCCAACCGATACATCACTTTTTGCAAATGAAGTGGTAGAAATGTTTTTGCTTGTAAGATTAATATTTCCTCCAAACGAGCTACCTCCATTTACTGATGAACCAACACCGCGTTGCACCTGAATATTTTCTGTTGATGACACAATGTCTGGCATGTTCACCCAGAACATTCCTTGTGATTCAGCATCATTAATTGGAATTCCGTTTACCGATACGTTTATACGTGTAGGGTCGCTACCTCGAATACGAATGCCTGTATAACCAATTCCTGTTCCGGCATCACTCGTAACAACAACAGATGGTAAGTCTTGAATTACATAGGGTACATCTTGTCCGAGATTTGTTTTTTGTAACTCTTCTTTCGAAATAGTTGTATGTGTAACAGGAGAATATTTTTTAAGCCAATACGCATTGATTACAACATCATCGGTGGTGTAACTTGTATACTCTAGGTATATAACGGGACTAGGATTTGAAACTAAATCGAACGGATAATAAGTCGTTTTGTATCCTAGGCATTTTACTTCAAGATATCCTTTTGATATTTTACCTGGAAGTGAATACTTACCAAACTCATTGGTCATGCAAGCAGCTATTAGTGGTCCGTTTGTATCAGTTTTTAAACTGACAATAGCACCTGCTACAGGCGACTTAATAATTTTTTCTAGTACAACTCCATTAAATGGTTGAGCAATAGAAACCATCGATAATGCGATGGAGAATAACGATAAGAAGATTGCTTTTTTCATAATGACGAATTAATTAAAGGGTGTCAAAAGACTCGTCATCGCACTTCCTACGGTGGTACTAACCACTTCAGGTTCGATGGGTATAATCTCAGCCCTTTGGGGCACCCCAGTGTGATTGCAAATTTATCAGAAACAACATATAAACCACGATATTCCGCAAATTTTTTTAACATAATATTATTAGATTTGTTGAACCTAAAACAATTCTATGAAAAAGTTAATTTCTACGCTGGCATTGGCCTTTGTATTCAGCTCGGTTGTATATGCAGTCTCAATTCCTTATTGGACTGTTTCAACAAGAGAAAACGCAGCATCGCAATTTGGATCTGCCGATATCAAAACAAATCGTGCAGTTTATTTTAATCTTGATTTAGCAGGGTTAAAAAGCTTCTTAGCTACAGCACCATTAGAGCGCAGTGGAATTGCTCCTATAAAATTGACATTGCCAACTCCTGATGGAAAACAACAAGACTTTACTGTTGTGGAGTCCTCAATAATGGAAAAAGGTTTAGCTTTAAAATATCCTGAAATTAAAACGTATTTAATTCAAGGTATAACCAATCCTTCAGCATGTGGAAGAATAGATGTAACCTACTTAGGATTTCATGCAATGATTTTAGATGGTGACAAAACTTTTTTTATTGATCCTTACAATCGCGGAACAAGTAATTCTTACATCTGTTATTATAAAGTAAATGCAATCAACAAGTACGATGAAGGTTTTTGTTCATTCAATTCTCAGTCTGATGAAAATGTTCAACGTGCAAAAGAAATAACTAACGATGTTGAATTGAAAGGGGCACTGCCATCTTATGCAAGAAGCATTGCAGGCACATTACGTACTTATCGTTTAGCATTAGCATGTACAGGTGAGTACGCTGCTTTCTTTGGAGGGACAAAGCCAGCAACATTATCGGCTATGGTAACAAGTATTAATCGTGTAACGGGTGTGTATGAACGCGAAGTGGATATTCGTTTAATTCTGATTGCAAATACCGATACATTAATTTTTTTAGATCCGAATAACGATCCGTATTCTAACAATAGCGGTGGAAATATGCTTGGTCAAAATCAAACAACAGTTACCAGCTATATCGGCTCAGCTAATTACGATATAGGACATGTATTCAGTACAGGTGGTGGTGGTATTGCAGGTTTAGGTGTTGTTTGTAGTGGAAGTAAAGCGCGCGGTGTTACAGGTTCTCCAACACCCGTTGGTGATCCTTTCGATATCGATTATGTAGCTCATGAAATAGGACATCAGTATGGCGGTAATCATACATTCAATGGAAATACAGGCTCTTGTTCAGGTAATGGTAATTGAAGTACAGCTTAC
>Ga0315906_10011811_pt1 | contig 10160 bp, 22 predicted proteins | sample LakEriMetagenome_4_FD_203526 | JGI IMG/M metagenome (GOLD analysis project Ga0315906, IMG submission 203526) | Freshwater fungal communities from buoy surface, Lake Erie, Ohio, United States - Buoy 2 MA122 | ecosystem: Environmental > Aquatic > Freshwater > Lake > Lake biofilm | place: USA...
AATCTCGGTAACGAGGGACGGTTCAAGGAAGGGGTTATCTCGGAACGTCGACTGAAAGAACGTGGCATCTTCTCGAGGTATTACGTGGTCGTATATCCAGTGGAATTCGTCGGACGGGTTGTAGTCCAAAAGTACTTTACCCGTGGTTCGAATAAGCAACTGCCGGAAGTCTTCGAGGCCCAGTTCGTTCGCCTCGTTTATGAAAAGTACGTCCCGCTTGCGTCCCCGTATCTTCTGGGGCTGGTCGATACTGATAAATTCTATCAGGTTCCCCTCGAGGATATAGGTGGCATCGCTTTTGTTGTGGTTTACCTCTGTGTAGATTCCTTCGCGCTTGAGTACCTCGAAGAAGTCCCGCATAACGGAAGCACGGAGGGCCGGGAAGGTCTTTCGGCAGATCGTGAGTACCGCCCCGCCGTTTGGGTTCATGTAACAGAACTCGACTAGAGAAAGAAGGATAGAATACGTTTTGCCCGAACGGGTACCTCCTTGGTGTACCTGTATCCGGGTCTTACAGTTGCGTACGTCGTAGTACGTCTTCGCGAGTTTCAAAGGCCCTCACCGTTAAGCCATGAAAGGGGCGAGCGTTCCGTTACCTCTATTTCCTGCCGCTCGATATATCCCCTCTTCTTCCCTTTGGTCTTCAGGTAGAAGATAGTCGCGGCGGGGTTCCCCTCTTTTACGAGTTTGTACAGGTGCGACTCTGCGAAGTCGATAACGCTTTCTTGGATGGACTCTACCGCGGCCTTATACTCTGGGTCTTCTTTCATCCAGTTGTAGTGGCTCTTGCGGTCTATGTCCGCTGCCTTTGCCGCAGTCGAAACTATACCGAGGCTCCTTTCGAGAGCGTCCAGCATGTTCTTTTTGAGCGTGGAAAATGTGGATTCCATAGTTAACTAACGAGTTCAGCCTTCTTTCCTGTGAAGTCCTCCCACCGCTTCACAATTACGTCGCAGTATTTGGGGTCGAGTTCCATTCCGTAACAAGTGCGCCCGGTTTTTTCAGCGGCAATTAAGGTGGAACCTGAGCCCAGAAACAAGTCTGCTATTAAACTGCCAAATTCGTAATGTTCAAATATTTCGACAAAAAGACCGACTGGCTTTTGATTTGGGTGTACTCGGTTCTTGAGTTCATCTTTTCGATTCCCTTCCCTAAAAATATTCCACACAAATTGGAACCTGCGAACAGTCGGGCTTGAAAAAGTGGTGTAAGCCAATTCGCAATCGCTTTGGTCTTTTTTTATTTGCTTGCCGTCTTTGTTGACGGTGTTCTTCTCCCAAACTATCCAATGCTTTGACGCTGGCAGCCCGTGCGCAAAATAATTGCCGCCCCAAATAACGCAGTTTTCAAAAAATTCGGGCATTGATTGATACAGGTTTACAAAAAACTCGGCAGTTGTGTCGTTCTCAAATTGCTCGTACTTGGTTTTCATAACCCCGCTGTTTTTTACGCAATTCACCCCGTAAGGCGGGTCAGTAAAAACCATATCCGCCTTCTGTCCATCCATTAAACGCGCCACGTGTTCCGGGTTCGTGGAGTCCCCGCAAAGGAGACGGTGTTTTCCGAGGATGTATAGGTCTCCCGGTTTGGTCTTCGGTTCTTCGGGGACGCTAGGTACTTCGTCCGGGTGTGTTAGACCTTCTTCGGGTTCCGGTTCAGGGGTCCACACATCGAGTCCCCAGTCCTCGAGTTGGTTTGCGTCCCACTCATTCGCGAGGATATCCCAGTCCCATTCACCGTACCCTACGTTATCCTTGATTATGAACTCTTCCTGCTGGGAATCGAGCCACGAAACCACGTGAACGGGAACCTCCCGAAGTCCGGCTTCTTTGCAGGCCCGTAGACGCATATTTCCGCCCAATACAACCCCGTCCGGCGTGCATACGATAGGGCGTACCTCTAACATCTGCGGGAACGCTCTAATCGATTGTACGAGTTTCTGGAATTTGTCGTCCTTGATTACGCGGGGGTTCTTCGGGTTTGGCTTGAGGGTCTCAAGCCTTGCCCGTTGTGGTCCAGTATTCTTCATTGTGCCAAATTTCGCCCATTACGTCCCTCGCTACTACTTCGAGCCATGCACGGTCTACCGCGTCGGCCGGTCGGATGTTTTCCGTGTACTGGGTATCTAGGTGGTACGTGGGTCTCGGTAGGTACGAATGAATCTTACCCTCCCGTGCGTACTTGAGTATTTGAGCCGCGATCTGCTGGCGCTCTTCTTTCGTGTAACTCATTCTTCGAATATTGCGATTACGACTACCGATAGAAAGCCTATCAGGAAGATAGCCAGAACGTTCATTAGGAGTTCCATCAGCCGCGTGCTAGTTCTTCTTTCATCCAGTCGTCGAAGAAGCCTTCGCGCCGTCCGAGGTTAATCCACTTTCGGAATCGGTCCTGCCTTCTGTTTTCGCGGTATCGTTCCTCGTATCCTGCCGGGACGGGGTAGAAGTCTCCCGTGTCGGACTGGTATACCATTCCTGAATCCATTAGCCGCGAAATGGCGGAGGTTAAGGTTTGGTGCGGGTAGGGTAGATGCAACGTCCGCAGAGTTGTAAGGCTGTGGCCGGGGCCGTTTGAAATGACTCTGTAAACGCGGTAAATCTTCGGGAGGTCTTTACCGCTTTCTACCTGTTCGCGGTAGGCGTTAAGGGATAATGTGCTCATCTCTCTGGTTATTCTCCGCGGCGTGCGATAGCCTCCGCGAGTGAATGAATGTCCTTCTTTACTACCAGTTTCGTTCCGTCGGTAAAACAGAGTTTAGAACCCGTACTACGGAGGGTGTGTTCCTCGAGTACATGGGTAACGGTGTCGAGGTTGACGTACACCAGTCGCGCGTCCTTATGTCCGAGCAGTTCCAACAAAATGTAATTATTCATGTTTCCTTGGTTAGGGGTTACCGCTTATTCGCGTAATAGGCCACGCGTACCTTTTCGCGAATCTGGTACCTGAAATCCTCCAGTATCCTTTCGAGGTCGCGTTCGAAGTTCATGTCCTCGTGCCATTCGTTGAACGAGTCCGGACCCCGGTCGGGGATGCTGCTGCTCTGGACCCGTGGCCCGTCGGCGGTGTAGTGGTTTGCCATCAGTCGATGTCTTTTAATTCGGTTAGGACCTTCTTCGCTTTTTGCACGATTACGTAATCGATGCTGTTCATGTTGACTTCGTCGATGAAGTCGAGGGCGGCGGCGTACTTCTTGTAAAGGTTCATGTACTGCCGCTCGAGGATTTTGTACTCGAGGCTCATTTGCTTGGTTTTGCTGCTTCTTTAATTTGCCAGTCATCTACCCAAACGAAAATCATCTTTCCGTGTGGATCTAGGAATTCGATTCCTAATCTGTACCCTTCCATAGGGCAGTTATAAATCTCGGTGACGAAACCGCGGCCCTCGTAGTAGGCGGCGGCGGCTTTGCAGGTCTCGTGGGTCAGTTTCATTTTTTCCGTCTGTTTGATGGGTCAAAGATATACAAGAATTCTATTCCTGCAAACGTTCAGTATCTTTTTTTTCAGTTGCCAAAGATTCGTGTACCCGTTCGGTCTCTTTCCAGACGTAGGCCGCAGAGTCCGCGTAGGCGACTTTCTTGAGGTTTTCTATCATATTCCGTACGCACGATTCGCAGTTACTGGGGCTTTCGTTTGCGTGGTATGTACGGTTATAGAGTTCCGTAAGTTTCAAATTCTGTTCCCGGCTAATGAACTTTTCCAAAGGACCCAAAAAGTCCCGCAGTTCTTGGAGGTCTTCAGGAGTGATCAGGGCGGGCCATTTCTTCAGGGGACAGGCCTCTGCTTTTAACGAGGCTTTGGCCGGCATGAAGCACCCGCACAACGTCCCCCCTTTGACTTTTTTACGCTTTAGGAGCGTGCCACAACTCCGCGTAGAACGGTTGTAGTGTTCGCACGACTTACAAACCTCCAGCCTTTCGGCCTTTTTCTGCTGGCTTACGAATAGCATCGGCTATCAGTTTCTTTGTTCTGTGTAGGGACTGGTAAAGGGTCGCGGGCTTGATACCCGATTCTTCCGCAATTTCCGAAAGTTTGTGGCCGTCGATATAGAGCCGGATAATCATTCGGTCGAACCACTGGAGGCGGTCGATGTACAGTTCTATTTGTTCCAGCTTAACCGATCGCTCGAACCCCGGTTCTGCTACTGGTTCTTTCGGCGTGGGTGTGTCCTGAAGGGTTTACAACTGTTTAAACTTCCCTCTGGTGGCTTCGACGTACATAGCCGTACAGAAATAGCCCATAGGCTTTTCCTTAAAACTCTTATCGATTACCCGGAGGTAGGTATGTGAAACGAGGTCGGTAGGTTCCGTACAGAACCGCCCCGCTACTTTGAGGAGGTAACTGTAATTCGCCGTAACGAACTCATCCCACAATACCTTCGAGTTTTCCAACTTCAGATTTATATAGCCGTATCATTTGTTCGAGGTCGGCTACTGAATAACGCGCTGGCCTTTGGCTTTTGATTAGTATTTCTTCCGCCGTTCCCTCCCCGTAGATACCGTCTATCTTGAGTCCGAATTCGAACTGTTTGCCTCCGTTCATGTTGCAGCGTTTGCACTGGAACTGAACATTTACCGGATCCCAGCGCGTCGCGAATTTGGCTCGCGTGATAAAGTGGCCCGCGTCTACTTCTTTCCAGTGTCTCCGAACTCCGCACGTAAAGCACTCCGAATAGCCGTATTCATCGCATACCCGCAAACGGATATACCTAGAAAATACTTGGTCAAGCGTCGCCACCAGTCGTGCCCGTGTTGTAGCCATTGCGTGCTTTATCGCGTGCGTGTATTTCAGCCCTTTGTTCGGGGGTCAATTTAGGCCGTCTTTGCATGATTTCGGCGAACGTAGGCGTAACCTCCGGAAGGCTCTTAAGGATCTCCCCAAACAAAGGAGAAAGGGGTTCCGTCTGTAAGGCCTCTTTGTAGTGCTTTTCGCGGAACTCGCAGGCCGTATTCACGTCGTATTCTCTCAACGCCGCGCAAAGCGTCGGCGTATCGAGCCGCCCGTAAAGGTCTATCTTACCTCTTCGTATCTGGGTGAAGACGTGTACTACTTCTTCGATTTTCAGGGTCCGGAATTCGTCGATAATGTCTTCTACCGCGGTCAGTACGTCCTCCTCACTGGAGAACGTGTTATTGACTTTTACCGCTTGAGACAGTCGTACGATTTCGCGCCCCAGAAAGGCCCGAAGCAGTTCCGGACTTTCAGAGTTCGCCCGTGAAACGCTTGTGCCATTCCGGTGCATTTCCTCCGGACCGGCCTTTACCAGTTCCTGAATTCGAGGGATAGAGACCGCGCCACCCGTTTGCGATGGCTGTACCGATAATTGTTCGCGCTGTTTCATAGTCGCCGTTTGATATTTTTTGGAGGTGGTGTAACGCTACCTGCTCCGACTGCAAAGTACGGAACGAGAATTTAAAGTGGGTCCGCTTGTATTCTTTCCACGAGGCCCAGAGTTCGACAAACTCCGAACCTTCAAATGGCATCAAAATATCAGATTTCCCTTTCTTAGTATCTATACTAGTACTCTTTATTCTACTTACTAGTTTAGTATGTGTTCCATTTGGAACATCTAGTTGTTCCTTTTGGAACAAGTTCTTGTTCCTTTTGGAACTTCTTTTGTTCTGAATGGAACAAGTTCCAGACGGAACAAGTTCCGAAATAGCAAGTTTTCGAGTCCGTCCGTAGCCGTCGCGGTCGAGGTATCCGGTCTCCAGAAGGTGTACTATCATTTTCCGTACTTGGACCAGGGAACAGTCCAGACGTTCGGCGAAGTATTCGTTACTGGCGAAACACTCCTTTCCGGTATCTACGAATCCTGCGACCTCGGCCAAAAAAAGCCTCTCCAAGATAGAGAGGCCTTTTAAGGTCCATATACGCTCTGGAATCCAGCGTCCGGAGGTCATGAGTTCAAACGGGTTTCAGTGTCCGTAACGGCCTTAATAATGGCCTCAAACGGCGTTCCAGTGATAGAGTTCCATTCCCGGATGTACTTCAGAAAGTTCGCGGGCTTCTCATAACTCCAACTCCGGACCGCTTGCACGGTTACGCCAATGGCTTCCGCCGCGCCGCTTAGCGTCCTGTAATGAGTTAATAGCATCAACTCTAGAGGGGTTCGTGGGTTCATGTTGTTCGATGTATTGGAGGGCTTCTAATTTAGAGAAATTGCCTAGTTTCATAAGGCCCGATAAGTTGGCGAATAGGTTTTCTTCCCAGTACATCCGTATATCGGTCGCCGTGTTTTTTGTCACTAAAGGTTTACTACGCGGCATTACATCTGCATCAGTTTATCCCGCATAGTAAGCAGGTACTGGGCACGCTCCAGTAACCGTTCGTCGCTCGGAAGGGATTCGCCGCTAGCGAATCCCAGCTGGATAGCTTGACCGATAGCCCAAGAAGCGTCAATACGGCGCTGAACGTCGTCCGGCTTCCCTGCTCCTCCGGGTTGCGGCCTTTGGAGTTTCCATTTTGTAAGGCCCATAGGATTCGGTTTGGCTTCTACGATTTCTACCACGTCCCCGGCTTTCCATTGATCCGGCTTCTTCGCGAGGACCTCCCCGGCGCGGTTATCCTCGAGAATAATTTCCATTCGGTAAAGGAGTCCGTACTGGCTTTCCCATGTACCGTTCTGGGTTACTTGTGCAATTTTCATTTAACCGTGTTTTGGTGGTTTGATTCGATGTATTCGTTAAGGTCTCGAACGGCTTTTGCTAGGTTGAGCAAATGCCACTCGATTCCGTATTCGTCTTTATCTGCGAGTTTCTTTCGGTAGTACTGGTAGTACTCCCACACGTCGGGCTTTAGTTCGCGCATTAGTACCCTTTTTTATCGATTACCCGCTCGCGAACCATATCGCGGAACTCCGCAGAACTGGTTACTACTTCCGTCACGTCTACCCGCTCCCCTCGGAAGCAGAGAAATACCTTAAGCACGTCTACGCAGTCTCCGGCCCATGAGCCGTCTTCGTCATCGGAGTAGGCCTCGTAGTGGCATTCGAACTCGAGGTGCTGAATTTGCGCGTCCTCGACCAAAATCATAGTGTAGTCTTCCATCGCTTTGTTTGTTTGACCGGACAAAGATACGCGAAAGTTCTACACTTCCAAACTTCCCACAATCTTTTTCTAACCTTCTGGGAAGAAAAAAGGGCCGCCCGACGTTTCGAGCAGCCCCTTACCAAATTATCAAACAAACGAATGCACGTTCCACACGTCCAGCGTTCGGGTCAAAGATAAAGGCCCCACCCCTTCGTTAAGAGGTGAGGCCTACACAAACCTGCTTCTATGAATCGCGACCCAAAGATATACAAAGGGGCACAATGGCAACCGCACAAAGAACTACCGCAGGCCACGTGATACCGTGCTCGATAATATCGTAACAAGCGGTTGACGCGATTAGACCGCCCACGGTTCGCTTCGCAGACCAACGGGTGAGGTCTCCCTTCGTCTTAAAGATTTGAGTTAAATCTAGACCCCTTAAAATCGATAATAGGGGGTTCACTTGTTCCGTCCGAGAACTACCGCGTTCACGATTCGCCGGAAGATGTCCAGAATTGTGTCGTCCTTCTTGGATTCCGTCAACGCCGTAAACGTGCCCAAAAGCGTGATTACCGCGAGGAGAATCTCGGTCCAGTTTTCTTCGAAAAAGTCCCACATGTCAAAGGGTTTTAGTGTGCTTCTTGTATCCGGATATGATAACGCTCGGTCGGCATTCTTTGTTTCTCGAAGTACATCCACCACCCGCCCAGACGCGGCTGCGCGAATCCCTTCTCGACCTCCCACCCCGCGAACCTGTCTAGCATCTTGTAACTCCCGAGTTTCAAATGGTGTACCGTGTCCTCTCTTAAGTTGCCTTTCTCGTTAATCCGTTCTACCGAAATAGGCAGGTGCCATTTCTGGTGGGTGTGACCGCTAACGATAATATCGGCGTCCGGCCACTCCTTCTGGTCTATATCGGCGTTTAGCACTCCTTTTGAGCGGGGCGCGTTGCCTCCGTAGCCGTGGTGGAAGTGCAGGTTAAAACGTTCCTGAAAGGTTCCCCTAGTAATTCGAAGCATAATCCAGCCGGAATACGGCCCCGGAGTTACCCCTCCGAGTCCTTGACAGAGGCGGTCAATGGGGGACGTGCTTAAGCGCTTCTCGATATTTGTTTCGTGGTTACCCCGTCCGATAAAAACGAAGTTCTCCGCGTACGGCTTCAGGTATTCTATACTGTCTTCGATTACGGCGTCTAGGTAATTGATAGACTTGTATTCTGGTCGCAGGCCCGCGTAACTCCTTCGCGGGTCGTACATCCCTTGCATCAGGTCGAACCAGTCCCCAAATACGAGGACCTTCGCCCCCTTCTCCGTGGCTTCGTCTAGGTGTTTGGTTAGGAGTTCACGGTGACACTTTACCGAGTCGAAGTGAACGTCCGAAAGAAGGAGAAAATTATCCGAAGGGACAATATCCAGACCGAAGACCGTAGGAGAATAGTACCTCATTCGTTAGGTATTGGTGAATCGGGGTCTAGCTTGAGGTCTGCGAACTTCTCTCCGACCTTAAACGAAGGGCATGCCTTCGCGTCTGTAAAGTCGTTATGCCCCCAAACCTCCAAAGGGCCGAACCGATTTCGCAAAGTCGCCACGAGATCCCGGAACGTCTTTTCTTGTTTCGGGTTCATGGTGTCCTTTGGCTTTTTGTCTTCCATGCCCCCGACGTAACAGATACCGACGCTGGCGCGGTTGTAGCCCAGTACGTGGCTTCCGATTTGCTGTAAAGGCCTTGCGTATTCCAGCTTACCCGAAAGCTTGATTACGAAATGGTAGCCTATGTCTTTCCACCCTTTGCCTTTGTGCCATTTGCGTATCTCTGCCGCCCCCACGTCCATAGAAACCGGAGTAGCAGAACAATGAAGAACGATATACTTGAGTTCACGCATTGAATAGGGATTTCAGATAGCCCGCTATAATAACTCCAACTCCCCCGATACTACCGAGCCACTTAAATTCAAGATTCTCGATTTTCTTCTCGTGTTTGACTAACGACTCTTTGTGGAAGTCGAGTTTGGTTTCTATCCGGGCTAGCCCCTCCCGTATTTCCTGAAGTGCGTCCATCTATCCACCGTTTTAGCTTTTCAATATTGGCGTTCCGGTCCTGCTTCATTTATTGATAGCGTAGGCGTATTCTGGAGTAATATTCGGGACAGTATACGTTCCAGAAATCGCGAGTCCAGACTGGTAGTACTTGAACGGTTGCGCACAGATACGGTTCTGCAAGTTGGTAGAATACTCTGGGAAGAGGCTAGGGTTCTGGCACAGGTACCGGTACATCTGGTTCGTGTAGAAGTTGGCATTTTGCCTACAGCGTTCCAGTTCCCTATGATAGTCCGCTTGAGAGATAGCCGTGGTATTTTCCGAACTCCGGATAACCAAACCTCCGTTATCGATTTTCACGTAAAGGGTCGGAAGGAGTTCTACCATAGTCCACCACGCCGTGGCCTTGCGGACGTAGTTTTCTACGAGGGTTAGGTAATTGCCTGTCAGGGTGCCGCCGCTAATCTTCGTTCGCAGCGCGTCGTACAGGTCCGAACCCAGATAGATCTGGACGTTCTTATCCTGTGCGAGGATAGCCGCTTGAGTAATATAGTTTTCGTCCACCCCGCCGTTTAACTGCGTTACCCGCTTGAGGTAGTTCGGGTTGATAAAGAGTACTTCGGCCATTATCGGGGTGTTGTGAATTTGCGGGGCTTCAAGAAACCTCTGTTCTTCATGTCACGGGGGCGCTGGGCCACCTTGCGGTCATTTTCTTCTAGCTTGTTTTTCTTGCGTTCGTCCGGCGGGAGGGCCTGAATCAGACGCTTCGCCTCGTTGACAGAAACGAGGTCGTTATTACGCTTCAGGTACGTTTGGCGCATCCAGAAGTGGCGACAGGAACCGCCCCCTTTGTATAACCAAATGTCGTACGTATCGGCTCCGTTCGGTCCCCAGCCGGGGTTTACCGCTTGACTACCGGCCTGCATAATATCCTCCTTCCGGTAGACCTTCATGGCCTGAATCATACGCGTGCAGAAATCGCGGCTCCGTCCGTCTGCGAGGGTCGTAGGAGCGTACGCGTACCGTACCCGAACGATTTCGTTATCCTGCGAACTCTTTGCCGACGGGTTATTCCGGAGCGTACGCGCAAACGTCCA
>Ga0315906_10011813_pt1 | contig 10160 bp, 9 predicted proteins | sample LakEriMetagenome_4_FD_203526 | JGI IMG/M metagenome (GOLD analysis project Ga0315906, IMG submission 203526) | Freshwater fungal communities from buoy surface, Lake Erie, Ohio, United States - Buoy 2 MA122 | ecosystem: Environmental > Aquatic > Freshwater > Lake > Lake biofilm | place: USA: Lake...
ATAACAGTTGTCTCATGGTGGGACCTTAGCGGACGACCGCGTTCCCGCAAGTCCCGCGGCGGAGGGTCGCGGGTCGGCGAGGCGCGGAACGATGCGAACATTCCGGGGATGGAACAAGGATGGAGGGGGTTGAAAAGACGGTTTCCAGCGTTTAGTTGGGTGGGAGCGGCTTCGTTCATCGCGCCGCTTCCACGATGGGGTGCGCCCCCGCATCCCGACCCCGCCCGACGTGTCCATGAAGAATCCCCTCCGCCTCCGAAGGCGCTCCGCGCGTCGCGCTCCTCGCTTCCCTTTTCCTTTTTCCGGGATCGCCCATCACCCCCGACATCGAGGCCGCGCATGTTTTCAAGAAGGTCAAGGTAAAGGATCACAAGGTGAAAGTGAAGGCGTTCGGCGGCAAGGCCAAGCTGAAGGAAAAAGCCGGCGGCGATCGGAAACTCAATGCCAAAGGCCCCAATCGTGGTCTTGCCGCGGCCATCGCACGGGATGCCGCAAACCGCCGCGACCGTGCGAAGGCAGGGTGGGTTGGCCGTCGCCGCGATTGATCCAGGGGCAACGATGAAAAGCGGAAGCAACCATCCCGGGTAGACCACCACCACCATGAACCTCCATCTCCAGGAAAAACCCGTCCTCGTCCTCGCCTCGAGCGGGGGCATCGGCCTCGGCGTCGCCACCGAATTCGCCCGAGAGGGCGCGAAGGTGATGCTCTTCGCCCGCTCCGCCGACAAGCTCGCCGCCGCCGCGGACGCGATCGCCGCGGAAACGGGGAACCGTCCCCTCTTCACCGCCGGCGACCTCACCGATCCCGCGAGCGTGGCGGGCGCGGTGGAGCGCACCGCGAAGGAGTTCGGAGGGCTCTGGGCGCTCTTCAACAACACGGGCGGTCCGCCTGCGGGAGGCTTTGAGACCTTCGACGACGCGGCCTGGCAATCGGCCTTCGAGCTGACCGTGCTCGGCTACGTGCGCGCGATCCGCGCCGCCCTGCCCCATCTCCGCGCCGGCGGCGGGGGCCGCATCGTCAACAACACCTCGGTCTCGACGAAGCAGGCCATCGACGGACTCCTCCTCTCGAACGTCTTCCGCACCGGCCTCGTCGGCCTCGGGAAAAGTCTCGCCCGCGAGCTCGGGCGCGACGGCATCCTCGTGAACACGGTCGGGGCGGGCCGCATCGACACCGACCGCATCACCGCCCTCGACACGATGTGGGCGCAGAAGGCGGGGATCTCCCTCGAGGACCAGCGCACCAAATCGCAGGCCTCCATCCCCCTCGGACGCTACGGCGCCCCCGCCGACTTCGCGCGGGCCGTGGTCTGGCTCTGCTCGGGGGCCAACGGCTACGTGACCGGTCAGAACCTGCTCATCGACGGGGGCATGACCGAGGTCTACTGAGGCGCCCGTTGGTGCTTTTGTCAGGATCGGATCAGGCTCCGCCCCACGTGGTGAGGAGGACCTCGACCTCACCGCTGGCGCGGCAATCCACTCCGCCACCGGGCGGGACGAGGAAGAAGTCGCCCTCGTGGAAGCGGTGGCCGGCGGCCTCGATCGTTCCCTCGACCACGGTGAGGATGGCGAAGCGGCCGCGGGTGATCCCGTCGAGGGAGGTGCCCGGGGCGAGCCGGTGTTTTTCGAGCCGGAAATGCTCGCAGTCGACGAGGGTTTCGCCGGCGGGCGCGTCGAGTGCCGGGGTCACGTCGCTGAAATCGATGCAGCGCAGCGATTCCTCGATGTGGAGATCGCGCGGTTTCCCGTCGATGCCGGGGCGGTTCCAGTCGTAGACGCGGTAGGTGGTGTCGGAGTTCTGCTGGATCTCGTAGATGAGGAGCCCCGCCCCGATCGCGTGGAGCCGACCGCTCGGGATGAAGAGGTGTTCTCCCTTCGCGACCGACACGGCGTGGACGCAGGACTCGGCCCCGCCCGTCTCCAGCGCCTCGCGGAGGCGCGCCTCGTTGACGCCCTCGCAGACGCCGACGTAGAGTTTCGCCCCCGGCTCGGCGGCGGCGATGTACCAGACCTCGGTTTTCGGCTCGCCACCCAGCTCCGCCGCGACCGCGGCCGGCGGATGGACCTGGATCGAGAGGGTGTCGCGCGCATCGAGGATCTTGCAGAGGAGGGGGAATCGATCGGCCTCGGGTGCCTCCTCTCCGAAGACAAGGGAACGGAGCCCGCGGTCGGACCAGAGCTCGGACAGGGTCCGCCCGTCGAGCGATCCTCCCGCGACGCGGCTGTCGGCCTCCTCGCGCGCCGAGATCTCCCAGGACTCGCCGTAGGGGCTTTCCGGATCCGGCAAAAGGCGGCCGAAGCGCTCGGCGAGGCGTCGCCCCCCCCAAACTCGGGATTGATAAATGGGTTCGAATCGAATAAAGGAATCGGGCAGGCGGGACATGACGGGAGCGGCGGAGCCAAACGATACCTTGGCGGCACGCTCTTCGCCATTTCCGTTTTCAGGAACCGACTTCATCATGAACCCGGAAATCAAGGAACGCTTCGACGCCTACATCCGCCAAAAGGGGATGCGCCGCACCGACCAGCGCGACGTCATCGTCGAGGCGGCCTTCGCGAGCGACGACCACTTCACCGCCGAGGAACTGCTCGCCAAGGCCCGGCGGCTCGACCCGAAGACCTCGCGGGCGACGCTCTACCGGACCATCTCCCTGCTCGTCGAATGCGGCCTCCTCCGCGAGATCGACCTGGGCCGCGACGAGCGGGTCTACGATCCCAACTTCCTCGATTCCCCGCACCACAACCACCTTATCTGCATCGACTGCGGCAAGGTGATCGAGTTCGAGGACGAAAACGTCGCCGTGCTCATCGACTGCATCACCCGCCGCCTCGGCTTCCGTCCCAGCTCGAAGTCGATGCGCATCGAGGCATGCTGCGACCGCCTCCGCAAGGAGGGCGTCTGCGGCAATCTCATCCAGCAGCGCCTGCAGAAGCGGGCCTGACAAACCCACCATCCCCACCCAGGGTCGGAGCCCGCTCCGCCCGGCAACAGGCAACGTCATGTGGAAAGGCAGATTCCAAACCGAAACCTCGAACCTCGTGCAGCGCTACGGCGAGTCGATCTCGTATGACTGGCGGCTCTACGCCTGCGACATCGAGGGCTCCATCGCGCACGCCGCCGCCCTGCTCGAGGCGGGCATCCTCACGAAGACGGAGGAGCGCGCCATCGTGAAGGGACTCCAGGAGATCCGCCGCGAGATCGAGGCGGGCGAGTTCCGCTTCAAGACGAGCCTCGAGGACATCCACATGAACATCGAGCGGGCCCTCACCGAGAAGATCGGTCCCGCCGGGGCGAAACTGCACACCGCCCGCAGCCGCAACGACCAGGTCGCCCTCGACATCCGCCTTTATTGCCGCCACGAGGTGAAGGCGATCCATGACCGTCTCGCCACGCTCCAGAACGCCCTCCTCACCCTCGCGGTGAACCATCCCTCCGCGGTGGTGCCGGGCTACACCCACCTCCAGCGCGGCCAGCCGGTCCTTTTCGCCCACCACCTCCTCGCCTACCTCGAGATGCTCGAGCGCGACAAGGAGCGCCTCCGCGACGCCTTCCGCCGCATCAACGTGATGCCGCTCGGATCGGGCGCGCTGGCCGGATCGACCATCGTCCTGAACCGCAAGCTCGTCGCGGAAAAGCTCGGCTTTCCCGCGGTGACGCAGAACAGCATGGACGCGGTGAGCGACCGCGACTTCATCGCCGAGTTCCTTTTCGACATCGCCCTGACCGGAGTCCACCTCTCCCGCCTGAGCGAGGACGTGATCCTCTGGGCCACGGCCGAGTTCGCCTTCATCGAACTGAGCGACGCGCACACGACCGGCTCGAGCCTGATGCCGCAGAAGAAGAATCCCGACGTCGCCGAGCTCACCCGCGGCAAGACGGGACGCCTCGTCGGGAACCTCGTCTCCCTCCTCACGACGATCAAGGGCCTGCCCATGACCTACAACCGCGACCTGCAGGAGGACAAGGAACCGCTCTTCGACTCGATCGACCAGATCAAGCTCGCCCTCGAGGTCTTCGCCGAGATGATGGCCGCCGCGAAGGTCCGCGAGGACCGCACCCTGAAGGCCGCCTCCGATCCCTTCCTCCTCGCGACCGACCTCGCCGACTATCTCGTCCTGCGCGGCATGCCCTTCCGCGAGGCGCACGAGGTCATCGGCAAGCTCACCGCCTACAGCCTGCAGCAGAAGCGCGACTTCCCCGACATGACCCTCGAGGAATACCGCGAGCATTCGACCCTGTTCGAGGCCGATGTCTTCAAGGTCCTCGACCTCAAGACCGCGCTGAAGGCCCGCAAGGGCATCGGCGCCCCGTCCCCGGCGAATGTCGGCGCACAGATCACGCGCTGGCAGAAGAAGCTGCGGGCCGAGGCGGCCTGGTGAGTTCTCAGCGGTCGAAGCGGAAGATGAGGACGCGCCGGTCCTGTTTCAGGAGCGCCTCCCCGTCATTGGCGGTGAAGCGGGCCTTCGACTCGCCGAACCCGACCGGGACGAGTCGTTCCGGCTCGACCCCGAGGCGGGTGAGGACCGAGACGATGCGCTCGGCGCGTTCCTGGGACAGCGCGAGGTTTCCATCGTCGTCGCCCTCGGCCGAGGCGTGGCCTTCGATCACGTACTTCAGTCCCTTCAGTTCGGGATGCTTGAGCGCATCGGCCAGGGTGACCACTTCCGCGACGGAGCGGTCATCGGCGAACTCCGCGGTCCCCTTGCGGAAGAAGATGTTGTCCTTCGAGACCTCGGACTTCGGATCGACCTCGTAGCTCAGCTCGACCGCGTCGCCTCCGGAGGGCTTCAGGGCGACCGTGTCCTCCTCGGCCGCGACCGTGACCGCCTGGGGAACTCCGCGACTGAGGAGAAGCGAACGGGTCTCCTTCACCGGAGCGGAGGCGACGCCGCCGGCGCTGAGGCTGCGGCTCTTCATGCCACGGGCGGCGAGACCACCGGCCTTCGCTTGCCCGGCCTGGCCCCTCAGTTTCCGGACGAGGTCGTCGACTTCGGCCTCCTGGGAGCGGGCGAAAACGGAGGCAAGCAGGAGGGAAAGTCCGAGGATCAGACCGGGATGGCGGAAGACGCGTGTTTTCATGAGGTCGGGTGCGTTTGGGGAAGAGACGTTTCGGGAGTTCGATTCATGAGAAAAATCAGTCTTCCAGGAAATAGCCGATGCGGGCCTCGGAGACCTGCGCGGGGACGGCGGTACCATCGTCCGCCTCGTTCGCCCGGATCGCCTTGGGAATCCCACGCGAGGAGAAGATCTTGTCCTTCTCGTAGATCATGAACCCGCCCGCGGCCTCGCCCTTTGCGAAGTTCCTCAATCCCGTCTTTGCCGCGAAGACGACGATGTGCTCGGGACCTCCGGGGGCGGTCGTCTCCCAGGAGACGGCAAGCTTCTGGTTTTTCGGGCGGAAGGTGTCCTTGCCCGTGCTGCCGGGGAAGAGCTCGGTGACGTACTGGTCGGAGCTGAGGTGGAAAACGCGGAGGTGGGCGTCGTCGGTCGCGACGATCTCGAGGTTGGCGCGATCGCCGACCTTCAGGCGGGGCTGGATCGAGAGGCGCAGCTTGCCGCCGCCTTGCAGCAGGACCGATTCGGTCGCGAGGGTCTCAGCCGCACCCGCGGAGGCGGAGACCGCCAGCTTCGTGGCCGACGCGGATTGTCCGCCCGTGCCGAAGGCGGCGAGGAACTGGTCGGAATTCGCTACGAGGTCGGCGTATTTCTGCCCGCCGAATTCCTCGTATCCGAGCGGCACAAAGGGCATCAGCTCGTAGCCGAGGGCGTAGACGACGGAGAGGTATTCGCGGAGGAGATTCTCGCGGCGCACCGGGAGGCCGCGCTCCATCGCGCTGGCGATGACGCTGAGGACCTCGCTCTCGTCGCTTTGCTCCTTCAGCAGGGAAAGAAACTCGTCGTATTCCAGTCCGAACTCGGCGGCGAGCTTCCGCGCGGTGACCGCGCCGCGGAATTCCTTGTAGAGTCCCACGACCGGCTCGGACGAGCCGCCGCGGCCGCCGGTGGCCTCCATCTCCGCCTTCGTGAAGCGCTCGAAGTCCTCCTTGACCGCCGCCTGCAGCACGGCGGGTTCCGGATAGAGTTTCTTCAGCAGGTTGGCCTCATTGAAGTCGAGGATCCCCGCGGCCTCGACGAGGGGGCGGATCTCGTCCTCCATCGTCGCGAGGGTGCGCTTCGAGAGATCGGTGACTTTGATCGGGGGTTTCACGCCCTGGTCGTGGCAGGCCATGCAGGAGATGCCGTTGAGGATCACCTTGTCCTGCCGGTTGTCGTCCTGCACGATCTCGATCGGCGCGCGGTCGAGACGTTTTCCGGACGAGGTGGTGAGCATGTAGGCCTGCAGGCCGTTGGGGAGGTTGTAGATCATCTCACCGCCGTCGTGCTTGAAGGCGTGATCGGGATCATCGGTGAGGTCCGCATCGACGGGACCAAGCGGCGCGAGGGTCAGATCGTGGGAACGCTCGGCGCTGAGCGGGGTGAAGTCGTAGCTGACCCAGTAGGCACCACGGTGCGAACCCAACTCGTGCCGCTCGATGAGACGGTTCGCCCCGGAGACTCCGGAATACTGGAATCCCGCCCGGATCGCGCGGCCCTCGCGCAGGTTTGCGAGGCGGTCGACGCCGAGGGCGGCATCGAGCTGGGTGTGGACGTCGCCATCACCCCGGCCCGCATCGATGCCGAGGAGCTTGTCGAGGATCCGGTCGTAAAGCGGCGGTTGCGAAGCCGCGAAAGTGAACCAGTCGGCCCGGAGCCAGGCCATGGCCGATCCGGTATGTTTCGCGATGAGGTTTTCCTTCTGCCGGTCGATCCCGATGATGCCGTAGGGGTAATGGGAGACCACCTCCTCCCACTGCTCCGGGCTCCAGTGGTAGTCGCGAAGGTCGATGCGGTAGATCGTCTCCGCCCCATCGACCGCCTTCGGCACGGTGATCTTCGCGTTCGTCGAGACGCTGTTGACGAGCTTGCCGATCGCGGCGCGGTGCGGATCGAGATCGGGAACGAGGGCGCGGCCCTCCGCATCGGCCTGGTTGTGAAGGTTTGTCAGGGTCAGGTAGCGGAAGAAACCCCGTTGGGTCTCCGACGCCGACTCGAGGTCGTCGAGGATCGTCTTGATCACCTCGGTCTGGGAAATGAACGCGCGCGTCACCTCCTTCGGTTTTCCGGCTTCGACCCACTCCTTGAGCGCGGCCGTCTCGGCCGGGCTGAGGGGCGGCCGGAATCCCTTCTCGCCGGGCGCGCCCTTTGATTTCGGCATGCGCTCGGAATCGTCGTGGGGTCGTCCGACGCGGTCGAGGATGGCCTCGGCGAGGAGGATCGTGCCGGAGTCGTCGCGCTCGGTGAAGAAGTCCATGAGCCGGACCGATCCATGCAGTTCCGGCTCGTAGTCGCCCTCGTGGCACTGGGCGCAGCGGTTCGCGAAGATCCAGTGGACCTTTCCATTGGGGTCGAGGTTCGACGGCATCTCATCGACCTTGTCGGCGACGGAGGCGGTGACGGCGGGCTTCGTCTCCGCCGCGTTCCCCTCCGGTGCGGGCTTCGTCTCCGTCATCGGTTTGGCCGGAGCGGGCGCGGCGGAGGCCAGCGAGACGATCCACTCGCGGACGAGCCCCTGCTCGTCGGCCGTGAGCGGGGCCTTGAAGGATTTGTCGCCCTCGGTGCCGCTGCTCCTCGGCATGCGCTTCTTCGACCCCGGGTCCATCGAGACGCGCCGGAAGATGGCGGACTCGTCGGGATTGCCCTTGGCGATCATCTCCTCCCCGATCAGCTCCGCGAGATCGAAGCCCTCGTGGAGGTAGGGAAACTCGTCGTCGGTCTCGGGATGATGGCATTCCTTGCACTTGGCCTCGAAGAGAGCCTTCACTTTCGGGGTGAGTTCCTCGCCGCGGAGCGGAGCGACGATGGAGAGGGCGAGCAGCGGGACGGAAAAGAGCGTGCGGTTCATGAAGGCGTCGAAGCTGTGGTATCAACATTCGTGCCTTGCTGACGAGTGGAAAGGAGCGTTTAGGAACGATTCTCTTGAAAAAACGGATTCTGCCGAAAGCCGCACTCATGGGAGTGGGGGCCGGCCCCATGATCGACCGGCCCCCCGGAAGACGGAATCGAAACCGATGAAGCGATGAAAGTGTTCAAAATGAAAACCCAATGTTTGACGTTTTGAAACTCAAAGACGATCATTTCCCGATGAAGAGCGTTTCGGTTCGGGAAATGAAGGCGCACTGGGCGGAGATCGAGGAACAAGTGGCCCGCGGCGAGACCTTCGAGGTGTTGAACCGGGGAAGGCCGGTGGTCCGGATTGTTTCGGCGGCCCCACGCCGGATTGTAAAGTGGGAGGATCATCTCGCCACCGCGCTCCCGCCGAACGGAATCACGGGCCAGGAGGCGGTCGATTCGGACCGGGAGGGACGTCGGTGATCTACCTCGACACCAGCGCCTTGGTGAAGCTTTATGTCCTCGACGCCGGATCCGCATTCGTGCAATCCTGCCTCTCGGGGCAGGATGATCCCATCCCGATCTGGGAGTTGCAGGAGGCCGAGCTTGCCAACGCGCTTCACCTCAAAGTCTTCCGGAAGGAATGGACCGAGGAGGAAGCCGGTTTGCAGATCGGGAATTTCCAATCCCGGAGGCGGCGCGGGCTCTACTTTTTTCCGGAGATCGACCGCACCGCGCTGCTTCGGGATTTCCATCAGCTCAGCCGCGAGACTCCCCGCACCGGGTGCCGGACGATGGACATTTTCCACGTCGCCTGCGCCCTGCAGATCCCTTCCTGCCGGTTTCTCACCTTCGACGGTCGGCAGGCAGCCCTCGCCCGCTTTGCGGGGCTGGACCTTATCGAGGCGCCCGGCCCGGGGCCGGACCCGCTCACCGGCAAAGCCCGCTCCCGCTCGCGCTGAGGAGGCCGCCACGGATCGCCGCGATGACGCGGACGCTGTCGGCCACGGGCTTGACATTGTGGACCCGGAACAGATCGGCTCGGGCGACGAGGCCGCGCACGAGACAGGCGATCGTGCCCGCGTCGCGCTCGACCGGTTCGGGCAGGCCGAGAACCTCCCCGATGACGGTCTTCCGGGAAATGGGTAGCAGCACGGGTAGGTCGTAGCGCTGGAGCCGCTCGAGATGGCGGTAGATCGCGAGGTTGTCGTCACGCTGCTTCGCGAAGTCGATACCCGGATCGAGGATGATCTGGTCGTCGTTCAGGCCGATGCGGCGGACCCGCTTCAGACGATCGTCGAAAAAGCGCTCCATCGCCTCCCACACGTCGGGGTAACGCTGGGTCGTGTGCGGCACCTTCGGCTCGCCGACGGTGTGCATCAGGAGCAGTGTCGCTCCATGCTCGAAGCAAAGCCGCGCGTTCGTGTCCTCGACGAGCCCCCCGATGTCGTTGATGAGATCGACTTTCCCGGTGGGCAGCACGGCGGCGACGACTTCGGGTCTCCAGGTGTTGACCGAGAGCAGCGGAGGCCAGATCTGGAACTCGTCACGGGGCGATGCCTCGGCGCAGAGGGCCTCGAAGCCGTCGAGAAAGGGAAGGAGCCGGGCGATTTCCTCCGGCACCCCGATGGGCCCGCGGTTCGTCCGCGCACTCTCGGCCCCCACGTCGATGACATCGGCACCGTCGCGGATCATCCGTCCCGCCTGACCCAGTGCCTTCGTTACGTCGAGGGTGCCGTCCCCGGAAAAGGAATCGTCGTTGATGTTGACGATCCCCATGACCCGGGGAAAGGCTCTCAAGATTTCCTTCATCGCTCCTCCGACCCCATCGGGGCGGCCTCGTCACCAGTGGATGAAAAACGGAGCCGGGAGGCAACGGAAAAGGGTAATTTTTTGCGAAGCGCCCGATCCGTCATTTCCCGGCCGCGGCGATCCGCCAGATCGAAGCCAGGATCAGCGCCGCCCCGAGCCACTGGAGGGCACCGAACCGCTCCTCGAAGATCAGCCACCCGCCCGCGGTCGCGAAGACCGGCCAGAGCATCTGGAGCGAGGCGCCCGTCGTGACGGTGAGACAGCGGTAACCTTCGTTCATCGCGAGCTGTCCGAAACTCGCCGCCGTCGCCGCGAGGACGAGCAGTCCCGTATCCGCCGCCGATAGCGAGGACAGATGCGGAACCGCCAGCACCGCCACCGGCGCGAGGATCCAGAGGCACTGCGCCAGATAAATCGT
>Ga0315906_10011815_pt1 | contig 10159 bp, 8 predicted proteins | sample LakEriMetagenome_4_FD_203526 | JGI IMG/M metagenome (GOLD analysis project Ga0315906, IMG submission 203526) | Freshwater fungal communities from buoy surface, Lake Erie, Ohio, United States - Buoy 2 MA122 | ecosystem: Environmental > Aquatic > Freshwater > Lake > Lake biofilm | place: USA: Lake...
CCGGTGGCGCGACGGCACCCATCTCACGTGTGCGGTCACCGCGCGCGGTGTCGACACCCTCGTGGGTGCGGTCGGGCTGGTATTCGCCGCCGAGCATGCGCGCGCCGAACTGGGGTACTGGATTGCCGTGCCCGCGTGGGGGCGCGGGTATGCCACCGAGGCGTCCGCGGCGCTCTGTGACTACGGCTTCACCACGCTGGGGCTGCATCGCATCGAGGCCCGCCATGTGGCCGGCAACCCGGCCTCGGGCGCGGTGATGCGCAAGCTGGGGATGCAGCGGGAGGGCGTCCTGCGCGGCCACAAGGCGAAGTGGGACACGCTGCACGACCTCGTGGTGTGCGGGGTTCTGGCTGAGGAATGGGCGCGGCGGGGCACTGCCTAGGGGGACCGCGAGAATTCCGCTCCGGACAATCCCTCTGCCGCGGCGGCTCTGGTCGAGCACGTGCCTATCCCGTCGCAGCCAAGGCCGGTGCGGGACTGGTTGTCTGGATCGAATTTTGGGGAATGGTGCCGCAGGAGGGAATTGAACCCCCGACCCGCGCATTACGAATGCGCTGCTCTACCCCTGAGCTACTGCGGCGCCCGTTGGGACTGCGCGGGTTCTACAAGCAGCGGGCGGGCGGATCAAGCGGTGGTTTGACCGCAGGGGATCTGGTCGCGGGAGGGCTGGCCGCGGCCGCTCAGGTCCGGCCGCGGGCCTGGATCTCGGCGAGGTCGTTCCAGACCAGCTGGTCGGCGAGCAGGCCGCCGCGCACCGCGAAACGGTCGATGAAGCGGATGCCCTCGAAGGCCGTGCCGTCCGGCCAGACGCCGTACAGCGTGCCGTAGCAATAGACGATGCGCTCATCGGCATCCGCGCCGGGCGCCTCGTCGAAACGGTCGTAGCGCTTCCTGACCCATTGGTAGCGCGGACGCGCCCAGGCGATCAGCTCCTCCAGCGTCGCGAAGCGCGACCCGCCGGGAAAGGTCATCGCGAAACCCGGCGCGAGCATGGCGCGCGCGGCCGCGAGGTCGCGCGCTTCCATGGCACCAAGGAAGTTCCGCACCAGCTGGGTCGCCGGGATCGCGCTCATCATCACCCTCCATCCGCGCCGCCCGACCGAGGGGTCTTGCGCGCGGCGCCAGCTTGCCATGACATGCGCCCCGGATTGCAACCGTGGCGGGGACCAAGATGACCGGCACCGACTGGCTCGCGACATGGAGCGGCTTCGCGGCCCGCGCGCGGCTCGAGGATATCGACCCCACGACGCGTGCACGCGCGCGGCTCGTTCTCGCCGATACGCTGGGCGCGATCGCCGCGGGGCAGCGGGAGCCGGAGATCGCGGCACTCGCCCTGCGCCTCGCGGCGTCCGGCGGCAGCGGCCCGGCGAGCGCGGTGATCGCGACCGCGCATCGCCTGCCGGCTTCGGCCGCCGTGTTCGTCAATGGCGTCGCCGGGACGGCGCTCGAGCTCGACGAAGGAAACCGCTTCGCGCGCGGCCATCCGGCGATCCATGTCCTGCCGGCCTGCATCGTCGCGGCCGAGCGCGCGCGGGCGAGCGGCGCCGACGCCCTGCTCGCCTTCTGCCTCGGCTACGACATCGCGGCGCGGATCGGCGGGGCCGCCAATCTGCGCCCCGGCTATCATCCGCACGGCACCTGGGGCGTGGTCGGCGCGGCGTTGGCCGTCGCGCGCCTTGCTGGTGCCGACGCGGCCGCCATTGCGCGCTGCGTCAACATCGCGGCCGCGCTCTCGCTCGCCACCTCGATGCGCACCGCGCTCGAGGGCGGCACCGTACGCAACGCCTATGCCGGGGTCGCCAACCAGCTCGGGCTGATGGCCTGGGAGATGGCGGCATCGGGCTTCACGGGCGAGCGCGACGGCGTCGCCACGGTCTTCGGCCGGATCAGCGGCCAGGATTTCAAGCCCGCGCTGATGACCGAGGCGCTCGGCACGCGCTGGGAGATCGCGCGCAACTATTTCAAGCGCCACGCCTGCTGCCGCTACAACCACGCCGCGCTCGACGCGCTCGAGGATCTGGTCGCCCGCCACGGCCGCCCCGATCCCGACCGTATAGCCGCGGTGCAGATCGAGACCTATGGCGCCGCCGCCGAACTCGACGCGCGCGCGCCGCACAACGCGCTCGCGGCGCGGTTCTCCCTGCCCTGGGCGGCGGCGTCGTTCCTGCTGCGCGGCGTGGCCGACGTTCCGGCCTTCCGCACCGAGGCACTGGGCGATGCATCCACACGCGCCCTCGCCGCGCGCGTCGCAGTCGCCGAAGACCCCGCGATGACCGCGCGCCTGCCGGCGCAGCGCCCGGCGCGGGTGCGGATCACGCTCGCGGATGGCACGGTGCTGGAGGCCGCGCGCGCCAGCAATCGCGGCGACGCCGACGATCCCTACCCAGAGGCCGCGATCGAGGCCAAGTTCCTGGATCTCGCCGCCCCGGCCTTCGGCGCGGCGCGGGCGGCGGAACTCCTCGCCGAGACCGCCGGGATCGAGCGAATCGCCGATTTCTCCCGGTTTTCCGCCCGTCTGTCGGTGGGTGAGGCGCAATAAGTCGGTTGCAGTATACTAAAATTTAATCTATTCCGGCGTCTTCGAGCGTCCCCTGGAGGCCCCCGCCCGCATGCGCCGCTGGTTCGCGACCTTGGTACTCCACTCCCTGGCGACGCGCCGCGGCAACCGGCCCGGCGCACCGGTCCGGCGGCGTTGACCATGGCCGCGCGCCCGAGGCTGAGTATCGATCCGCGGCGCTTCCGCCTGTCATTCGCGGCCGCGTTCGCCGCCTTCCAGGCGCTCATCTGGGTCGGCTTCGCCACGCAATTCGCGATCACCCGTGCGAGCCATGTCTCCAATTTCGAGCAACGTGCCGAAGCCAGCATCGTGGTCCTGGAAGACCATGTCTCGCGCTCGCTCGACGTCGCGGCCGCGCGCGCGCTCCTCGCCGAAACGATGATCGACCTGCGCGGCGCGGGCACGACGACGCAGGCCGACCTCGCCGCGCCGGCGGCGACCCGACTGCTGGCCGACCTCATCGCGGACGCGCCGGTGATACGCAGCCTGTCTCTGGTCGATAGGACCGGCACGGTGCGCGCGAGCTCGAACCCGGCCGCTCTCGGCACAATCCTGCCCCCCGGCGCGCTCCCCGCGCCGGGAACCGCCGATCCGGCGCGCGGCCTCACCTACGGGCCGGTCCTCGCGGGCCGGGACGCCGGAGATCTCGGCGCGCCCGCTGCTGCCGACGCGGCAATCTGGCTCGCGAGCCGCGCCGCGGCGCCCGGCACGCCAGACCGGCGCTGGGTCGTCGCGATCGACCTGTCGTTCTTCTCCGATCTGTGGCTCGGCCTGCGCGCGGACATCGCCGCGGAGCTCGCGCTGTTCGACCTCGCCGCGAACCGCATCCTGGCGCATAACCGCGTCGCGCAAGACACTGCCGCGCTGGGTCAGCGGTTGGTCCCGGCGGCGGCGGCCCAGGGCCGCGGGACGATGAGTGGCGCGGCGACAGACGGCCTGGTCGTCGCCTTCCGCGGCAGCGCCACCCATCCCTTCGTCCTCGCGATGTCAACGGACCGGGCGACACTCGGCCGCCAGCATCTGGCGCAGCAGATGCCGCTGCTGATCGGTGCGGCCCTCGCGGCGATCCTGATCTCGGTCGCGCTGTTCTTCCTCTACCGCTGGTATCTGCGCTACGAGGCGTCGGTCATCGAGATGCGCAACCAGAGCCTCGCGATCGGCGAGCATGTCATGGTGTCGGAATCCGACGCGCGCGGTCGGATCATCGATGTCAACGACGCGTTCCTGCGCGCCTGCGGCTATGCGCGACGCGAGGTGATCGGCCAGGACCACCGGATGTTCAACTCCGGCAACAATCCGGCGGAATTCTACCGCGAGCTCTGGAACACGATTTCCGCCGGCCGGATCTGGCATGGCACGCTGCGCAACCGCAACAAGTCGGGCCGTTATTTCTGGGTCAACGCGACCATCATCCCCTTCAAGGACGCCTGGGGCAGGATCCTGCGCTACGTCGCGCTCTACAGCGACATCACGAGCGCGGTGATCGCCTCGGAGACGCTGGCGCGCGAGCGTCGCATGCGCGCCGATCTGAGCGCCGCCAACAAGGCGCTGATGACCGACATCCATACCGACCACCTGACGGGGATCGCCAATCGCCGCGGCCTGGAGGCGTTCCTCGCCGAGTTCCGCACCATGCCCGACGCCACCGGCGAGCCGATCACGGTCCTGATGCTCGACATCGACCACTTCAAGCGCATCAACGACGGCTGGGGCCATGCCGCCGGCGACGCGGTCCTGCGCGAGGCGGCGGTCCGCTGGCGCGCCGCGCTGCGCGCCTCGGACTTCATCGCGCGCATGGGTGGCGAAGAATTCTGCGTCCTGCTGCCGCGCACGCCGGCGCCCAGCGCGCTCTTCGTCGCGCACAAGCTCTGCGATGCGATGCGCGGCGCGGCGTTCACGATCCGCGGCCCCGAAGGCCCGGTGCAGATCGACGTGACGGTCAGCATCGGACTGGCCGCGACGCGTCTCGTTCCCGACCTCGACCTGCAGGAGGCGATGAACCAGGCCGACGAGGCGCTCTACCGGGCCAAGCACAACGGCCGCAACCGCATCGAGATGCATGGCGGCCGCGCTGCCGCGGCCTGATGCGCGGCGCCGCGTTTTCGTCCATGCTGCCCGCCGGTCCCAGACAGCCCGGATGATCTTCCCATGGTCTCGCTCAAGCAACGCTTCGCGCAACCCGGCATCGTCGTCGCGCCCGGAATCTACGACGGGCTCTCCGCGATGCTGGTCGAACAGGCCGGCTTCGAGGCGGCCTATCTCTCCGGCGCGTCGATCTGCTACACGCGCTTCGGTTTTCCGGATATCGGACTGGTCTCCTCGACCGAGGTCCTGGAAACACTCTCTGCGATCCGCGAGCGCGCCACCATCCCGGTGATCGTCGACATCGACACCGGCTTCGGCAACGCCCTCAACGTCCAGCGCACCATCCGCGGATTCGAGCGCGCCGGCGCCTCGGCGGTCCAACTCGAGGACCAGTCGATGCCCAAGCGCTGCGGGCATCTCAAGGACAAGACGCTGGTGTCCAAGGCGGAGATGGTCGGCAAGATCAAGGCGGCGCTCGACGCGCGCCAGGGCGACATGGCGCTGATCTGCCGGACCGACGCGATCGCGGTCGAGGGCTTCGACGCCGCGCTCGACCGCGCCGATGCCTATGCGGCGGCCGGCGCCGACATGATCTTCGTCGAGGCGCCGCCGACCCATGATCATCTGGTGCAGGTCGCACAGCGCTACGCCGGCACGGTGCCGGTGATGGCCAACATGGTCGAAGGCGGCAAGACGCCGATCTACGCGGGCGAGGATCTCGAGAAGATCGGCTACAAGCTGGTGATCTTCCCGGGTGGCACGGTGCGCGCCTTGTCCTTCGCGCTGCAGGATTACTTCCGCAGCCTCAAGGACAACGGCACGACGACGCCCTGGCGCAACCGCATGCTCGATTTCGCCGGCATCAACCGGCTCATCGACACCGACGGCTTCCTCGCGCGCGGCAAGGCCTACGAGGACTGAGCCTCCCCGCGCCGGGACCTAGGCGAGCCGGGGGCCGCCGCGCGTCGCCTCGGCCGCGACCAGCCCGGCGGCGAGCGCGCGCACCCGCCCATGCAGCCCGGCAGGCAGCGTGTCGAGAAGCGGCAGGGCGGGGCCCATCTCCGCCACGCCCGCGAAGCCGACCGCCGCATGCAGCACCGGGATGAAGCCATGCGCCTCGCGGAAATCCTCCGCCGGAACGAACAGGGACCGCAGCCGCGCCGCCTCGTCCCAATCGCCGCGGCGGCAGGCCGCCAGCAGCGCCTGGCTCGTGCGCGGCGCGATGCACACGCAGCCCGATGTGAAGGCGGCGAGACCGAATCCACGCAGATGATCGACGGCGGGACGCTCGCCCATGCCGCTGACGATGCGCGATGCGCCGACCGTATCGACCAGCGCGCGCAGGACGTCGTCGCGCGTCGGATCGGCGCGCGGGATCGCGTATTTGATCCCAGCGAGGACCCCGTCCGCGGCCAGGGCCGCAATCGTCGCCGGCGCCAGCACGCCCTCCGCCTTGACGTAGAGGATGAGCGGAAGGCCCGCGCGCTCGGCGACGCGCCGCAGGCCCGTGGCGATACCGCTGGACGCGAAGGGCGGCGCCGGCGGCAGCACCATCGCCGCCGGGAAGCCGCGGCCGCGCAGCGCATCCGCCTGGTCGATCATCTTGCCGTAATCGGGACCGATCGACGGGATCACCCAGGTATCCGGCGCCGCGAGCTCGGCGAGCATGTCGAGGATGGCGCCATATTCGTACATGCCGACATGGTAGAAATTCGCATTCCCACCATACATCAGCGTCCGGATTCCACCCGCCTCGACATGGCGGATGAGCGTCGCGTTCGCCGCGCGATCGAGCGACAGGTCGGCACGCCGCGCGAGCGGCGGAACGGCCAGCACGCTCGCCGCAAAATCCTCGGGCCCTGGTGGCGTCGTCTTCATCGCGTCCCGTCCTTCCCCTGACATCCCGGTCCGCACTGTCCCGCCTCCACCGGCCCGCGGTCAATCGCTGCCCGCATGCATGCACGACAGGCGCAGGCAGGAAGCACGGCGCGCTTGGCCACGCGATACCACTGGCGATGGCGCACCCAACGCAAGGCGGCACGCCACGCGGGGCGGGCAGGACGGCACGCGCGCATGCGGGGCCAGCGCCCTCCCGGTTGCGCGCGAAACGCGATAGCGTCGCCGCCCATTCATCTGCGCCGGAGACAGCCATGAGCACCGATATCGCCGCACGGCTCGAGCGGCTCGCCGCGCGGCTGCCGATCGCCTATCCCGGCCCCGGCGGTGCGATCGCGGTGCTGCGCCACGGCGAGGTGCTGCTGCGCCATGCCTGGGGATACGCGAACGCGGAGCGGCGGATCGCATTCACGCCGCGCAGCCTGTTCCGCGTCTGCTCGATCACCAAGCAATTCACCTGCGCGACGCTGCTCGCGTCCTGCCCCGATCCGGAGGTCCTGGCGCCGGCGCTGCGCGCGCGGCTGCCGCAGCTCGATGCGATGCTGCCGAGCATCGCGCAGCTCTGCCACAACCAGTCCGGGCTGCGCGATTACTGGGCGGTCGCGATGCTGCTCGGCGCCGGCGCCGAGGACGGCTTCGCGGACGCCGAGGCGGCGCGGGTGATCGGCACGACGCGCAGCACGCATTTCGCGCCGGGCGCGCGGTATTCCTACTGCAACCAGAATTTCCGCCTGCTCTCGGACCTGCTGGAGGCCCATACCGGCAGCGGCTTCGCCTCGCTGCTGCGCCGCCATGTCCTCGATCCCGCCGGCATGGAGACCGCCCTGCTCGCCGCCGACACGCGCGCGATGCCGGATGGCACCGAGGGCTACGAAGGCAGCGTCGCCACCGGCTTCCGACCTGCGGTCAACCGGATCCTGTGGACCGGCGACGCCGGACTGGGCGCCAGCCTCGACGACATGATCGCGTGGGAGCGCTGGATCGACGCCACGCGCGACGACCCGGAATCGCTCTACGCCCGGCTGCGCGCGCCGGTCGCCTTCGCCGACGGCACGCCGGCCAGCTATGGCTTCGGGCTCGACAGACCCACAGAGTTCGGCCATGCGCTGAGCGCGCATTCCGGCGCGCTGCGCGGCTGGCGCAGCCACCGTCTGCACCTCGCGGCGGAGCGCATCTCGGTGGTCGTCCTGTTCAACCACATGGCCGATCCGCAGGCCGCCGCGCACGAGGCCCTTGCCGCGCTTCTCGACCGCGTCAGGCCCGCGGCCGATTCGTCGCTGCCGACGCCGCCCTGGCTCGGCGCGTATGTCGAGCCCGAGACCGGGCTGCTCGCGCGGATCGAGGCGGGGCCACCGGGAGAACTGCGCCTGCGCTTCACGGCCGGACCCGACCGATTGCTGCTCGCGCCCGACGGCACGGCGCGCGGCGGGCGGGTCATGCTGCGGCCCGAAGGCGGTGCGCTGGCACTGGAGCGCACCGGCGAGAATCTCCGCACGATCCTCCATCCCGTCGCGTCGGCCGAGCCCGCGCGCGGCGGCGCGGCCGCGCTCGCCGGCCGCTATCGCTGCGACGAGCTCGACGCCGAACTGACGATCGCGGACACGGGCGGCGTGGCTTACGGGGCATGGTCCGGACCGCTGGGCACCGGACGCATGGAGCAGCTGGATCCGGCAGGCGCCGATCTCTGGCTCCTGCCCTGCCCGCGCGCGCTCGACGTCGCGCCGCCCGGCGACTGGACGCTGGCGGCGCAGCGCGACGAAGCCGGCGCGATCGCGGGCCTGCGCGTCGGGTGCTGGCTGGCACGCGGCCTCGACTATGTGCGCCGCGCGTGATGTCCGCCGCCACGGTGGACGCGGCACGGCGCGCGATGCGAAACTGGAAAACCGGTCCGGGCGCGTGACGCTTCCCCCAATCCGCGCGACCCGGCTGAAACATCCTGGAGGAAAAGGACGCCCATGTTCCACACGCTGATCGCGCGCGCGGCCGCCCTGGCCGGCGTGCTCGTCGTCGCAGCCGGCACCGCCACCGCCGCGCCCGAGAAGACTGAATGCATCGTCGGCGCGAAGCCCGGTGGCGGCTTCGACCTGACCTGCCGCCTGCTCGGCGCGGCGCTGCAGTCCACCGGCGCCATCACGCGACCGATGGCCTACACCTACATGGAAGGCGGCATCGGCGCGACCGCGATGAACCATATCGTCGGCACGCGCCCCGGCGATCCCGGCGCCGTCATCGCCGCATCGACGGGATCGGCGCTGCTTCTCGCGCAGAAGAAATTCGGCGTGCATGACGAGAACGCGGTGCGCTGGGTCGGCGCGCTCGGCGCCGAGTTCGGCGCGGTGATCGTGTCGCCGGACAGCCCGATCCGCTCGCTCAAGGACCTGATCGAGGGCATCAAGGCGAAGCCCGAGGATTTCTCGGTCGCCGGCGGCGGCGCGGTCGGCAGCCAGGACTGGATGAAGGCGGCGCTGATCTTCAAGGCCGCGGGTCAGGACCCGCGCCGCATGCGCTACATCGCCCTCGAGGGCGGCGGGCCGGTGATCACCAACGTGCAGGGTGGCCATGTCCGCATCGGCTCCTCCGACATCGCGGAGTTCCTGCCGCACCACAAGACCGGCAAGGTGCGCGTGCTCGCCGTGATGGCGCCGGCGCGGCTGACCGGCGACGCCAAGGACATCCCGACCGCGCGCGAGCAGGGCTATGACCTGCTATGGACGGTCTGGCGCGGCGTCTATGTCGGACCCAAGGTCTCCGACGCCGACTACAAATGGTGGGCCGGCACGATCGAGAAACTGTCGAAGACGCCGGAATTCGCGAAGGAGCAGGAGGCCCGCGGCCTCTATCCCTTCGCCTCCTTCGGCGAGGATTTCGCGCGGCACGTCAAGGAGGACGTCGCACGCTTCCGTCTGCTCGCCGTCGAGGCGGGCCTCACCAAGTGACGGTGGACGGCGCGCGCAACGGCCGTGCCGGCGCGCTGGCCGTGATCGCCTTCGCGGCGATCCTGGCCGGCGCGACGTCGCGCATCGACTATGCCTTCTCGTCGGACCCGCTGGGCCCGCGCGCCTTCCCCTACATGATCGCGGCCGCGCTCGGTGCCTGCGGGATCTGGTACCTGCTGCGCCCGGGCGTGTCCGAACCCTGGCCCGATCGCGCGACCTTCGGACGGGGGGCGTTCCTGGTCGCGCTCACGGCGCTTGCCGTCGGCGCGATGGACCTGATCGGCTTCCCCGCCGCCGCGCTCGCCATGGCCGGCGCGACGGCCTGGCTCTTCGGGGCCCGACCCGCGCTGGCGCTCGGCATCGGCCTCGTGCAGGCGGTGTTCTGGTTCGTCCTGTTCCGGCATCTGCTCGGGACCTACCTGCCCGCCGGCTTCCTGCCGCTCGGCGGCTGACGCCGGAAAGGCGACGTCTCCATGTCCCTCGATTACCTCTGGGTCGGTTTCGCGGTCGCGCTGCAGCCGGCCAACCTGCTCTACGCCCTCGCCGGATGCTTCCTCGGCACGATCATCGGCGCCTTGCCCGCGATCGGCCCGATCAACGGCATCGCGCTCATCCTGCCGATCGCCTACACGCTGAAGATCCCGGCCGAGAGCTGCATGATCCTGCTCGCGGCGATCTATTACGG
>Ga0315906_10011816_pt1 | contig 10158 bp, 8 predicted proteins | sample LakEriMetagenome_4_FD_203526 | JGI IMG/M metagenome (GOLD analysis project Ga0315906, IMG submission 203526) | Freshwater fungal communities from buoy surface, Lake Erie, Ohio, United States - Buoy 2 MA122 | ecosystem: Environmental > Aquatic > Freshwater > Lake > Lake biofilm | place: USA: Lake...
CCTTTGGAAAGGCAAATAGATACGGAGTCGAAAACGCGGCCGTAGTCCTCAGGGCGCTCTCGGTCGGCCACCAAGGCGTTGAAGAGCCGCGCTCCGTCGAGGTGGTAGCCGAGCCCGTGGGTTCGCGCAAAGGCGCCTAATTCCTGAAGGGCGGGCAGGCCAAGGGTGGTTCCGCCGCCCTTGTTGGAGGTGTTTTCAGCAACTACCAGGCGGGTAGGGGCCGCGTGCACGTTGTCCATCGGCTGCAAAAGCGATTCGGCCTCGGCCGCGCTCAGCCGTCCGTAGTCGTCGCCGCCCACGCGCACCTGGACGCCGCTGTTGAAGGCCAGACCGCCGCCTTCGTAGTTGTACACGTGCGCCAGCTTGCTGCAAATCAGTTCGTCGCCGGGGCGGGTATGCACCTTGACGGCGATTTGGTTGGTCATCGTTCCCGAGGGGCAGAAAAGTCCGGCCTCCATGCCGAAGCGCTCGGCGAGCACGGCTTCCAGCCGCTGAACGGTCGGGTCGTCGCCCAGCACATCGTCGCCCACGTTCGCGGCGCACATCGCGCGGAGCATGCCCTCGGTGGGGCGCGTAACGGTATCGGAACGGAAATCGGCATTCAAAGGTTTCATAGGTCCGAAGGTAGGGGGTGGCGTACTTTTGCCGCCATGATTTCGCCCGAGAAAATTAAGGAATACCACCAACGCATCCACGACCTAAAAGGCTACCTGCGCCTCGAAGAAAAGCGCATCACTGCAGCGAACGAAGAGGAAAAGACGGGCAATCCGAGTTTTTGGGACGACCCAAAAAAGGCCGAACAGACGATGCGCAAGATTCGCGAACTCAAGTACTGGATTCAGGGCTACGAGGCGGTACAAGCTCAGATGGGCGAGGTAGAGGCGTCGGTGGAATTTTACCGCGAGGGCATTATCGAGGAGTCCGACGTCGACGCCGCAGTCGCCCAGCTTGAGGAGCAGCTCAGCACGATGGAGTTCCGCAACATGCTCAGCGGCGAAGAAGACAAGATGAGTGCCGTCCTTCAGGTGACGGCGGGTGCGGGCGGTACCGAGTCCTGCGACTGGGCCGGAATGCTGATGCGCATGTACCTGCGCTGGGCCGAGCGCAACGGCCACAAAGTGCGCGAACTCAACTTTCAGGAGGGCGACGTAGCCGGCGTCAAGACGGTGACGCTCGAAATCGAAGGCGAATACGTTTTTGGCTACCTCAAGGGCGAAAACGGGGTGCACCGCCTGGTGCGCATCAGTCCCTTCGATTCCAATGCGCGCCGCCACACGTCGTTTGTCAGCGTGTACGTCTACCCCTTGGTCGACGACACCATCGACATCCAGGTCAACATGGCCGACATTGAGTGGGATACGTTCCGCTCCAGTGGGGCCGGCGGTCAAAACGTCAACAAGGTTGAAACGGGTGTGCGCCTTCGCCACAAGCCCTCGGGCATTGTCATTGAGAACACCGAGACGCGCTCTCAGCTCCAGAACAAGGAGAAGGCCATTCAGCTGCTCAAGTCGCGCCTGTACGAGCAGGTAATTGAGGAGCGCAACGCCAAGCGCAGCGAAATTGAGGCCGGCAAAAAGAAAATCGAGTGGGGTTCACAGATTCGCAACTACGTGCTTCATCCCTACAAGTTGGTCAAGGACGTTCGGACCGGGGTTGAGACCAGCGACCCGGACTCGGTGCTCGACGGCGAACTCGATGCCTTTCTCAAGGCATACCTGATGTCCGACGGCCAGGCGTCCGGAGATTTCCACGACGACGGCCTATAGTCGGCTGCGAGCGTTCCCTCAGCGGACCGCGTTCACGCCCAAGCGCTTTTGTACCTTCGGGGGTATGCGTCGCATCGCGGTATTCCTTGGTTTTTTGGCACTTGCCCTGCCCTCGGTTTGGGCCCAGGTGCTGGATCGCCCGTCTCCCGTAATCCTGCCGAACGCGGGTCAATGGCCCGATGAGGTTCTAGCCATGGTCAACGTCGACGCCGCTCGCGTTTGGGTACTCGCCGACGGACTGCGTTTTGTGGCGCGGACCCCGGGCGAATCCGACAGCGTCGCGGTGTGGACCGAGCGCTACGTGGGCGCACCGGGCGGAAGGCTCGAGCTCCATCCGACGGGGTCGCCGGTCGCATTTATGCAGGGCAGGTTGCCGTCGGTAACGGTGCGCGGCGCCGCAACCGCTTGGCTTCGAAACGTCTATCCGGGAATTGATCTCGAGCTCCGCATCGAATCGGGCCACTTGAAAACCTGGTGGCAGGGCGCGGACCTGGAGCGAATTGAGGTGGCGTTCGAAGGCGCGACGGCACGGCGTTCGGATCCCACCACCCTCGAGGTTCACACCCCGGCCGGGACGGCCGTGGTTCGGGCCCCGGTGGCCTTGGATGCCCAAGATCGGGAAGTCAAACCCAGATGGGTTGCGCGCGGGGCCAACTGGACGATTGCCGCACCCGGGGCGGTGCGCATCGATCCAACCTACGTGTTCAGCAGCTTCAGCGGTTCGTTGAGCGACAACTTTGGGTACACCGCCACCTACGACCTCAAGGGCCGAACCTGGCTTGGCGGCGTGGCCTTTGGCACTCAGTATCCGACCCAAAACGGCGTCCAGGCCAATTTTGGGGGCGGAGGCGTCGACATGGTCTTGATGCTCTTTAATCCGAGCGGAACGGGAATCATTTCGTCGACCTACCTCGGCGGCGGCGGAATGGAGCAGCCCCACTCGCTGCGCGTTGCGCCCAACGGGGACCTCGTGATCAAGGGCATCACGAATTCCGTGAACTTCCCGGTGTCGGCCACGGCCTTCGACACCAGCATGGCCGTTAATACCGGGGCTGGAAGCCAGAATGGCGGCGGCGTTTCCTATTCGTCCGCGACCGATTTGGCCCTGATTCGCCTTGATTCGACGGGTACCAACCTCAAGGCATCAACCTTTTACGGTCGACTGGGATTCGACGGCATACAGGACCCGAGTTTGCCCCACTACGGCGATCCCGCCCGAGGCGATCTGTGGGTGGATTCCCAGGGCATTTGGATTGCGTCGGCCTCGCGTTCGCGCGGAATGGCCACGTGGCCCTTGGACACGTCTCGGGGTGGTGCCGTCGACGGAATTTTGGCCCACTTTAGTCCCAATCTCGACAGCCTTCGCTGGGCTACCTACGTGGGCGGACCCGACCTCGACGGCCTAACGTCGCTGATTCCCACGCCAACGGCCCAGGGAGTTCGCCTTGCCGTAGTCGGTTGGACCCAAGGCATGGGCACGCTGTCGGGCAACGCGGTGTTTTCGGTGCCGGTTCCCCAGAGCCAAGCCTACTATGCGCTGGTGCACCCCCAAACCGGGCAGCGGCTCGCCGAAACCTACCTACAGCCCCAATTTTGCACGTCCTACGGCTTTTTGGCCGCCCAAAACCCCGCGGGTGCCTACGCGGCGGTTGGCGATTCGGGGGCGGTGCTCCTTTCCCTCGGGCTGGGCCCCGCCTGCACCGGGTCGGGCGGATATTCGGGCCCCTTGGCCCCAACCGCCGGCGTCTGGCAAAATCCGAACTCCACCCAGGTACTCTGCTGGATTTCGGCACAAGGCGACAGCATTTACCGCACCCAATACCTGGGCAACGGCCAACTTAACCGCCGGATTTCCCCGACTGCCCTTCAAGTGGACGAATGCGGATCAGCCTACTTCTCGGGCTGGTTCGGTGGGCTTAATGGCGGCACCATAACCGGTCTCTACACCACGCCCAACGCCCAGCAGCCGACCACCGACGGGCGTGATTTTTACTTTTTGGTGCTGGACCGTCGTGGCGACCCTGCCTACGCTTCCTATTTCGGCGGAACGGGTCCAGTGGACGAGCACGTCGACGGAGGAACGTCGCGCTTTGACCCCAACGGCGTGATCCACCAAGCGATCTGCGCGGGCTGCGGGGGCAGCGACAACCTTCCCATTTTTCCGCCCAACGCCCATTCCGCGGTCAACAATTCGAGCAACTGCAACATGGCGGGCCTGCAAATTGCGTTTGAACTCCTCGAGGCCAAGTTGGACCTGAACTTGAGCGCCGACACGCTCTGCGCGGGCGATACGCTTCGATTCAGCGGCACCCTGAGCCGGGTCGACCAACTCAACGTCAACTGGGGCAACGGGCTCACGTGGAACGGCGCGCCCATTCCGCTCCCAAGCCAGCAGATGCTGGTCCCCGGGACCTACACCGTGACCGTGCTGGGGCTGGACACGCTCTGCCTGACCCAAGCGCAGCAAACCTTCACCGTACACGTGCTGCCCGGCACGTCGGTACTGGCGGATGCCGTTTTGGCCTTCGACCCCTGCGACCCCAATCGGGAGTTAAGCCTGGCGCCCGGTCCCAATCTGAGCGCCCAATGGCTGGTCCTCTATGGGATTAACGGTTCCGTGGATACGATTCCGGCACCCTATTCTTGGACGGGCACGTCGCTCACAAATACCTATTCGGCCTGGCTCGTGGCCTACGACGACGTCTGCGGACGGCGCGACAGCAGCTTCATTCAAGCGGAATTTCGTCCGCCCTTGAGCGTTCCGGGTGCCCAGGTTTCGGCGCCCAATTGCTTGGACGGCAGCCCTGTGCGCGGACTGGGCATTCCGGGCAACGCGACGGCCTCGTACTGGCGACTTCCGGACGGGGGCCAAATTCCCGGGTTTAACGTTCAATGGTTGCCCGCAGCAGGAACCCAAACGGCGTGGTTTGTGGTCGCCGACACGGTCTGCGGCACCAAGGACTCGGTCCAGGTCACCTACCAGATTTTGGGCGAAGACCTCGATAGCCTAACCCTGCCCAACGTCTTTACGCCCAACGGCGACGGCATCAACGACGCTTTGGCACTGCGCGCTGCCGAAGGCCAGGCGCTCGACCAATTGGTTCTGGTTATCTACACGCGCTGGGGTCAGGAAGTCTACCGCACCAGCGACCCCAACTTTGCCTGGGACGGCCGGTACCTCGGACGCCTGCTTTCGCCCGGGGTCTACCTCTACCACGCCACCTGGCAAAGCGCCTGCGGCAGCAGCGGGGACCAGCACGGAGCCCTGACCCTTAACCTTTAGGCCCCATGGCACAAAAAAAGCGCAGCCCTTGCGGAGCTGCGCTTCGTGGAGGAGGAGCGGATGCGCCTTAGTGCCCGACCATGTCCTCGGGGCGAACCCAGGCGTCGAATTCTTCGGCCGTTACGTACCCCAGCTTGAGCGCAGCTTCCTTGAGCGTGCTGCCCTCGGCGTGGGCCGTCTTGGCGATTTTGGCCGCTTTGTCGTAGCCGATGTGGGTGTTCAACGACGTCACCAGCATCAGCGAATTCTCGAGGTGTCGCTGAATCACCGGGTAGTTGGGTTCGATTCCGGCCGCGCACTTGTCGGTGAACGAAACACAGGCATCGCCAATCAACCGGGCGCTCTGCAGCACGTTGGCCGCAATCAGGGGCTTAAACACATTGAGTTCGAAATGTCCGGTTGCGCCGCCGAGGGAAACCGCCACGTCGTTGCCGATCACTTGGGCCGCAACCATGGTCAGTGCCTCGGGCTGGGTCGGATTGACTTTGCCGGGCATGATGCTCGATCCGGGCTCGTTGTCGGGAATAACAATCTCGCCAATTCCGGAGCGCGGACCCGAAGACAGCATGCGGATGTCGTTGCCAATTTTCATCAGCGAAACCGCCACGCGCTTGAAGGCGCCGCTGAGTTCCACCATGGCATCGTGGGCCGCCAAGGCCTCGAACTTGTTCGGAGCCGTTTTAAACGGCAAACCCGTGAGTTCCGCGATTTTTGCGGCCACCGCGACGTCGTATCCCTTGGGGGTGTTTAGGCCCGTTCCGACGGCGGTTCCGCCCAGTGCGAGCTCCGAAACCATGACCAGCGCGTTTTCGATGGCACGGATTCCGTTGTCGAGCTGCTGTACGTAGCCGCTGAATTCCTGGCCCAAGGTGAGCGGCGTGGCGTCCATAAAGTGCGTGCGCCCGGTTTTAACGACGTCTTTAAAGGCTTTGGCCTTGGCGTCGAGTTCGTTGCGCAGGTGGCGCAGGCCGGGCAGCGTGGTTTCGACCGTGCGCTGGTAGGCCGCGATGTGCATGGCCGTCGGGAAGGTGTCGTTGGACGACTGCGACTTGTTGACGTCGTCGTTGGGGTGAAGCACCTTTTTTTCGTCAAGGAGCGAGCCGCCGCTCAGCACATGACCGCGGTAGGCCACGACCTCGTTGACGTTCATGTTGCTCTGGGTGCCCGAGCCGGTCTGCCAAATCACCAGCGGAAATTCCCCGTCGTGCTGACCCGTCAGGATTTCGTCGCAAACCCGGCCAATGAGCTCGGCCTTGTCGGCGGCCAAAACACCCAGGTCGCGGTTCGTCAGGGCGGCAGCTTTTTTCAGGTAGGCAAAGGCCCGAATGATCTCCTTGGGCATGCTGCCCTCGGGGCCAATTTTAAAGTTGGTGCGCGAACGCTCCGTTTGGGCGCCCCAGTAGGCGGAAGCGGGCACGTGGACTTCGCCCATCGTGTCGCGCTCAATGCGGGTTTGTGTGCTCATGGAGCAAAATTACGCCCGACTTGGGGCGCAAAGAATTGGTGGATGTCACCTATCTTTGCGCCATTACGAATTGATTGTCCCTGTCAACCCAGCGCAACTATGAAATTTCTCGGATTCCTTCTCGCCATTATGATCATCCTCACTGGATTCAGTATGCTGGTCTTTCTTGCGCTGTTTGTGGGTTACTGGTTGACCCTCATCGGTTTGGAGCGCGTGATGCCCGAGCGCATCTACAAGTGGCTCGAAGGCGCGAAGCGCTAACATCCATCTGCGAAAAAGTACAAAGGCGCCCATTGGGCGCCTTTTTTTGTTTGTCGGGGTCGTGTTTAGACAAAATCTTCGCCCCGCCGCATTTTGACGTCGTTGACGAACTGCTTGATTTCCTGTTCCTTACTTCTCGGACACACCAGAAGTCGGTTTTCGCTCAAGATCACGATGTAGTCTTGCAGGCCGTCAACCACCGCCACCACATGCTCGGGTATTAGGTAGGTATTGCCCGTGGCGTCGTACGAAAGGACGTGCGAACCTCCGCCGGTATTGCCCGCTGCATCCGTAGCGCGCTGCTCGTGGACGGCGCCCCAGCTTCCCAGGTCGGACCAGCCGAACTCGGCCGGCATAACCAGAACCTGCTTGGCTTTTTCAAGAATGCCGTAGTCAATGGACTCGTTGGGGCACTCGCCGTACATGGAATCGATGAAGTCCGCTTCCGTCGGCGTGCCGTAGTGCGCCCAACCGGCGTTGAAGGCCGCGTACATCTCGGGCATGTGCTTTTCAAACGCACTTAAAATGGCGTTGGCATTCCACACAAATATCCCGGCGTTCCACAAAAACTCGCCGGTGGCAATGAATTGCTCGGCCATCTCGCGGTTCGGCTTCTCGGTAAACGTTTTAACCGGGTGCACGTCGGCGGCGTATTCGCTCTTTTCCGGGCGGAACTGAATGTATCCGTAGCCCGTTTCGGGACGGATGGGGTTCATGCCCAGGGTCATTAAGACGTTGTGTTCCGCCGTAGTGCGCAACGCGGACTTCAGCCTCGCGGTAAATTCCGCCTCGTTGGTGACCAAGTGGTCGGCCGGCGTCACCACGAAGTTGGCCAAGGGGTCGCGCTTTTTCAATACAAAACCGGCATACGCCACGCAGGGTGCGGTGTTTCGCCGAGCGGGTTCCGCCAAAATGCGCTGGCGGTCAAGTTCCGGAAGCTGCTCCAAGCAGGCCGCTGCGTAGTCCGCGTGCGTGACCACGTAAATGTGGTCGGCCGGGACGACCGACTTCATCCGTCGAAAGGTTTGCTGAAGGAGGGTCTCGCCGGTGCCCAAAATGTCGAGAAACTGCTTGGGTTTGCGCGAGGTCGAGGTTGGCCAAAAGCGCGAACCGACTCCGCCCGCCATGATTACGGCATAGTTGTGTTCCATAGCCCGTTGGGTTAGTCGGCAAAGGTAGGGAAGTCCCCGAGGTCGTACCTTTGCCGCCTCGACTGTTTTCGGTCAATTACGCACCATCCGATGAAAAACATTGTACTCTTTGGCCCTCCAGGGGCGGGAAAGGGCACGCAAAGTGCGCTGCTCGTCGACGAATTTGCGCTGGTCCACCTGTCTACGGGCGATATTTTTCGCCGCAACATTCGCGAAGCCACCGAGTTGGGTCGATGGGCGAAGTCGTTCATGGATCAAGGCCAGTTGGTGCCCGACGACGTAACCATTGCCATGCTCAAGGACGAGTGGTCCAAGCACCCCGGGGCGGCTGGCTTCATTTTCGACGGTTTTCCGCGCACGTCCGCACAGGCCCAGGCCCTGGACGAGCTGCTTGCCGACTCGGGAACGGGCGTAACGGCCATGATTGGCCTAGAGGTCGACGACGAGGAATTGGTCAAGCGCCTGCTCGAGCGCGGCGCCACGTCCGGCCGCGCCGACGACGCCAACGAAGACGTTATTCGCCAGCGCCTTGCTGTGTACTACCGCGAAACCGCCCCCGTGCAGTCCTACTACGAAGCCCAAGGCAAGTACCGTGGACTCAGTGGCGTGGGCAGCATCGACTCCATTACCGCGAATCTTCGCAGCCTCATTCAATCGCTTTAACTCGTTACTTAAGTGGCCGATTCCAATTTTATTGACTACGTCAAGGTCTTCTTGCAGTCGGGCCACGGAGGCGGCGGCAGCCGCCACTTCTTTCGCGCCAAAGGCCTGCCCAAGGGCGGACCCGACGGCGGAGACGGCGGTCGCGGCGGCCACATCATCTTAGAGGCAAACCCCCAAATGTGGACGCTGATCCACCTCAAGTACCGCAAGCACATTAAAGCCGACCCGGGCGAAAACGGCAACCGAAACCTGCGCATCGGGGCCAGCGGGGAAGACATCGTGCTCCAAGTTCCGCTCGGTACCGTAGTTAAGGACGCCGAAACCGGCGAACTCCTGTGCGAACTCACCCAAGCCGGTGAGCGCAAGGTCTTCCTGCCTGGAGGTCGCGGAGGCCGCGGCAACGCCTTCTTCAAAAACTCGGTCAACCAAGCCCCCGAACACGCCCAACCCGGTGAACCCGGTCACGAAGGCTGGTTCCTGCTCGAGCTCAAGGTATTGGCCGACGTGGGACTGGTGGGCTTTCCCAATGCCGGCAAGTCCACGCTTTTGAGCGCGGTAAGCGCCGCCAAACCAGAAATTGCGGACTACCCCTTTACCACCTTGGTGCCCAACTTGGGCGTGGTGGCCCACCGCGACTACACCTCCTTCGTCATGGCCGACATCCCTGGCCTCATCGAGGGAGCTGCCGAGGGGCGCGGACTCGGTCACCGCTTTTTAAAGCACATTGAGCGCAACGCCTTGCTGCTCTTTCTCGTGCCCTGCGACGCCCCCGACGTAGTCGAACAGTACCATATTCTGCTCGGAGAACTCGAGCGCTTTAATCCCGAACTGCTCACCAAGCGCCGCGTGCTCGCCATCTCCAAGACCGACATGCTCGACGAAGAGCTTTTGGGCCAGCTCTTGAACGAGGCGAAGCCGCGCTTGCCCAAGGACCTGCCCCTTACTACGTTCAGCAGCGTGACGGGTCAGGGTCTCGACCGCCTGAAGGATTTGCTATGGGATTCCTTGAATCGCTCGATCGACTAGACCGCGAGGCCTTCTTCGCCCTCGCCGGGCAGGGCGGTCCCATGGCCGACGCGGTCTTTGCCGTGATTTCCAGTACCTGGGCTGCCGTCGCCGTGTGGTTTCTGTTATGGGCCATGCGCCGCCGCGACGTCGATATAGCCTCATGGATTTGGCTGCTGATCGCGATGCTCGCCGCCTATGCGCTCGCCGATTGGACGTCCAGCGCCCTCAAAGAACTTCTCGCTCGTCCCCGTCCCTGCTGGGAACTTGAAGGCAGGTTTCGCTTGGTGGGCCGATGCAAGGGCCAATTTGGACTGGTGTCGGGCCATGCGGCCACTACCTGGGCCCTACTTACCGTTTTCTGGCGCAGCCAACCGCCTCGCGGCCTCGCGGCATTGGCCCTGCTTTGGTCGCTGTCCGTGTCCGTTTCGCGGGTGTACCTCGGCGTTCACTACCCCGGCGACGTGCTCGCGGGCGCCCTCGTGGGCATCGCGCTGGGTGCCCTCATCCTGCGAATCCGTCCCCTACCTTCCCGCGCATGAACGCACTCGCCGTGGCCTTGGG
>Ga0315906_10011820_pt1 | contig 10157 bp, 10 predicted proteins | sample LakEriMetagenome_4_FD_203526 | JGI IMG/M metagenome (GOLD analysis project Ga0315906, IMG submission 203526) | Freshwater fungal communities from buoy surface, Lake Erie, Ohio, United States - Buoy 2 MA122 | ecosystem: Environmental > Aquatic > Freshwater > Lake > Lake biofilm | place: USA...
CATCAGCCAGAGTGGTTTTCTTTACTGATTTATCCTTTGTGAACCCTTGATACGCCGCCCAAGGATTTCCGCCATGCAAGCTCATGTATTCGCCTAGTTTCTTTGCTCGTTCTGAGTTTATCTGGTGCCGGGTATCGCAAAGCGAAATGCCGCAATTGAATTAAGCCAGCGAGATTAGGTCTAAGTAATCTTCATTCCAAAGATCTTCCACACCATCTGGCAAGAGCAAGACTCGTTCCGGCTGAAGTGCAGTAACTGCGCCTTCATCATGCGTTACTAGGACTACCGATCCCTCATAGTTGTGTAACGCATCCAGAATTTCAGCGCGGCTTGCTGGATCAAGGTTGTTCGTGGGTTCATCTAAGAGCAGAACATTTGCAGCAGATACCACCAACATGGCAAGGCTCAATCGAGTTTTTTCGCCACCAGATAGAACGCCAGCTGGTTTGGCAACTGCATCTCCAGAAAACAGGAATGATCCGAGCACATTACGTACTTGAGCGTCATTCATGTCACCTGAGGCAGACACCATGTTCTCTAGAACTGATCTCTGTGGATCAAGAGTTTCGTGTTCCTGTGCGTAATAGCCAACTTTGAGACCATGGCCGGGCTGAATCTCTCCAGTGTCTGGCGTATCTACTCCCGCCAGAATTCGAAGTAATGTCGTCTTGCCAGCACCGTTTAATCCGAGCACAACAACTTTGCTGCCTCGGTCGATTGCTAGATCAACATCAGTAAAGATTTCCTGTGAACCATAGACCCGACTTAATCCAGTTGCCATAAGCGGTGTTTTACCGCACGGTGCTGGAGTTGGGAATCGAAGCTTGGCAACTCGATCTGCCTGACGAACTGTTTCTAGACCACTCATCAATTTGTCTGCTCGTTTAAGCATGCTTTGCGCAGCTTTTGCTTTGGAAGCCTTCGCGCGCATTCGATCAGCTTGAGCCTGTAAAACTTGTGCTTGCTTTTCGGTATTTGCGCGTTCGCGCTTGCGGCGACGTTCATCAGTCTCGCGCGAATTTAAGTATTCTTTCCAACCTACGTTGTAGAGATCTAGTGTCTGGCGATTAGCATCCAGATAGAACACGCGATTAACTGTGGCTTCAAGAAGTTCAACATCGTGACTGATAACAACTAATCCCCCTTGATGATTAGCCAGAAAGCCACGTAACCAAACAATCGAGTCGGCGTCTAAGTGGTTAGTTGGTTCATCCAAGAGCAATGTTTCCGAGCCGCTGAAAAGGATTCGAGCCAGTTCAATTCTGCGGCGCTGACCACCAGATAAAGTCCCAAGCGTTTGAGCCAGAATGTCTACGGTAAGACCAACACTGGCCGCAAGTGAGGCTGCCTCACTCTCAGCGGCATAGCCACCAGCAGTTTGGAATGACTCTTCAGCGCTGGCATATTTTCGCATTGCCTTGTCTCGAACTTTTTCATCCTCGGAACCCATATCGATTTCACACTGCCGCATTCGCTTAATGAGATCATCAAGGCCACGTGCGCTAAGGATTCGATCCATAGCAACTACATCTAAATCACCAGTTCTAGGATCCTGCGGCAGATAACCGACCGACGCAGATGTAGCGATCACACCTTTTGCCGGCTGAACTTGCCCGGCCAGGACTTTAGTAAGAGTGGTTTTACCAGCACCATTTCTGCCAACTAGTCCGACGCGATCACCGCTATCTACGCGGAAAGTAGCTCCAGATAGCAGCAGCTCGGCTCCAGCGCGCAATTCAATGTCTGTTGCTTGAATCACGGTGAAAGCAGGCCAATCTATAAGAGTGCGAGAACTCGCAAACTCAATGTTATCGCGAGAAACTACAGGTTAAAACCGAGTGCGCGTAGCATTTCGCGACCTTCGTCTGTGATCTTGTCTGGACCCCATGGTGGCATCCAAACCCAGTTCAATTTGAAATCAGAAACGTGACCATCTAGCGCGGCACGAGTTTGATCTTCAATCACGTCGGTAAGAGGGCAGGCTGCAGACGTAAGTGTCATGTCGATGGTTGCGATATTTCCTTCATCGACGGTGACTGCGTAAACCAAACCAAGATCGACCACATTGATACCAAGTTCAGGATCTACGACATCTTTCATTAATTCAAATACATCATCTTCTTGTAGCACGGTCATTAGTTTTGCTCCTTGTTTGATTCTGTAGAAATTTTAGATTCATTGCTATCTGCTCCGGCTTGAATTGCCGCATCTTTCCATGCCATCCATGCCAATAGTGCGCACTTCACTCGTGCTGGATATTGCGCCACACCCGCTAGCGCAATACCGTCGCCAAGAATGTCCTCGTCGGCTTCAACTGTGCGCTGCAACATAGCAATCAGGTGCTCAACTGCAGCTTCGCCGGATTCGAAATCCATATTGTTTATCTGATCGAACATGATTGATGCAGATGCCTGGCTAATTGAACAACCCATATTGTCGTAAGAAACGACGATCTTGCCGTCTGCTCCCCGACTGACTCGTAGTGTGATCTCATCACCACAAGTTGGATTGACGTGATGAACTTCAGCATCAAACTGCTCTGCTAATCCCTTGCCATGTGGTCGCTTGTAGTGGTCGAGAATTATTTCCTGATACATGTTTTCAAGTTTCATGATCAAACTCCAAAGAACTTCTTGGCTGAATAGATGCCGGCAACTAATGCCTCAACATCTTCAAGATCGTTATAGATATAGAAAGTAGCGCGCGTGGTTGCTTGAACTCCGTAGCGAATACAAGCTGGTTTAGCGCAATGCTGACCTACCCGAACCGCAATTCCGCTTTCATCCATTACTTGACCCACATCATGAGGATGTAATCCCTCCAGCACGAACGAAACTGCAGATCCTCGATCTACTGAATTCTCTGGACCGATTACACGCAGACCAGGAATGTCTGCTAGTCCAGCAAGGGCGGCTTCTGTGAGCATGTGTTCGTGCTCAGCAACATTGTCCATACCAAGTGCTCGCAGGTAGTCGGCAGCAGCTGACATGCCTACCGCTTGGGCTGCCATCGGTACTCCAGCTTCAAACCGCTTTGGTGGAGCCGCAAACGTAGTGCGCTCCATCGAAACTGATTCGATCATTGAGCCACCTGAAATGAATGGCGGCATGGCAGAAAGCACTTCTGATTTCCCCCAGAGACATCCAATACCAAGAGGACCAAGCATCTTGTGGCCGCTCCAAGCGATGAAGTCAACACCGAGTGCAACTACATCAACGGGCATGTGTGGCACGCTCTGGCAAGCATCTAGGAACACCAAGGCTCCGACTGTCTCCGCAAGCTTGACGATCGCCGGGACGTCGTTCACAGTTCCTAGCAAATTTGATTGGTGAGTAACAGCCACGATCTTGGTCCGCTTGTTAAACAAACTGGTGACACTTAAATCCAAGCGACCATCTTCGGTAAGGCCTATCCAGCGAAGTGTCGCGCCTGTCTTTTCGCATAGTTCTTGCCATGGCACCAAGTTCGCGTGATGTTCCATCTCAGAAACAAGAATTTCATCACCTTCGGCTAGAACAAACCGTTCGGCACCTTTAGGCAAAGGAGCGCCACGTTGTGACTTAAGAGTTGCATTCAAAAATGAATATGAGACTAGATTTATCGCCTCAGTTGCATTCTTGGTAAACACCAAGTCATCTGTCCGTGCCCCAATAAAACTTGCAATGTTGGCTCTGGCATGTTCAAACGCATCTGTTGCTTCTTCTGCCAGTAGATGGGCGCCACGATGAACTGCTGCGTTATGAGTTTCGTAGAAGTTACGTTCAGCATCGAGTACCTGGAACGGCTTTTGCGAAGTCGCTCCACTATCTAGGTACACCAAGCGATGATCATTGCGAACTGTCCGTTTGAATATCGGAAAGTCCGCCTTGATCGAAGCAACGTCTAGTTTGGACATAAGTTAGGCAGTTACGTATTGGGCGTAGCCGTTAGCTTCGATGTCATCAGCAAGTTCTGGTCCACCTTCACGAACAATGCGACCATCGTAGAAAACGTGAACGAAGTCAGGCTTTACATACTTCAGGATACGAGTGAAGTGAGTGATCAGAAGTACACCAGTCTCACCCTTGGCGCAAACACGATTGATTCCTTCAGAAACTACGCGCAGAGCGTCAACGTCAAGACCAGAGTCGGTTTCATCAAGAACTGCAATCTTTGGATTGATAAGTTCCATCTGAAGAATCTCAGTGCGCTTGCGTTCGCCACCAGAGAAGCCTTCGTTGACATTACGTTCGGCGAACTGAGGATCAATCTGTAACCCAGCCATTGATTCCTTTAGTTCCTTGATCCAGTGACGAAGGTTTGGTGCTTCGCCACGAATCGCAGTGATTGAAGTACGTAGGAAGTTTGAAATTGAAACGCCTGGCACTTCAACTGGGTACTGCATAGCAAGGAACAGACCGGCGCGAGCGCGCTCGTCCACACTCATCTCAAGTACGTCTTGGCCATCAAGTGATACCTGTCCACCAGTAATGGTGTACTTCGGATGTCCAGCAATGGCGTAAGCAAGAGTTGACTTACCCGATCCGTTTGGACCCATAAGTGCATGAATTTCGCCAGCCTTAACGGTCAAGTCAACGCCGCGCAAAATTTCTTTGGGACCATCTTCGGTAGTTACCTCAACGGTTAAACCCTTAATTACTAGAACTGACATGACTAACTCCTCGCGCTTTCAGTTAATGAAACAAAAATCATTGGATCGGATTGGTTTTCTTCTAGCTTTATTGCAAATGTCTTTAGTGCCGATGTTGCAGGTGGTCCAGATGGCTTTCCAGTTCGTAGATCAAAGGAAGATCCATGAAGCCAGCATTCGATTGCGCAGCCTTCGATGTCACCTTCGCTAAGCGAAACTTCGGAGTGCGTACAGATGTCGCTTACTGCAAAGATTTCATCAGCTACCTTCGCCAACAAAACATCTTCACCGTCTACAACCACTCGCATCGGCTTGGAATCTTCCAAGGCCGACTTGCGAACTGTTTCGAACATTGTGGTCATTAGATACGTCCACCTAAACGAGCCTCGATACTGTCTCGCACACGATCATTGATCTCTGGTACTGCTATCTGTCCCAATAGATCTTCAAAGAATCCGCGCAGAACTAACTTGCGAGCTTCTTCTTCATTGATGCCACGTGACTGTAAATAGAACAACTGCTCATCGTCAAAGCGACCAGTGGTGCTGGCATGTCCAGCTCCAACGATTTCGCCAGTTTCAATTTCTAAGTTAGGAACTGAATCAGCTCGCCCGCCGCCACTAAGAACTAAGTTGCGGTTGATTTCATAAGTATCAGTGCCAATTGCGTTGGCACGAATCAATACGTCGCCAACCCAAACAGTATGAGCATCTTCGCCATCTAGAGCACCCTTGTAAACAACATTGCTTCGGCAGTTCGCTTCGCTGTGATCAACAAATAGTCGATGTTCAGTGTGCTGTCCAGCGCCTGCGAAATAGAGACCGATCAACTCAGCTTGTCCGCCTGTTGCTGCGTAATGAACGCTCGGCAGGATGCGAACAACATCTCCACCAAGTGTTACCGATACGTGCTTTACCGACGCGTCTTTTCCAAGTGTGATGCGATGCTGAGCAAGATGAACTGCCGAAGCATCCCAGTCTTGAAGTGAAACTACAGTTACCGCTCCACCATCAGCCACATTGATGTCAATGTTTCCGGCGTAAGTAGCAGCGCCAATGTGGTCAACGATTACCACTGCACTGGCAAACTTCTCGACATTAATGTCTAGCTGTCCAAAAGCGACATCGCCAGACCCAACAATCGAAACAATTACAGATTCTGAAAGATTCTGATTCGCCTCAATAGTTAGCGTCGAAACCGCTTCTAACTGTGACCAAGCTCCGGCTGCAATCTTGTCAGTGAAGCCAATTCGATCTGTTGACTTAGCTCCTGCGATCTCGAATCTTGAGCCAGCAACTTTGTTTACAGCAATTGCCATACTTCCAGTTGCAACTACGTTTCCTTGATGCAAGTTATGAAGTCTAGACATCGGAGTAAACCGAAACTCTTCATCACGACTTGTTGGTGTTGGGAAATCAGATGGATCCAAAGATCGAACTACAGGAGTGTGATCCTTCGGTGGAACTATCGCAACTTCGCGCTCTTTTACTTCTGTCATAACTAACCGACAGCACCTTCCATTTGAAGTTCAATTAGACGGTTTAGCTCAAGTGCGTATTCCATCGGCAATTCGCGGGCAATTGGTTCAACGAAGCCACGAACGATCATCGCCATTGCTTCGTCTTCTTCAAGACCGCGAGACATTAAGTAGAACAACTGATCCTCAGAAACTTTAGATACCGAAGCTTCGTGACCTAACGAAACATCATCATCACGAACATCTACATACGGATATGTGTCGGAACGTGAAATGTCATCCACTAGCAAGGCATCACACTTAACGGTGCTCTTGCTGCCATGGCAACCTTCAAGGACCTGGACTAAACCACGGTAAGAAGTTCTGCCACCGCCTCGGGCTACAGACTTGCTGATGATTGATGAGGAGGTAAATGGCGCAGCGTGAACCATCTTGGCTCCAGCATCTTGATGCTGACCTTCACCGGCAAATGCGATAGAAAGTGTTTCGCCTTTTGCATGTGGACCTTGTAGCCAGATTGCTGGGTACTTCATGGTCACCTTTGAGCCAATGTTTCCATCGACCCATTCCATGGTTGCACCTTCATGAGCAACAGCACGCTTGGTTACCAAGTTGTAAACGTTGTTCGACCAGTTTTGAATCGTCGTGTAACGGCAGCGTGCACCCTTCTTAACGATGATTTCTACAACGGCTGAGTGCAGTGAATCACTTGAATAGATAGGCGCAGTGCAGCCTTCTACGTAGTGAACATAAGCATCTTCGTCAACGATGATTAGGGTTCGTTCGAACTGACCCATATTTTCAGTGTTGATTCGGAAGTAAGCCTGCAATGGAATGTCCACATGCACACCCTTTGGGATGTAAATGAACGATCCGCCTGACCATACTGAAGTATTTAGAGCAGCAAACTTGTTATCTCCAACTGGAATAACAGTTCCGAAGTACTCCTTGAAAAGTTCTTCGTGCTCGCGCAGACCTGTGTCAGTGTCTACGAAAATTACACCCAGCTCTTCCAGATCTTCGCGGATCTTGTGATAAACAACTTCTGATTCATACTGCGCAGCAACACCAGAAACTAGGCGCTGCTTCTCTGCTTCAGGAATACCTAAGCGATCGTAGGTGTTCTTAATGTCATCCGGAAGATCGTCCCAACTGGTGGCTTGCTTTTCAGTTGAACGCACGAAGTACTTGATGTTGTCGAAATCGATACCCGACAAGTCACTACCCCAGTTAGGCATTGGCTTCTTGCCAAACAGATTTAAACCTTTAAGGCGAAGATCTAGCATCCACTGTGGCTCACTTTTTAAGCCTGAGATGTTGCGAACGACTGATTCGTCAATGCCGCGTCGCGCGTTGACTCCAGCTAGGTCATTATCGTGCCATCCAAACTCGTAATTTCCGAGTGCGTCAAGATGTTCCTGTTGGGTTGTCATGCGTTTTCCCTTCGTGTGTGTGGAACTAATGTCGTGCAAACTGCGTTACCTTTTGCGATTGTTGCCAAGCGTGTGACATGGACTCCGGTCAATTCGGAGAATGCCTTGGTTTCTTCTTCGCAAAGTGTTGGGAACTCAACAGCAACGTCGCCCATAGGACAGTTGTGTTGGCAAATCTGTGTGGACCCGTAAAGTCCAGGCGTTTCAGTCGCGGCAAATCCATCTTGATTAAGCGCATCAATCAGAGCGACAGCACGCTCTTCAATGGTTGCAAGTCTTGAGATCTCTTTGTGTCGACTAACAAAATCTTTTGCGATTGAACTAGCAAACTCAGTAACGGCCCCGGAGCCTGCTGTTGAATTCAAATACTTAACGGCGCTTAGTCCTAAACTTTCTTGGTGTTGGCCAAATCGTGCGCGACCGGCTGCGGTGAGCATAAACACGCGAGATGGTCGGCCTCGTCCACGTTTTGAATCCAGAGCAGCTGGACCGTACGGCGCGCGCTCACTTGATTCAACTAAACCGGTTTCAAGTAATTGATCTAATTGCTTGCGAACCGCAGCTCCTGAAAGCCCCAAGGTCCGTGCCACGTCAGTGGCGGTAGAAGGGCCGGCCTGCAAAAGCGTGCGCGCAACCGTGGCGGCAGCAGATCCTTCGAATTTCACAACTTCATTGTTGCGTATATCGCCTAAATCCGCACCTCCGGGGTTCCACTACCTGAAGTACCCAATAAGCACTAGTTAGATAAGGCCTTTAGGCTGTAAGTGTGATTCCCCCAAAACTGCGCACTTGGCAACACCGAACCCTTATCGCCAACTTGATAGCTCAAACCGGCATCGTTCTTACGGGAGCCACGGTACGCCTTACCGCTTCTGGGCTGGGGTGCCCGACTTGGCCGGAATGCGTTGCTGGTTCGATTGCCCCGACTTCAGAGCAAACCGAGGCTTTTCATAAATACATTGAGTTTGGCAATCGCCTGCTTACCTTTGTTTTATTGATCGTTGCCATCGCATCCTTGTTTGCTGTCTATAAGCACAATCAGGAACGTCGACTAGCGGGCCTAGCTAAACGTAGATCGTTAACTATTTTAGCGCTTGGAATACTGTTTGGAATTTTTGCGCAGGCAATTTTGGGCGGAATTACGGTTCTTACCGGATTGCATCCTTTGATTGTCGCCGCACACTTCATGGTTTCTATTGGACTAATTACAGTTGCAGTTATCTTGTTAGTTAAAGCGCAAGAAGCAGATGACCGTCCAGTTGCACTTCAAGTTGCCAAACCAATTGATCTTGGGATGCGAATTCACATTTGGTTGGCATTAGTTGTTATCGCAGTCGGAACTTTGGTTACTGGTTCTGGCCCTCATGCCGGTGATACAAACGACATAGTTCGGCTTGGTTTTGAGTTTCGTAACATCACAACTATTCACGCCGCACTCGTCTGGCTCTATCTGGGGCTAACAGCTGGACTTCTGGTTGCACTTCTGGCCACAGCTGCGCCAAAGCACGTAACTAAGCAGACATGGATAGTGGTTGGCGTTTGTATTGCACAGGGTTTCGTTGGCTACACGCAGTTCTTTACGGGACTGCCCTGGGGATTAGTGGCAGTGCATGTACTTGGCGCTTGCCTACTTTGGATATTCACCGTGAGGTTTTATCTAGCTCGTACTACCCGAGGCTGACTTACAGGAACGGATCAATACCAATTGCGAGGAAAATTAGCGAAAGGTATGAGATTGACCAGTGAAACAGTCGCATTGGATTTAGGTCATCTAGATTCTTTCGAACTCTGGAACGCAACGCATATGCCTCAAAGATAAACAGCGCACCACTGGCTACGGCTATTGCTGAATAGAGCCAATTCATTCCGGCAATCGGAATCAGAGCCAAAGTAGTTGCGACCATAACCCATGAGTAAATGATGATCTGTTTTGCAACTACATGCGGAGTATCTGTAACCGGCAGCATAGGTACGCCGGCTGCGGCATAGTCGTCTTTGTAGCGAAGTGAAAGTGGCCAGTAGTGCGGTGGCGTCCAAAAGAAAACAATCAAAAAGAGAACCACTGGTGTCCAAGAAAGCGAACCAGTTACTGCGCTCCAGCCAATTAGTACTGGCATGCAGCCGGCAGCTCCTCCCCACACGATGTTTTGTGAAGTGCGACGTTTAAGCAACATGGTGTAGCCGATTACATAAAACGCAATCGCAAAGGCTGCCAGAGCCGCTGACAATAAGTTGACCGTTAAAGCCAAAACTGAAACCGAAAGTACGGATAGGATCAATCCGAATGTCACAGTTCGAGAGCCTGAGATTTGTCCGGTAGCTGATGGTCGATGTGCAGTTCGGTGCATCATCGCGTCGATGTCGCGATCGAGGTAGCAATTTAGAACGTTGGCGCCGCCTGCCGCTAGCGTTCCGCCCAGCAGAGTCCAACAAACCAAGGCCCAAGCTGGAAAGCCACCCGCAGCCAGGAACATAGTTGGAATTGTGGTTACCAGCAGTAATTCAATAATTCGGGGCTTTGTTAGGGCTAGATAAGCCCGCCAGGTTGGTGTAATCCAAACAACATCTGACTTGGCGTTACTCAGATCGTTTAGTTGCGATGACACATAATGAGCCT
>Ga0315906_10011821_pt1 | contig 10157 bp, 16 predicted proteins | sample LakEriMetagenome_4_FD_203526 | JGI IMG/M metagenome (GOLD analysis project Ga0315906, IMG submission 203526) | Freshwater fungal communities from buoy surface, Lake Erie, Ohio, United States - Buoy 2 MA122 | ecosystem: Environmental > Aquatic > Freshwater > Lake > Lake biofilm | place: USA...
CTCCGGTCGGTATGGTTCAAGTTTCTTGTAATCCATATAAAGAAAATAGAGCACTAAAAGGCATCGATTTAGGACCAATCAAGGATGAAGTATTAGAAATATTTAAACCTGAACTTGAAAAAGAAATTTTATCATACAGAGTTATTAAAAAAATTGCTGAAAGAGAGGCTACTGAAAAATCTGTTGGGTTTACACAAAGAGATATGATTGCAATGTATGGTAAGGCACCTTCTTATGACCCTGTCACTAACTCTGTAAATGCCTACGATTTTCTAAAGAAAAATTCAGGGGGACACAAATGTATAACAAACATTTCTGCAATAAATTATGTTTATAGTGGATACGACAAACCTTACACGAAAGATTTACCGAAAGAAACTTTACCGATAGCAAATTATGAAGGTGATAATTCTTTTGTAAAAGAATTAAAAAGTAAGTTATTAAAGTTCAGAAGTTTGTCTGAAAAACAAGTATCAGCGGGACTTAATCAAATCAAGAAAGAAGGTGGAGTAACTGACTCTATGGAACAATTCGAAGTGAAAAGAACATCCTCTGATTTAGTTAAAGATTTTCAAAATAAGTTTATTGAAATATTACAAAATAAAATTAGTGGCGGTCAAAACATGAATGAGATTGAACATAAATTAAAAAAAAAAGTCAAAGAATCTAATTCTAACGTAAAATTTGGGACATCAGGAGATTTAGGAAAAACCCCTGGAATACATATTTATCTTTTCGACGATAAAAAGATAGGGTATTCAAACCTCTTAAATTTCGAAGATTCATGGGATTTAGATTCGGACATACCAATGTTTTATAAAAATTCCGAGTTTTGTAAAAAAAAATGTGAAGACGAATTCTTCAATTCAAAAAATTCGTTATACTTATATGATTTGAAAGTTCATCCTGATTACAGAGGAAATGGTTATGGTGAGAGTTTGATGGAAAAATGTCATGAAATTGCTAAAAATATGGGGTTTGATTATATAACACTAATAACAAATCGGAACAATGAGCCCGCCCAAAATTTATATAAAAAATTAGGATACGATATCCATCAAAGTAATGGAATTAAAGACTTCTATTACAAAAAAATATGAAATAATCTAAATAATCATATTGATTACATCACCTTCCTCGATACCTAATTTTTCACAGGTTCCACCCTCCAATTCAAGGACCAAATCCCCAAATCCCTTAAAACGAGGACAATTTTTTTCGTGACAAGGTTCGCAGTTTGAATGAATTTTTGTAATTTCGTTCCCATTAATAAAAATTATGTCCAAAGGAACAATACAATCTTTCATCCAAAATGAATGGTTGCCAGAACCCATCAGAAATAACATACCATCAAAGCCATTATTGAACCTTCTTTTCTTCATGCCATTTTGAATGGCTTCTCTTATGGCGGCAATTTTAACTTTGAACTTTGAACTATTTATTGATATAATCATACAGATAAATATAACAAAAAAATGGAATTGAAAAGATATTCAGGTGTTTTAATCAGATGTAAAGATAAGGTTTTACTTTGCCAAAGAAGTTTTGATGAGGATTCAAGACCAGGTGAGTGGTCAATTCCTTGCGGTCATCAAGAAAAAAACGAAGATAAGCTGTCTTGTGCCATAAGAGAATTATATGAAGAAACAAACATTCAAGTAAGTCCGAGAGATTTGGCTTACGTGGGTGGAATTAAAACTAATGATGAATCAAATAATTATGTGAGAGGAATATTGAGTGTGTTTGTTATGGATTCAGATGAAGAAATTTATCCTGATTTGACAGGTGCGAAAGATGGACAAGAACACCAAGAATGTGGATATTTTACCATAGATAATTTACCATCACCATTAGGTTCAGGACTAAAAGATATTATCAACAAGTTATTATCAAAAAAATTTTCAACAATTAATATATAATATTGAATTTTTTTTTACATAGTATTGATTTTTATAAATATTGTTATATTTATCTTATCATAATATCAGCCAACAAAACCCCCTATATTTAGTTGGTTTATACTTTAAGCCCCACTTTCGAATTAGTTTTTGATAAGTGGGGTTTTGTTTTTCAGAAAACTTTTTTTACCTTTGTAGAACCAAAAACAAAAACTATGAAAGAAGGAATTGATGATATCTTTTTTGTTGTCGGAGCAGTATTCTGTCTGACAGTGATAATTCTAAAAGTAGTTGTAACAGTTGTAAATGCCTTTCTACTATGACTATAGGACAAGTAATTTATTTTGTTGGTATGACAGCACTTTGTCTATACTTAATTTATTGTATGATTTTTAAAGACGGTAAACTCGTAAAATAATGAAAACATTCTCAATCAAAATCCAACACGAAACATTCGGAACGCTAATTAACGAGACAATTGTAGACGCAATTCAGTTCAAACTATTTCTCAAAGCAATCAACGCTTCGTTGGAACTTAAAGACGACTTGTCATTTTTCAACGGAGAGGATTTTCTCTTTCACATACCCTTTAAATTTTTGAAAGAGTCCCTTATACTTACATCCGTTAATGAGGTAGAACTCGCCCAACGTATGAAAAGTAAAGTTGAGGCATTAGTGACAAAAGAAACACGATGAACAAAAAAGTATCTTTGGTAGTAATTCCAAAACAAAACGAAGAGATTACACAATGTAGAACCATTATGAGTAAAGAAGGTCGTATGACCATCGCAACTTATGACCACACAGTAAAAGAAGAACTTAAATCTGGATTCACTCCTGTGGAGTATTACTTTGTGGATGACCAGCCCATATTACCCAATAATTATTATATCTCATATGAGAATGGTCCCACATTAAAACTTCATACTGAGATTGACCATGTTATGAACAAAGGTCAATTCAAAAAAGGTGAGAGAAGAGTTTATCTTACTGAGAAAGATGTGTATTGGTTTTATAAGTCAGATACCAAAGAATATTTTGACTTTGCACCTTGGCATTTGAATGAAATAGTTGAAAAAGGATTTACTTGTTTTGTAAAAGAAAAAGATAACGAATGTAATGGGGAGACCTGTTTAAATTGTAATTGTCATGAATTCAAAGAAGAAAATTTTGTACCAGACAAATACAGAGAAAATTTTGTGATTGTCGTTTAATGTTCTTATATTTGTAGAACCAAAACGATAAACTATGATAACTGTTGAAAAAGACACCCAAATCACAATTGTTTGCACATTTGAAGGTCAAAACGAAAACGAGTTTTTTGATTTTGATGTGTGTAAAAAAGGAGATGTGTTGAGGTCAGAGAATTTGTATAATGAACTTTCGTTTGAACCCGAAGTATTACAGGTAAATTATTTCATCGGAGAAACATTTATTAAAGGATATTCTAAAATTGTAAATTGTAATTAATATGGAAACCCCAATCCAAAAAGCAATAAAAATGTGTGATGACCTCTTGGCAGAACTCGAGGTAATGTCACGAACCGACTATGATGGTGCTCAACCCCGCATCGAAATGGTAGAACTCGTATCAGGTAAAATCCGCTCGTTGGTAACAGACGAGAAGGAAATGATTAATCAGATTTATTCAAACTGCGAAAAAATTAAGTTACAGTAATTGTGAAAAGGTTTATTGTCATTTTGTCAGTTATTTTGGGTTTTATGACATCTTGTCAGAAAGAGGACCCTATTGACCCCCCGACATATAATCAAATCAATCAACCACCAACTACTGATATTCCTAAATTTGCTGGTTCCACTTGGGTAATATATAAGTTTCAAACCTTATATTTCGTGACCGACCCAGAGTTAGTCACCGATACTTTGATATTCATCAATAACACCGAACTAAAATATAATGGTGTAATTTGCGAATACTCGTTCTACCCAAGTGGATATCTGTGGTATTTTGAACTAAAACAAACTCCAAGATTTATTGGAAGTATAAATGCGTTTTTAAGTGAAGGACCAATTAATTATGGTGAGATTTTATCACAAGAATTCACAAATGTTTATAACCGAAATCAAAAATGGTTGGTTTGGATGAAAAAAGTAAATTGACCCTCTTGACCTTTTAAACAACAATTCTTATACTTTCAAAACAAATTCGTCAAACAAAAAATTGTACTAATATGGCAAAGTTCCGAAATTCCGCAGTTGTAGAGAAATTAGAAAATATCGCACCAAAAGAAAACTTGGTTGCATCAAACGCAGTTCCGAAACCTGATACGACAAATCTTCAAGGGTTCGAGGCTTATTCAATTGAAAATTGGCTCCGCCTTATTTCATTATTGAACACCTCAAAACTCGAGAGTCAGTATTATCGTTCAGAGACAGAAACTATGAAAGAGTTGAAATCTCTTGTGGATATCTGTGGTAAAGAGGACCCATATTTTGTGGCCCAGTGTATCGTGTATTCTCGTTGTATCGGTGAGGGTATGAGAAGTATTAATCATTTGGCGGCAGTTTATCTTGCTCCATATATGAGTGGTAAAGATTGGTCAAAACGTTTCTTCTCAGGTTGGGATAAGAAAGCCCAAAAAGGTGGCACTGTGTTCCGTCCTGATGATATGAGTGAGATGGTTAGTTGTTTTACCGCCCTTAATGGTAAGTCAATCACCAACTCTATGAAAAAGGGTTTTGCCTCTACGTTAGAGAAACTTGACACATACTCACTTTTGAAGTATAAGAGTTCGATTTTGGACTTGTTCAATTTGGTTCATCCAAAACAAGAAAACTCAAACGCCACCGTTGAATTCGAAGGTAAGGTTGTTCCAACGTTTGAAGCCATCGTTAAAGGTTATAATGTATCGGCAGATACTTGGGAAGTTGCTCAGTCAGATGCGGGACAAGTTGTGGCTCAGGCGGTTCGTGAAGGTAAAATCTCAACCGAAGAAGCGAAACAAGTTCTCACTGAGGCAAAGTCTGAGAATTGGAAAGGATTACTTACCGAAAACAAACTTGGTATCTTGGCCGCAGTTCGTAACATTCGTAACATTCTGTTGAACAAACCTGATGGTGATACTATTGACAAGTTGTGTTCACTTTTGAGTGACGAAGTTGCAATCCGAAACGGAAAGGTAATGCCATACCAGTTAGATATGGCAAACGAAGTTTTAATATCAGAATTTAACGATTCAAACTCTCGTAAGGTTTCAAAGGCGTTACTTGATGGTTATGAAAAATCTATTCCGAACCTTGCTGAGTTACTTACAGGTAACAACCTTGTAATGATTGATATGTCAGGTTCTATGAACACAGGAATCAACGACCCTAAAGGGAAGTCACGTTACAAATCTACGTGTTTGGACAAGGCATCACTAATCGGTATGACAATCGCCAAGGCAGTAAACGCCGACGTAATTCGTTTCGGTTCTCACGCTGAGTATGTTTCTTACAATACAAACTCTGATGTGTTCAGTTTGTCAAAATCAATCATTCAAGGAATGGGAGGAACCTCACTGGCCCAAGCGTGGAACACGGCAGAAGCGTCAGGTCGTAAGTATGATAGAGTATTTATTCTGTCAGATAATGAGTGTAATGAAGGTTCAACTTACTCTCGATACAAGAGTTATGTTGAAAAAGTTGGAGACCCGTATGTCTATTCAATAGACCTAGCCGCTTACGGAACAATGGCTATCGCGGGACCAAAAGTAAGATACTACTACGGATATGGTTTTTCAATGTTCGAAGACATTGCAAAATCAGAATTCAACCCGATGCAACACATCGAAAAAATCCGCAAAGTAGAAATCTAATGGGGATTAGTTATGGGGTGAATGGTTGATTCACCCCATTTTTAAAAAAACAATCAACCCACTTGACTGGTGAAAAAAGTTTTACTAATATTGTAATATAGTTCTTTAAAAATAGACGTAGTAAGATTAGGGTTACTTCAATACATCGGTTCGAATCCGATACCTGTGAAAACAGGTTAGACAAGTGGATAAGTCGGAATTCTCATAAATTCAAAAACAACACCCCTGTTCATCATTCTCGTCACCTTATACTTTAAGGTAGTAAGTTAAGTGTTACTTCGAAATAATTTGGTATATTTAAATAAACACTTACGATATTCTCCTTAAATCGTTCTTTTCAGATAGTAATTCAAGAGTTACTTCTACAATTAAATTAAATCGCGCCCTATATGGGCATCTATCTACGAACGAAATCTAACCTTCGGGTTATTTTTCACCTAAAAACACTCTTGGAAAAATTCTTCTGGATTCATTTAAAAAGGGGACCATCGGGTCTCCTTTTTTTATTTTATCTACTATTTATAAAAAAAGGACATACTATGGTTAATATAATGATTTCTGAAGAACAACTTGCTAGATTGGTAAACAAAATGAAACCAGTTAACGAAAGCAAAGATGGTAGTTATATGGCAAAACAACAACTATTTACCATCGCAACAATGGCTCACGAAATGTGGCAAGCATTAGATGAGGGAGAACAATTGGACGATTGGATGGAATCAAAAATTTCACAAGCGGACCAAAGTATTACTTCCGTGGTTAAGGCTTATTTCTATGACGAGATAACCGATGACCAAAAAGGAATGGGAATGTTGAATTACGATGATTTAGTAATAGGAAAATAAAAAACGATATATTATGAAACCCCTCCAAAAATATTTTAGTTTGTTGGGGACACTTCTTGGACTTTTTCTACCATTATTTTTAGGATTAATTGCTGGTTTCGATAAACCCTCATTTTCAAGTTATTATTTTACAGATGCCAAACTATTTTTTATTGTTAGTTTGACAATCATATCATTAAGTTTTGTTACATTATCCAAAACTTGGTTCATACCCTGTTTATCACTTCTTATATTAACATACTTCAATTGTCACGACTACAACGAGATACACCAATTTGCCGCTCACTTATTTTTTGCTAGTTCAACTTATCTAATACTCAAAGACAAAAGGTTCAGGGGATTTGGATTTTTGATATTACTTGCAACTCCCATTGTATTTTTCTCAATTTACTATTTTGAACTAATCTCGGTTTTACTTATTTCAATTTTTCACCTATTTTATATGCGACTAATACTTAAAACAAAAAAACTATGAGAATATTACTTTTACTTTTGTTATTTCCAATTTTTTTACAATCTCAAACTATTTTAGAAGTCGGATATAAATTACAACTAACAAACTCATTAGGTGGAGTTAAACAACTTATAATTGCTTTTGATAGCACAACCTCAGATGGATTTGATAACTGTTGTGATGCAGCAACTTTCGGAGGACCAAACTCTTTTTTGGGTATATATACACTTCTAAATGGAAGTGTTTATTCGATTATGGCTTATGATAAATTGATAACTGACAGAAGTATTAGTTTATATACAACAGCAAATCCTGACCTTATTGAATTTACAATAAATGTTGTAGATACAATAGGTTATGAAAAAACAATAGTATCTTTATCTGATTCAGTATTTCCTGACCAAAAGTTCAACTTTCCTTATATCTGTCAAGGACCAATTACTGGTACAAGATTTACATTTCACACATCAGCACCCGTCAAATTAAATGTTATTAATGGTTGTGAGAGTGATAGTGGTGGTATGGTAATCATCAATAATCCGAATGATAAGTGGGCACAAGAATTAATCCTCGACGGTGATTTTATACAAAACGTAGACGATACAATAATAACAAACCTCCAAAGCGGTTCTTACCAATATAAATGGTATAATCAAACAGGAGAACAAACTATTGATTTTGAAGTTAATAACAATCCATTCGATTTTGATTTGTTATTACCCAATAATTATGTATGGATAGACGACCCTGGTATCATACCACAAGTATTCATAACGGGAAATTATGACCAAATAATGTGGAACTTTGGAGATGGAAGTGAACCGAGATATGACGATTTGAACCCTGTTTATTATTACTCAGAGGTTGGACAATATACATTAACTGTAACTGTAACGTCAGGTAATTGCACAAAAACTATTCAAGAAGTCATCACCGTAGATGATGTTTTTGGATTTCCTAACATAAAATCAAAAAAAAATGATTATCCATTCTATTATGGATTGGATGGTCGATTACACAAAAAATGAAACCAACAGGATTATTTGTGACTTGGATGTTATTAACAATTTTACTAACTTTCAGCATTATTGGTGTGATACTTTTCATACCTAACGGCACCAACCCTTCTACATGGATGCAAATAGGATTGAAATTGTTAGATAAAATTTGAATTTATGACACAACAAGATTTTGAAACTCATTTAAGACCCGCATACGAAGTTTATCTGAAAGAACATAAGTCAGAGCCTTTTGTTTTATTGGATGAGTGTGATTTGACATTCCAAGAATTTTTGAATAAAATTAAAAGTGGATATTCTTTTCCTCATATGTGGGGAGTTGATACAGAATTCGTATCTTTGTCTGATGAAGAACGACACAAACTTTGGTTCTCAAATAATTACGAAACAGGTATGGAGTTCAATCCTGAAATGACACCTGATTATGATAATGAATATTGGGAACCAACACCAACAAAAAAAATTATAGTAACATACAACAATAAGACATTTGAATTTTACGAACCTTTAAAATAAACAAAACATGGGAAAAGTAATTTTAGAATTTGATTCAGTCGAAGAGTCACAAGATGCGAGAGTTGCATTGGACGCCATGAAATGGAAAATGTCTATGTGGGACTTGGACCAAAAACTTCGCACGGTCACAAAACACGGTATTAAATTTTCAAGTAACAACCAAGAAGCAACATCAGAAGAAATCGATTTTGCCGATAAAGTTCGTGAAGAAATCCGAGACATACTTAATGGTTATGGTCTAAATTTAGAAGATTAATATGAAAATCAATAGAGAAGAACTATACAAACTCTATATGGAGTGGGTAGAACAAGTTACAGAGGAATGTGATTGGAAGACTTCATTTGGTCCTGAGGAAATAGTTGGAGCAATTGCTACCATTTTAGAAAATAATCCACATTTATATGAACAACCTAGATAAAACATACACAGCACTCCTACAAGACATACTTGACAATGGAGTTGAAAAGAAAGACCGCACAGGCACAGGTACACTAAGTGTATTTGGTAGACAAATCCGTCATAAAATGTCTGATGGGTTCCCACTACTTACAACCAAGAAGATGCATTGGAAATCAATCGTAACTGAATTGATTTGGTTCTTAAGGGGTGATACCAACATCAAATACCTTGTTGATAATGATTGTCATATTTGGGATGGTGATGTTTATAAGAATTATTGTAAGTACTTTATGGATGAATACTTAGAAAAAAATGAATTAGGTGAGTCTTATAGAAATAGTTTAAGACCATATCCAATAGAAGAATTCATCAACAAAATAAAAACAGATAGAATGTTTGCTTTTGAATGGGGTGAATTAGGTCCAATCTATGGTGCTCAGTGGCGTAGATGGTTTCCTGGTGGGGTTGACCAAATCGCAAACCTAATCAACGACCTTAAAACAAACCCAGACTCTAGACGACTAATGGTTAATGCTTGGAATGTAGGTGAATTAGACCAAATGGTACTTCCTCCTTGTCATTACGGATTTCAAGTTTATACAAGAGAGTTGAGTTGGGAGGAACGAGTTACATACTACGAAACTTCACTCGGTCGATTACACTTTGTTCCACCTTCACCAGATGCTCTTAATGCAAGAAACATTCCAACCAGAGCAATCTCTTTAATGTGGAATCAACGTTCAGTAGATACGTTCTTAGGTTTACCATTTAACATTGCTTCTTATGGTTTATTACTTGAAATCATCGCCAAAGAAGTAAATATGGTACCTGATGAATTAATTGGAAACTTAGGTGATGTACACCTTTATAGTAATCACATTGAACAAGCAAAAGAACAGATTGGTAGAGAATTGACATTGGAAGAAAGACATCAATTAGCATTACCAATATGGAAAGAAAAGTATGGACCTTTAGCGGATATGATGGTACCAACTAATATAGATAACACACCTTACAAAATCCCAACTCGAACAAGAGAACCATACCCACTACCAACATTAAATATTTTTGAACCAGCAATCGGTAAAAAAATATCTATACTTGATAATTTACATATATGGTCGCCTAATTGTTTTATTATAGAAAACTATCAATCACACCCCACCATTAAAGCACCTTTGTCCAATTAGTTATGACCGGTTACAAA
>Ga0315906_10011822_pt1 | contig 10156 bp, 8 predicted proteins | sample LakEriMetagenome_4_FD_203526 | JGI IMG/M metagenome (GOLD analysis project Ga0315906, IMG submission 203526) | Freshwater fungal communities from buoy surface, Lake Erie, Ohio, United States - Buoy 2 MA122 | ecosystem: Environmental > Aquatic > Freshwater > Lake > Lake biofilm | place: USA: Lake...
ATTATCATCAGTAATTGCTAAAGGATTATAAAAATTTTCCAATTCAAAATACTCAAAATTACTATTATTTAGATATATAAAGAAATATATCAAGCAAATCAAGATTGTTATAAATAAGACATTTAAAATGACTGTTCTTATATTCATTTTACTTATTAATAATAAATTTTTATTTAAAACTTAAATAAATATATTAATATTAAAAAGTGAATGCCTAAATTTATCAAGAAAAGAGATGATACTACTGAAGTTTTTGATACCCATAAAATTAAGAATGCCCTTAATAAAGCCTTCAATAATACCAATGTGGATAATCCAAAAATAGATGATATCATCGCTCATATTACTAATGAACTTGATAATGATAAAGAAACTTATCATATTGAAGAAATTCAGGATTTAGTTGAAAAAACCCTAATGCTCTTCAAATATTTTGACACCGCTAAACATTATATCAATTATAGAAACGAACATAATAAGGTTAGAGATAATTGTTCCTATCTTTCAAAAATTCCTGATAATGTCGTTACTCCTTGGGGTATGCTAGGCTATGTTACTTATAAAAGAACTTATGCCCGACGTCTTAATGAAAATGACGATAATGATGAAACTACCGAAGAATATCGTGATACCATCTTAAGAGTTCTCACTGGTTGTCAAAAACAATTGAATGTCAATTTCACAAACAGCGAACTCGAAAGAGCTTATAAATATCTAATGGGTCTCAAATTTTCCGTCGCCGGACGTTTTCTATGGCAACTTGGCACCGAAACAGTTGATAAATTAGGTCTTATGAGCCTCCAAAATTGTGCCTTCGTCAAAATCGATGACCCCGTTAAACCTTTCCTATGGATTTTTGACGTTCTTATGTTAGGAACTGGTGTAGGTTTTAATATTCAATATGAAAATGTTAATAAACTTCCACCTATTCTTGATGTAGATATCACCGTTACTCGTAAAGATACCAAAGATGCCGATTTTATCGTTCCTGATAGCAGAGAAGGCTGGGTTTCTCTTCTCGAAAAAATGCTCGAAGCATATTTCTATAAAGGACAATCTTTTACCTATTCTACTGTCCTCATTAGAAGTGCTGGAACAAAAATTAAGGGATTTGGTGGTGTCGCATCTGGCCCCGAAGATTTAGTTAAAGGACTTAATCTAATCCAAGGAATTCTTAATAATAAAAAAGGTCAAAAATTATCATCTGTAGATTGTCTCGATATCGTTAATATTATCGCTTCTGTTGTCGTCGCTGGAAATGTTCGCAGATGTCTCCCTAAAGGCGCTAAAGTTCATACTAAAGAAGGTCTTATCAATATCGAAGATATTATCATCGGTGATGAAGTTCTTACTACTAAGGGATATAAACGAGTTCTCAATAAATTCGTTCAAGGAAAACAAGACATCCATAAGATTTCAACTTTCAAAGGAGATTTTATGGGAACCCTTAACCATCGAATGCTCGTTTTAGATGAAAATAATCCTGATAAGAATGGAAATTATGATGGAGGCGAGAATTATTATTGGAAAACCATTGGAGAACTCGAAAAAGGTGATAAATTAATTGTCTCTAAAATGAAAATTGAAGGTAATCCTAATCTTGAACTACCTTCATTCAATTTCACCAACAGACTTGACCGAATTATTACCCCCAAATTTAATAATGAAATTTCTTGGCTATTTGGATTTATCAGCGGTAATTGCTTCTTCAATGAAGAATATAAATCTATTATTCTCAAAATTCCTACTTATGAACTTCTAAAGAAAATCTCCAAAGTTCTTGAATTATTTGGAACTTCTCTACGAATTATCACAGATATCGATATTAATAATAATAATTTCGAAATTAGAATTATCTCTCCCCAATTCTATAATTATATTAATACACATTTCATTAACCAAATCCCCTATTTTATCAATGAAACTACCTATTTTAATCGTATGAGCTTCCTTATGGGTCTTTTCGAAAGTAATGTCTGTTATATGTATAATGATTATATTAAACTTGATAATCTTATCAGTGAAAGCTATACAAGAGAATTAAGCATTCTTCTTTATTCCTGTGGTATCGAAAATAGACCAAATGAAAGGTCTATTATTATCGATGATGGTCTGTGTCTAACTTTTATGAGTAATCAAAAATTCTTCTCTAAAACATTCCCAGTAAATCTTGTAAATACGGGTGTTAAAATTAATACAGCCAATGTTGGATATGCTGAAGTTATCGAAGTAGTTCCTCATTCATATGTCGATACATATGATATCGAAGTTGATGAAATCCACGAATTCTTCTGTGATGGTTTCCTTACACATAACTCAGCTCTTATTTGTATGGGCGATTGTAATGATGTAGAATATTTAAATGCTAAACGATGGGATAGAGGAAATATTCCTAATTGGAGATGTATGAGTAATAATTCTATTGTTTGTAATGATATTAGCGAACTACCTGATGAATTCTGGGAAGGTTATAACGGAAATGGAGAACCTTATGGATTAGTTAATATCGCTCTTTCTAGAAAAATTGGAAGAATTAAAGATGGTTATGAGAAATATCCTGACCCAACTGTCGATGGATTTAACCCCTGTTTTTCAGGTGAAACTCTCGTCGCAGTAGCAGATGGAAGAGGTGCTGTTCCTATTAAAGAATTAGCGGAAGATGGTAGTGATGTTCCTGTTTATTCTGTAAATGAAAATGGTATGGTTGAAATCAAAATGGGAAGACATCCTCGATTAACAGGTGTTAATCAAAAGATGGTGAAAGTAATTCTAGATGATAATTCATTTGTTAAAACTACCCTTAATCATAAATTTAGACTTATTGATGGAACTTTCATTGAAGCAAAAGATTTAAAACCTAATATGTCTCTTACTAGACTTAATAAGAAACATACGAAGATTGTTGGTGGTGATAATACTACTTATGTATCAGTTCATACAAATACACTAAATCAAAATAAAAATAAATATTACGAACATAGATTAATCGCTAAATTTAATAATCCAGAAGTTAAAAATGGTATTATTAAAGGTAATGTTGTAGTTCATCATAAGGATTATAATGGTCTTAATAATTCCCCTGATAATCTTGAAATTATGACTTTTGAGGAACATTCAAAATTACACGGAGAACACGACCAATCTGGCGAAAATCATAAAGAAAGTTCAAAGAAATTAATTGGAGAAAAAACTAAAGAAAAGGTTGTTGAAAATATGCTTAATTGTCAAAAACAAATTTATGAAAAATGGTGCGAAGAAGCAAAGAAAAAGACTGATATGGAAACTTTTATTCACGATGGAATTTTAAGTGTTAAAAAATGTTGTGAAAATTGTAAAGAAGAATTTATTACTCCATTTGTTAAAAGAGAATATTGTTATTGTTCTTCATTATGTTCAAATACTTCTAAAACTGCTATTGAAAAAAGAACTTTAGGAAAAAAGAATACTTATGAAAAAAGACAATTAGAAATTCGTCATAATCAAATTATGGTTTATAAAGATTTACAACAATTTCTTGGAAGAGACCCCTTGAAAAAAGAATGGGAAAATGAATGCCGCGATAGAGAAATTACTTGTAGATTAAGGTCTTTTAACGAAAAGAACGTTAATCAATATGCTCTTCGCACTTTTGGCGAATTAAAAGAAGTCGCAGTTGATTATAATCATCGTGTTAAATCCATTGAATTCCTTAAAAATACTGAAGATGTTTATAATATAACTGTTGATGATAATCATACTATTGGAATTTTTACTGATTATAAAAACTTTCAAGGTTCTGGAATTTTCACAGCCAATTGTGGCGAAATAACGATCTCGAATAACGAGACGTGCAATTTGTCAGAAATTTTCTTACCAAACATCGTCTCATACGAAGAATTAAAAGATGTCGTAACAATTGCCTATAGAATTTGTAAGCATTCATTAATGCTTAAATGTCATCAAAAGGAAACTGAAAAAATAGTTCATAAGAATTCTAGAATTGGTATTGGTATCACTGGATATCTTCAATCTACACAAGAACAAAAAGATTGGTTAAGTGATTTATATGAATATTTAAGAGAATATGATATTGAATATGCTAAAAAAGTTGGAGCACCTCCTTCAATTAAATTAACAACTATTAAACCTTCTGGAACACTTTCACTATTAGCAGGCGTTACTTGTGGAGCTCATCCTGCTATCTATCAATATTTTATTCGTAGAATTCGTATTTCATCCTCAAATACCGCTCTTATCAATCTCGCACGTAGTCATCATTATTTCGTTGAATATCAAAAGAATTTTGATGGAACTGATGATAAAAATACTATGATTATCGAATTTCCCTGTTGTTATCCCGAAGGAACTATTTTAGCTAAAGATATGTCCGCTATTCAACAATTAGAAACCATTAAAGAACTTCAAACTAATTGGAGTGATAATGCCGTTTCCGTAACAATTTATTACAGATTAGAAGAATTAGATGGAGTTAAAAAATGGCTGAAGGAAAATTATAATGATGGTATTAAAAGCTGTAGTTTCCTTCTTCACAACGACCACGGATTTAAACAAGCACCATTCGAAGAAATTTCTAAAGAGAAATATGAAGAACTTATTAAAAAAGTTATCCCTATTACTAGTGGAAAAATAATGGCTATGAAAGATAACGAACTAACGAGCGATTGTGTTGGCGGGTCTTGTCCCATTCGTTAAACTTATCATTTACACTTTCTAATAAATTATCTTTAGTTCGTTCAACTTTCATTAAATCGTAAATAGTTTCTAACTGTTTTATATTTAAATTTTCTAATTCTTCTTTTATTTTTTCTTCTAATTTATTAAATATTAATTTTAAAATAATCATTAATTAATCCTATAATAAAATCTATATCATCATAAGTTCTTTCATAAATTTCTAAATACTTAATAATATCACCTAAAAATAAATATTTTTCTTTAAATTCATTATTAAATTCTTTAATAAAATTTTGTTTTGATGTTTTTAAATTTGAATATATTTCATTAATTTTCGTTTCATCTAATTCATCTAATTTTCTCAAATTATCATCAAAATTAGATATAAGAGCATTAATATTATCTTTAGCAATTGAATAATCACTTAAATATTGTCTATATAATTGACAAAGTCTTTTTAAATTTTCAAATATTAATCTTATCATATTAATTTTATTTTCAATTCGAATAACACTTAAATCACTTACATCTTTTTGTTCAATTGATAATTCTTTTTTAGAATCAGTTTCAATAGATTTTAACTTATCTGTATCAATTAATTTTTCTTGATATGTTCTTGTTAATAAATTTTGAAAATCTTCAATAGAAATAACAATTTCATTTTGTTCATTTCTATAATTATCTCTATTTATTTCTAATATACTAGCAATTCTTTCTAATGTTTCCACATCATTAATAGACATAAAATCAATATTTTGACGTAATAATTCAGTCATCTTTAGTTCATTTAATTTTAAGCCTCTAAATTTAAAATTTAGTTGGATATAATCATTACAATCATTGTATTTATCTATTTTAGTATATATAAATAAATTATTATTACCCGAAGTTAATTGATAATAAAAATGATTAGGATTAGTCTCATTAAAATCAGGTATTTCAAAAAAATCAATTTTACATTCATCTTTTTTTAATCTAAAAAATTTCTTATCTTGAAATGTTTTTCTTCTTATACTTCTTCCCGAAGGTTTTATTTCATTTTTCCATATTATAGGAATTAATTGTCGGCACCTTCTTTTTGCTCCATCATAAAAATAACCTTTATTTTTAACTGTTATAAGTGATATAACGTGGTTAATATGTGGTCTATTTAGTAATATAGCACTATCTAATAAATAATTCGTATATCCTTTTGAATTATAATCATAACTAATAATAATATTTTTATCTATATCTGTATCTATACCTAATACCACAAAAAATTTTTGTATAATTCTTAAAATATGTTTATTAACTAATCCTGTAAATATTATATTTTTTTTTAACATTCTTTTATCATATTCATTAAGATATGATAATAATAAAAATTCAACCTTATATTTATTCAAATAATATTCTAATGTATCTAATAAATTTTTTAATTCTTCATTAGTATTTATAACATATATAATTTGATATAAATATGATAAGACATTATACATATAAATTTTTATAGGACTATCACTTTCCCACCATCTATCTTCAATTGCTTTTTGAAAAATTATCGCAGATAATCCATCACTATATAAACAACACGTTAATATAGCATTAAACCAACAAGTTCCCATATTTTGACTTTGCGGAATTATTGGTATATTTCGAATATTCACATCTATTTTAATAAAATCAAAACTATTTATTATTAATTCGATTAATATATATAATGTTTCTTTTTTTATTTCTTTTAACTTAAATAATAAATTTATTATATCACTATAAAATAAATAACCTTTATTAAATTTTTTATTAAAATTTTTAATAAATTTTTGTTTTGCTATTTTTAATTTTGAATATATTTCATTAATTTTCGTTTCATCTAATTTATCTAATTCTTTTCTAAAACCTGATATCATTAGTTCCAATTTGAATGTATTTTCATGAATTATATCTAAAACTCGTTTAAACCTTTCTAAAATACCTATTAAATTTGTAAATGTTAATCTTATCATATTAATTTTATTATCAATTGGAATAACACTTAAATCACTTACATCTTTTTGTTCAATTGATAATTCTTTTTTAGAATCAGCTTCAATAGATTTTAATTCCCCTTTATTGATTATTTTTTCTTGATATGTTTTTTTTAATAATTCTTTTAATTCCTCAATTTTAGTTTCATCTAATTCATCTAATTCTATTTCAAATATTTCTTTTAGTATTTTCAGTATTTCATAATCATCAATAGACGTAAAATCAATATTTTGACGTAATAATTCAGTCATTTTTAGTTCATTTAATTTTAAGCCTCTAAATTTAAATTCTTTATCTATTTGTTCTTTACAACTATCATAAAAATTATTTTTAATATATACATAAATATTTTTATCACAATGTAATGTATAATATATACCATTATAATCTTGTGATTTCTCTAAAAATACAGATTTACAATCCTTAATTGTGAATATTTTTTCTTTATTAAAATTTGCAATAAATCTAAATATAGATTTATTTTTATATCTCCAAGTAATTTGAATTAATTTTTTACATTCATAATTAAAACCATCATAAAAATATCCATTATTATTAATCCATAATAATGATATTACGTGTTCAATATCAGGATATTCTGTTATTATTCCACTATCTAAAAAAACACCATTACTATCTCTTGGAACATAGTTATTACTTAAAATTATATTATCTAAAATTATACCTAATTTCGTTAAAAATATTTTTATATAATATTTATTATGTCCTGTAAATATTATATTTTTTTTTTCTTCAAACAATTCTTTATCATATTCATTAAGATATGATAATAATAAAAATTCAACCTTATATTTATTCAAATAAAAACGTAATGTATCTAATAAATTTTCTAATTCTTCATCAGTATTTATTCTATATTTAATTTGATATAAATATGATAAGACATTATACATATAAATTTTTATAGGACTATCACTTTCTAACCAATTATCTTCAATTGCTTTTTGAAAAATTATTGCTGATAATCCATCACTATATAAACAACACGTTAATATAGCATTAAACCAACAAGTTCCCGTATTTTGACTTTGCGGAATTATTGGTATTCTATCACAAATATCCTCCATTTATCTTTTAATAAATAAATAAAAAAAATTAAATTGGTGTTAATATTGAACTTTTCTTATAAATCCTCTCACCTCCATTTTTTTTATAACTTTCATATCTCGCCAATATGAAAAGATAATCACTCAATCTATTCATAAATATTAAACAATTATCATCTATATGTTCATAATCCTTCTTAACCTCCACCATCTTCCTCTCACATCTCCTCGCTATAGCCCTCGATAAATGAATTTCATTCGTAGGTAATATGAAATTTGTTAATTTAGGTAATTCATCCGTCATTCCATCAATCTCCTTCTCCAAAATCTTCGTGAATTCTAAATTAATATCAAAATTAAACTTCTTCCTTGGATTTGCTATAATCGTCCCTAAATCAAATAACCATACCTGAATATCCTCCAACATCCTCTCACTCTTAATAATCCCCACGAAACTATTCAATTCATCTATATCTCCAAGCAAATCAATCAAAGATGATGATTTCGAAACTCTACTACAATCATATAAAGATGTCTCTCCCTTATCACCTGTCTTCGTATAAATCCTCATTTACTATCTATCTCCTAAATTCCTTATATCGCTACAAAGTAGTTATTTAGAAGAATTGCCGATAAAGCACCAATTATCTGGGAGATTATATATAAAACAGTCATATCAGCTGGTAATTTTCCTTTCATATACATCATTATAGACACCGCGGGATTGAAATGACCTCCTGACACCTTTCCAGCAAAATAAATCGCCGCTAATAGACCAATAGCTATCGCAAATACTCCAATAGTAGCATCTCCTACAACATTAAGAATTATTGAAAGGAAAAAAAGAGTTCCTAGAAATTCAGCAACCAAAGCCTTTCCGTTAATCATATTCTATTTCTTTATATAGAAAAAAAGTTTCTATTTACAGGTTCAACAAATCTTTGATAATCCTGTCATACTTCTCGTCAAACTGCCAACGTTGAGACATCTCACCCTTTTTAACGAACTTGTAAAGGTCGTAATACATAAGCCATTCTCTGTCGTTCCAATTAGGAAATCTGCTAACTAAATAACAGTCGCCTGAATTGCTAACAGCTTCTAACTTCACAAGAGTATTCGCTGGAAATTTGCCATTATCATACTTCACGAGAAAGACTTCATCCATTTTGGACGAAAGTCTTCAAAAATCCAAATAATCACATTTTTTTCTTTTTTCTAAATATTCAATTCATATTTAATAATTCTCTCATAATAATATCATATTCTTTATTATACATCCATCTAGATGATGGTTCATTCGGTTCAACTAATTTATAAAGCTCATAATACATCAACCATTTCCGTTTATTGCTATCATTTATATCACTTACTAAATAACAATCTCCTGAATAAGTTATCGCCTCAAACTTCACTAACGAATTCTTAGGAAAACATTCACAACCATATTTAATAAGATAGATATTAGAATTCATTATAATATCATATAAAATTATTTTTATATAATCATTTAAATGATTTTAAAAGATTTCTTATATCAATCCATAACTTTCTCAATTATGATATTTATAAATCATAATTTAATTAAATATCTTACTGATATCTATATTTACTCATTTTGGAGTATGATTTCATTATGGATATTAGCTGATAGTCATATCATTTCTATGGATATGAAATATTTAGAAGATAAATATAAAGAACTCGATATTAGACATAAACAATTATCTATTGATTATTTGGATTTAGTTAAAAACCGTCATAATGAATTTAATCTAATATGTGAAACTATTAAAGAACATTCAACAATTATTAATGATTGTAGAAATCAATTATTAGAAATTAAAAATGATATGAAATTATATCGAAAGAAATCTTATAATTCTACCAATTCTTCACCTAATTTCAGTGTTATGAATTCAACACCCGAAGGAAGTCCTCCACCATTATCAAATGAAAATGATAAACATTTACAAATAAAAACAAAAGAAAGATTAAATATCATCTAATTATTATCTTTGAGATATTTAGGAAATTCAGGAAATTTATTAATACATCTAAAATATAACATTAAATCTTCTTTCTCAATTGTCTTATTATTCTTATTTTTCGCATAATTAGATAAACAATTATTATATTCCATACAATCAACATTCTTATTCATATTATCATTACATAAACACCATAAATATGTCAAATCTTTCTTATTATCATTTATAAAATCATCTTTTTTTGGTTGAGGAATACTTTCATATAATTGACAAACATCCTTATCAGCATTCTTCTTTTCTTTCTCCTCATTTTTCTCTTTAACCTCTTTAAATAGTTTTTCAATTAATATTAATTTTTCTAATAATAGGTCTAATTGTTGTTGATTAATAGTTACTGGAGGAAGTTCAGGAACAGGT
>Ga0315906_10011826_pt1 | contig 10153 bp, 9 predicted proteins | sample LakEriMetagenome_4_FD_203526 | JGI IMG/M metagenome (GOLD analysis project Ga0315906, IMG submission 203526) | Freshwater fungal communities from buoy surface, Lake Erie, Ohio, United States - Buoy 2 MA122 | ecosystem: Environmental > Aquatic > Freshwater > Lake > Lake biofilm | place: USA: Lake...
CTGACGCACCCAGTGACCTGTAAGACGGATTGTTTTGGTTTCTGACATATGGAAACAATGTGGCAAAGAGTCCACCACCAAAATAGAGGGTGAGAAAATGCAACTCCCCTCGACCTAAACCATAAGAATCTACAAGTTGGTATTCAAGAAATTCACCTAAAAAATATAGGGACAACATGTTGAATGATAAATGCATCACATCGGCATGAACAAACAAATGCTTAAATATTCGGTCAAACGCATTGTAATGTTTTACCTCGTACGGAATGTACATCCATCTTTCCAGCAGCCCACGGTTATTGAATCCATTGATGGAAATGATAACTGTACTGAGCAGGATTAAGGTTAAAATGCTTAAAGACATTGATCTAATGGTCGATAAATAATGATATCTTTTTCGGTATCGGGCAAAAATACACATTATACTTGCAGTATGATTCGTTGGTTTGTGCTTTATTGCTCCTTTTTGGTGCTTTTTGCATCGTGTTCAACCACAACCAAAAAACCAACGATTAAGGATTTTTTCAAGAATGATTCCATTCCAATCCGTGAAAAAATAGAAAAAGCCGTTTCTGAAGAATATCTAATGGATCTTGGATTTAGTGCTGATCAGGCACAATGGATGAAAGATTTTTACGCCGGTCGTGAATATAGCCCACTTTGGATCAATGATTCAACAAGAAATGCAGAGGGCAATTCCATTAAAACCATTCTCGATCGATCCATATGGTATGGAATTCCGCAAAACAGAATGCAAATCAACTCGCTTCGTAAAAAAAATCTTTTGTGGATCGACCAGGAGTTGATACTTACAGCCCGTTTGTCTAGGATGGTAAATGATCTGAACGATGGATTTATGGATCTCACTGAAAAGAAATACCTTCCGGAAGCATTCTGTTCCCAACAAAAATTGGATTCACTTTTAAATATGAGGAGTTCTGGAAACATCGAAAAATTGATTTTTCTTCAGGGTTCTAAAGATAGCAACTACAGATTTCTATCCTTGCAGCTTTACAGATTTTGCAAGATTTACGGACTCGAAAACAACAAATTGTCTGTCCCTTTGGAGAAAGATGATAGCCTTAACGCTCAACAAAAAGCCACAGAATCCTTAGTCAATAAAAGGTATTTAGATTCGCTCAATCCGGATTTGGAAACCTACATCACTGCTTTGAAAACCTTCCAAAAGGACAATGGATTGAGAGAAGACGGACTGGTCGGCACATCAACTGCAGTAGCTCTTCAAGAAACCAATTTACACAAAGCCTATAGGGCTGCGTTGGTCCTCGAGAAAATTCGCCGCCATGATAAATTCCCTTCAAAGTTCGTTCATGTAAATATTCCCGAATACCTATTGCGCTTGGTCATCAGAGATACCCTCATGCAAACGCATAGGATTATTGTAGGAAAACCGGAACACATGACGCCCGAATTACGTTCAAGAATCCACAATATAGTGCTCTACCCTTACTGGAATGTCCCCTACTCTATTGCAGGAAAAGAGGTGCTTCCTTCCGTAAAGGCAAATCCAAATTATTTAGCAAAAAACCATTACAAGATCTACAGGGGCGAAACAGAAATCGATCCGTCGACTGTTGGATGGAAACGAATACGTGAAAATACTTTTCCGTACAAATTGGTCCAACAACCAGGAACACACAACAGTCTTGGCATTGTGAAATTCGAGTTCCACAGTCAATACAGCGTTTACATCCACGATACCCCAACGAAATACCTCTTCAGCAGGGATGTGCGTGCCATGTCTCATGGGTGCATGAGGTGTCAATTCCCCGATAGTTTGGCAAAAACGATCCTTACCAATGATTCTGTCAGAAAGAAATCAAATCCTGTCAATGGAATGATGATAGATAGTTTGCTAACGTTAAATGAGCATATGGATTTGAAGCTTTTAGATCCGGTCCCGGTATATGTTGAATATAAAACAGTGGTGGCTGATCGGGACAGGATGATTTTTTATCAGGATATCTATGCGCGTGACGAACCCTACCTGAAGCTCATGATGCAGTGAAATACTTTTTAACTTTACACTAAAATGGCTGTTCTAATCTCCCCTTCTGTTCTCTCTTGTGATTTTGGAAATATTCAGCGTGACGTTGAAATGATCAATTCCTCTGCTGCCGATTGGTTCCACGTGGATGTAATGGATGGAGCATTTGTTCCAAATATTTCCTTTGGATTCCCTGTAATTCAAGCGATTAAGAAGCATGCACAACGTCCTTTGGATGTACATCTTATGATTCAAGATCCAGACAAATATATCGTTGACTTCAAAAATTCCGGTGCAGATATACTTACTGTTCATTACGAAGCTTGTACACATCTTCACAGAACTGTTCAGGCGATTAAATCAGAGGGAATGAAAGCCGGTGTTGCCCTAAATCCGCATACACCAGTTGATCTGCTTGTCGATATTATCCATGAGTTAGACCTGGTTTTAATTATGTCAGTAAATCCAGGTTTTGGCGGACAGAAATTCATTCGAAATGCAATTTTGAAGGTAGAACAAACAAAAAATCTCATCCACAAAACTGGTTCTTCAGCCCTAGTTGAAGTAGATGGGGGCGTGAATCTTGAAACAGGTGCAGAGCTTGTAAAAGCAGGTGCTGATGTGCTTGTTGCCGGAAGTTTTGTGTTCAACTCTGCGGAGCCATCGGAAACAATTGCAGCGCTCAAAATGCTTCGTTAATGGAGTCACTTTTGATGTCAAAATTGCAGCGAGATCACCTCATGAATCTTGCGCTAATCAGACACCTGGAGGTATATGAAGATCAAGTGTCGCTCGAAATAACAAAGCTTGTTTCTCATGTTCTGAACATTCACCATATATTCAATTGTAGATTTGCTGCTACAAAACCGGAATCAGACGAATGGGACATGCTGCCGAACTCTTGGTTTGAAAAACTTCAAGTCGAAAACTATAGAACAACCTTGAGTTTGCTCGAGCAAAGCGAAACTGATTTGGAAAAACGATTTAATTTCCTATTTAGTGTTCTTGAACACAATACCTATCACCGTGCACAAATCATTATGAAACTAAAGCAGGACGGTATTCCTCTGCCTAATTTAACGCTTCTTGTTCTTGAAGAGTAACAAAACCTTAAGTTAAACGTTCTTACGCATATGAATAAATGCCTTCTTTCGGTTCTTTTCATGGTTTTGACTAAACTAAGTTTAGGTCAAAACTCTGATTTTTCCGAAATGAGGTTTCGGGAAGATACACTTTCAATGATTTTGAATTCATTGAGAGCTCAAACGAAAGATTCTGAAAAGGACAGTGTTAACCAAATACTTAAGAAATATATGGAGCAAACGCTTCGGAAGCCCGGAGCAATTGAATACACTTTTCAGGACTTGAAGACCATTGGTTTTGTGGATAGTCCGGATGGCCTGGTTCGCATTGTAAATTGGAATGTAGAGCTTTCCGATCAAACTCAGCGTTATGTTTGTTTCGTTTTGAAAAAAGATAGAAATGAAATTATATTAAGTGAATTAGTAGAGGACCCTAACCTACCCCAAAAACCTGAGGGAATTTTAGATCAAGAGCATTGGTACGGTGCGCTATATTATAAAATTATACCTAAGGCAAAAGGATCCAAACAAGCATATGTTTTATTGGGATGGGACGGAAATAATTCCTCGAGTACCATTAAGCTCATTGATGTACTCTATTTTACAGGAGGAAAACCAAAATTAGGCAGCCCGGTATTCAAAATCAATAAAACCACAGTCAAGAGAGTGTTCTTCGAGCATTCAAAAAAAGTATCGATTTCTCTGAAATATGAACCTGAGTATGACCGAATAATTTACGATCATTTGTCACCGGAGTCACCTGCATTGGTGGGGTTTTATTCCTTTTATGTTCCCGACTTATCCTATGACGCATTTTATTTCAAAGGTGATAAATGGGAATTGAAAGAGGATGTGATCGGTGTCAATAAAGCGGATGGGACTACAAAAGAGGTGTATATTCGGAACGAGAAGACTGGGAAAATTGAAAAGCAACAAATAAAAGATAAATGGCAGAACCCTTCGGATGCCAATGCACCTGCAGGTGGTTCAGAACATAAGTCGGCGTTGCCAGGAGAAGAAAACAAGGAAGAACAAGAGAAAAAAGAAAAGTTGGATAAAAAGATTAATAAACGGGATAAACGAAATCCAAACTCCCTAAATACAACAACTGGATCAGGCAACTCGTCTCGTAAAAAAAGAAATTAATATTACCTTTTCAGCAGTCCAATGTGAATAAATATATCCTTTTAAACCATGGGAATTGTCTAATTTTGAAGTACTAACAATAATACATGAGCTCAAACCTCTATCTTGTTCCCCATGATTTCACACCAGTTGGAGATGTTGCATTGAAATATGCCATCCACTTGTCAAAACATGTTAATGTTGAAATTCGACTTCTTCACGTTGTAGCTTCTAAGTCAGATGCACCAAAAGCTATAGCTAAGTTGGATGAAATAATCTCAAAGGCAGAGGTTCACAGTGGAGTCACCTTTTCAAAATCCGTGAGAGAAGGATCGATTTTCGATCAGATAAGTAGTCTGGCAAAAAAAGATGGGGCCCAATTAATTATCATGGGTACTCATGGTGCTTTAGGACTTCAAAAATTATTAGGGAGCAATGCTATGAAAGTTGTTACCAGCTCTGACACACCATTTATTATTCTTCAAAAGGACACACCTATCAGGGATATTAAGAATATTGTCGTGCCGATTGACCTTACAAAAGAGAGCTTACAGATTATCAACAATGCCGGAGACTTGGCCGCAATTTTTGGCGCAAAGGTTCATGTAGTAGGTGAAAAACAACACGATGAATCGTTGAGCATCAAGATGAAGAATAGAATTCTAATCGTAAAGAATCAATACGAAGAACGTAAGGTTCCATGTATAGTGGAGCTGATACCTCCCGGAGGGTCTTATTCAAAAAAGATCATTGCATATGCGCAAAAAAATGAAATTGATATGGTGGCAATTGCCTATCATACTGAAAGTTTATTGCCTCAGTTCGACACCTTTGCGCAATCACTTATCACGAATGAAAGTAAGCTTCCTTGCTTGATCCTCAAATCCAAGCCGGCATCCAACCTTTACTTTTAAGGGGATGATTCTTGGCGAGTACAACATTCTTGAAATACTGCGTTTTACCGCGCCTGGTGCTTATCTTGGAGATGAGGAAGGTAATGATGTTCTCTTGCCGGGAAAATATACACCAGAGGGAGCAGTGATTGGAGATAAAATAACCGTATTTCTTTACAAGGATTCCGAGGACCGATTAGTAGCAACCACCGAACATCCAAAGATTAATTTATATGGTTATGCCTATTTGAAGACGACCTCGGTTAATTTGTATGGTGCTTTTTTGGATTGGGGACTAGAAAAAGAGCTGCTTGTACCATTCAAGGAGCAAAATCAGCGGATGGAAGAGGGAAAATCTTATCTGGTTACTCTACAATTGGACCAGGCCACCGATCGACTCTATGCATCCATGAAAGTTAATAAATTTCTCAAGCCTTGCTCAGATTTCGACTTAGCAGGGAAAGAGGTGGAACTTTTAATCTGTGAAAAAACAGATCTTGGACTAAAGGTTATTGCAGACGATCTCTACCAAGGAATTATTTACAGAAACGATATCAACAAGCCACTAAAACGAGGGGAACGCTTGCGAGGGTATGTGCTGAATGTACGTGAGGATGGTAAGTTGGATATCAGGCTTGAACAAATTGGCGTGAAGAGATTTGATGATGCTGAAGAAAAACTGATGTCCCTCGTGAAAGAAATAGGATTACTGCCTTTAACAGATAAAAGTGACCCAGATCAGATACGTGAAATTGCAGGAATGAGTAAGAAATTATTCAAGCAAACAGTTGGGAAATTATACAAAAACAGGCATATAGATATCACGCCGGAAGGCATTCAACTGATTGACTGAGTTTATTCAAAGACTCATAATTTCCCGAAAACGAATTGCCTGCCTTCTGGAGATTTCGATTTTCTCGCCTTCTTTTAGCTCCACTTGTAAGCCGCCATTAAACCAATTTTCAATACCATTGATCCATTGCAGATTGATAATAAATTTTCTGTTTGCCCTAAAAAAATATTCAGGATCCAATTTCTCCTCTAGGCTATTTAATGAACGGAGGATGAGCGGTCTGAAATTGTCAAAATACACCTTCACATAGTTTCCGTCTGATTCCAACATGCGAATTTTACTCAATTCAACGAACCAACACTTTTCGCCATCCTTGATAAATACTTTGTCACTTAGGGTAAGCTTTCGGTTTTTGCGTACAGATGAATTAAGTTTCGGTGAAACGAAATCATCATCTGACTGTAATACTTTGTCAAGAGCCTCTTTTAATCTCAAAGGCTCGATCGGCTTCAATATATAGTCAGCTGCTTTTACTTCAAATGCTGATAAGGCATATTGATCATATGCGGTTATAAAAATCACTTTTGGAATCACTTCCAATCTTTTTAGGAGTTCCAAGCCGTTTATTTCTGGCATGTTAATATCTAAAAAGAGTAAATCAGGCGTCAACAATCGAATTTTGTTCAAAGCCTCTTCCCCATTTTTTGCTTCATCAATGACTTCTATTTCATGGAATTCTTTCAGCAAAGACTTTAACTCTTCCCTCGCAAGTCTCTCATCATCAATAATTATAGCTCTGACATTCTTCATGTTTAATTGTCAATCATAATTTTAGCAATCACTTCATTTTTCGTTTGTATTAATTCAAAAGAAGCTGCGCCCTTAAACTGCAAATCCAAACGTCTTTGAATGTTTTTTATTCCTATCCCCTCTCCTCTTTTTTTTAATACCCGACCTGTATTGCGCACTTCGATACACAAACGATTCATTTCCTTAAAAGTACGTACAATTATCAATCCTCCGTTACTTAAATTTGATATCCCATGTTTTATAGCGTTTTCGGCAAGTGTTTGTATGCAAAAGGGAGGAATAAGCTCTTTGTTCATGCTTAAATCTATATCAAATTGTATTGTAAGACGTTCCTCAAATCTTATTTTTTCTAATTGCAGATAACTGTCCACTAATTCCAATTCTGCAGAAATCGTAACAAGCTCTTCTTTTCCAATTAGCAATGATTTTCTTAACAAGGAAGAAAGAGCTGTTACAGCATCTTTCGCTTTTTTTGGTTCGAGATCTATCAATGCACGAATACTATTCAATGAATTAAACAAAAAATGAGGATTCAGCTGGGAAAGAAGATTTTTTAATTCAATCTCATTCCTGCTTGCCTCCAAAGAAATATTATTCAATTCCTGTTGACGCGATTTCTGAAAGAAATGAAAGGTAAAATACACTGAATTCCAGAAGATCACCAGGATTAAAAGTGCAAAAACTGTAATTAATGAGTCTAAAAGATCAAAGGGTGTATCTTTAGTGGATGCAAGAATGCCGACCAGCTCTGTTCCAATCCCAATGCACAAGGAACATATGAATGAGATTAGAAGTATTCTTGGGATAAGCGGAAACAACTTGACATCCAACCAATTGGTTTTCAGAAAATAAGTTCTCATCAGATGTGTGAATCCAAGTCCAAAAAATAAAAGAGAGGAAATATTTAATAAAAAGGAAAGGTCTATTTTCTCGGGGGACTCTGCGTAGGTGGCTAAAAAAACTAACAAACCATATGAAAACCAGCCAATCAGCTGCGCTCCCCAATATAGTCTTTTAGAATTGCTCATTTAGAACAAAAATACGTCCTTTCATTCACACCCCATCCTTCTTTGGATGACCGGCAAAGGATTTCTTTTGAAGGAACATTTTCTGTTTGGAATGTTTTTTGGCACTTTTGTTTTATGCTCATGCGAATACTTTTCTTGGCACTTCTTCCTTTAAAGTGTTTTTCTCAATTCACAGAAAACCCAAAGTTTGGCTGGAAAGCAGGAGTGACTTTTCAGTTCGGCACACACACCAATAATTTCGGAATTCACCTCAATTCCTTTTTTACAGACCGATTTTATCAGTTGAACATGGGGGAACAGTTGACATTTCGACTGTCAGATCTTGGAGATCGACGGCGTTTTTTTCAGTCGAGATGCTCTGCCGGATTAGTTTTACTTGCTGGAAATGAAAATACACATGAAGATTTTCAACTCAATGGTCTCTTCCACAATACAAAACGAAATCTCGGGCTGGCGTACAATTACATTTGGTACAAAGACAACATTGGCTCCTCCCAGCGATCTGGTGGATGGGGGGTACATGTTGAAAATTTTTCTCTATTGTTCGAAAACGATATTTTCGGAGGTCAGGGCAAGGACAGATTTCGAACAGGCCATATCGCCCTCGCCTATCGTGATAGCTCTTGGAAATATTCAGCTGGTTTTTCTATCTGGACAGGTGAAACGTCAGAAACAAACTGGACTAAGGTTGCCTTTAAGGGGTGTCCTAACGGATTCCGCATTTTAGAAGACAAGCCTTTTGGAAAGACAAGTCATGGCATTGCTTATTTTGGTTTTGATCACATGTTAGGCAATTACAGCTGGCTTAGCTATAAAGTTGGAGTGGACAGTGAAAAATTAAGACATTATCTACAAAACCGTGCCATGCACGACCTCGTATGGCTCCCTCGATGTGTAAAGAGAAATACACCACACTATCCTGTTCTAGACGAACAAGGATGCCCGGTTTTTGATTCGAAAAAAGCGAGATCCTCCATACTGTATTTCAATGGTGGGGTTAATGACAGCTGGTCCTACTGAATTGTGGATATTATTTTACAATTCCATTCTTTTTTCGGTTGTCCTTGAATTGAATCTGCTAAATTTGCATCCCGTAGTTACAGAAATTCTCCTATGTCTAATTCCACAAAATATGTCTTTGTAACCGGGGGTGTTACGTCTTCTCTTGGAAAAGGTATTATATCGGCATCTCTCGCGAAGCTGCTTCAAGCCAGAGGTTATTCCGCTACGATTCAAAAGCTAGATCCCTATATAAACATCGATCCTGGCACCTTGAATCCTTATGAACACGGAGAATGTTTTGTGACCGATGATGGTGCTGAAACTGATCTTGACCTTGGTCATTACGAGCGTTTTTTGAATGTTCCCACTTCACAAGCAAACAATGTTACAACTGGGCGGATTTACCAATCAGTAATAGAAAAGGAACGGCAAGGAGCGTTTCTCGGTAAAACCGTTCAGGTAATTCCGCACATTACGGATGAAATAAAAAATAGAATTCAAATTCTCGGAAAAAGTGGGCAGTTTGACATTGTAATCACTGAAATCGGTGGTACAGTTGGTGATATTGAGTCTCTCCCATATGTAGAAGCAGTTAGACAAATGTTGTGGGAGTTTGAAAACGATTGTATCGTGGTTCACCTTACCCTTGTACCCTATCTTGCAGCGGCCGGAGAATTAAAGACCAAACCGACACAACATTCTGTAAAGCAATTACTGGAATTAGGTGTTCAACCAGACATCCTTTGTTGTCGAACAGAACATGAATTGGATCTCACCTTAAGAAAGAAGATTGCAAAATTTTGCAACGTCAGTATGAATGCTGTGATTGAATCAAGAGACGCAGAATCGATTTATGACGTGCCAATTCTTATGCAGGTGGAAGAGCTTGATAAAGTGGTATTAGATAAACTTGCATTACCGGCTAAGTCCTCGCCGAAGCTTGATCAGTGGAAGGAATTTCTCAACCGATTGAAAAACCCAAAACAGGAAGTCAATATTGGTCTTGTAGGAAAATATGTCGAGCTCAAGGATTCCTATAAATCTATCAGTGAATCGTTCATTCATGCCGGCGTGGCCAACGAGGCGAGAGTAAACGTGAAATGGATTCATTCAGAGAAATTGAGCAATTCCAACATCGAAGAGGAATTAAAAGGTCTTGATGGTATTTTAGTGGCTCCGGGTTTCGGCTCTAGAGGTATCTCAGGAAAAATTGAAGCAGTTAAATACGCTAGAGAAAACAAGATACCTTTCTTCGGTATCTGTCTCGGGATGCAATGCGCAGTTATCGAATTCGCGAGACACGTGTTGAAGTTAAAAGATGCGCACACCACTGAGATCTCAGAAGATTGTAAACACCCTGTGATCAGTATGATGGAAGAGCAGAAAAACATTGAGGAGAAAGGTGGCACTAT
>Ga0315906_10011829_pt1 | contig 10152 bp, 6 predicted proteins | sample LakEriMetagenome_4_FD_203526 | JGI IMG/M metagenome (GOLD analysis project Ga0315906, IMG submission 203526) | Freshwater fungal communities from buoy surface, Lake Erie, Ohio, United States - Buoy 2 MA122 | ecosystem: Environmental > Aquatic > Freshwater > Lake > Lake biofilm | place: USA: Lake...
AGGAACTGCCGACGGGTGAGGTTCATGGGCGGTCGATGTGCGGGTTCAGTGGGCTGGGGCCGAGGAACCACCCGCCGACGCGGCAGGCGCCTTGGGCGGATGGAAGAACAGGGCGAGCGCCACGGCCGCTCCGGCGGAGGCAATGAGCGGCACCAGGAAGAGGCCCTTGAAGTCCACCATCTTGGTCGTTGGGTTGGTGTAGACCGACTGCATCAGGTACGGGCAGATGGAGTTGGCCACCAGCGCGCCGATGCCGAGGATCTGCAGGTTGAAGAGGCCCTGAGCGCTCGACCGGATATCCTTCGGGAAGTAGGCGTCCACGAAGATGTAGACCGTCGCGAAGAAGAAGGCGTAGCAGACGCCGTGAAGGACCTGGATCAGGATGATCGCGGTCGGGTCGCCCGGCATGAAGGAGTAGACGGCGAACCGAGCCGCATGGCCGAGGATGCCGAAGATCATGGTCGTCCGCCATCCAAGGGTCTTCAGGGTCGCCCCGAGGACGAACATCGTGAGGATCTCGGCGATCTGCCCGATGCTCATGATCGGTGTGATCCACGGGGCGGCGATGCCGACGCCACCGGCTTCCTTGGCGGTTCCCAGGAAGATGCCCGTCCAGTTGAAGTAGCAGTTGTGGACGAAGGAATCGACGAAGGTCACCAGCCACAGCACGAGGACGAACGGATGGGCGAGCAGCTTGACGGCTTCGAGCCAGGCCAGGTTCTCGCTGGCGCCACCGGTGGACTTCTTGGGCGGGGTGTGCGGGAGGGTGAAGCTGAAAGCGGCCAGCACGAGCGAGGCGAGACCGGCGACGATGTACGTCCACTTCGTGGCCGCCTTGGCCGCATCCCCGGTCAGCGGATGGCTGAACACCGCCTCCAGCCACTTGCCGAGGCCTTCGGGATTCGCGGCGCGGACCGCGTCCCAGTCGACGAAGATGAACGTGAAGGGCCAGGCGGCGAGGATCCATCCGATCGTACCGCCCATGCGGATGATGCCGAACTCCTTGGCCGGATCCTTCATGCTGGCGAAGGCGATCGAGTTGGTGATCGAGATGGTCGGCACGTACAGGAGGCAGTGCACGAGCATCGCGAGGAAGAAGGGCCAGAACTCCTTGGCGAAGCCGCAGTAGAGGATGGCCAGCCCACCAATGAAGTGGGACACCGCCAGGAACTTCTCCGCCGCGAACTTCCGGTCCGCCCACTGGTTGCTGAAGAACATCCCGACGATCGACGCGATCGGGAACGCGTTCAGGATCCAGGACTGCTCCGCTGCCGAGAACTTGAGGCTCGGCAGGTATCCGAAGATCAGCGGAAGCCAGGCGCCCCAGATGAAGAACTCGAGGACCATCATCAGGAACAACTTGAGGCGAGGGGTGGAATTCATGGGAGGATAACGGGCGAAAGCCTAGGGAACGAGGGACGCCCCGGACAAGCCTCATGTCGGAATCCACAGGTGAGCGTGCGTCCCCACGTTCCCAGGCTATGCTGCCCACAGGTGAAGATCCTCGTCACAGGCGGTTCGGGTTTTGTCGGTCGGGCCATCGTCGAACGACTGCTGTCCCGGGGCCATGCCGTCCGGGTCCTGGCGCGAGGGACCCGGCCCACCCAGGGGGGTGCCATCGAGACCGTCCAGGGCTCGATCCTGCGCCCCGAGACCCTCCCTGCGGCATGTCAGGGCGTCGATGCGGTCCTCCATCTCGTGGGCATCATCAGCGAGGTGGGGGATCAGACCTTCGAAAGGGTCCACACCGAGGGGACCCGGAACATGCTGGATGCTGCCCGATCGGCGGGCCTCCGCCGCTTCATCCACATGAGTGCCCTCGGGACCCGACCGAACGCCGTGGCCCGGTATCATCGGTCCAAATGGGAGGCTGAGCAGGCGGTCCGGGCCAGTGGGCTCGACTGGACGATCTTCCGGCCCAGTCTGATCTACGGGCCTGGTGATGGGTTTGTCGGATTGTTCGCCCGCATGGCCCAGTGGTCCCCCGTCCTGCCGGTCATCGGCACGGGTCAGTCCCGGGTCCAACCCGTGGCGGTTGAGGATGTGGCCCATTGTTTTGCTGCGGCGCCGAGGACACCGGGTTCGGTGGCTCGGACGTTGGATCTGTGTGGGCCGCGTCCCTATCCGTTCGATCAGGTGATCCGGATGATTCTTGAGGCCACGGGACGCCACCGGGGGGTGGTCCATCTCCCGCTGCCGATCGCGCGGCTCCAGGCGGGGTTTCTCGAGAGTGTGTTTCCCAGGATGCTGAATCAGGCACCTCCTTTGAACCGGGATCAGATCCAGATGCTTCAGGAGGACAACGTGGGCGATCCGGTGCCGGCTAGCGAGGTGTTCGGCTTCGCCCCGAGGTCGTTCGAGGATGGATTGGCGCGGTTGTTCCCGAGAGGTTGAGGCGGCGGTTTGAAATGGGGACGCAGCGGATTGCATCGGTAGGGACGAGGTCCCTCTCGTCCCCATCTAGACCGCGAGGGCTGGGCGGACCTGAGGGATGAGTCGGGATCGTCTTGAGCGTCAGAGGACCCCGTCTGCGTTCACGGGTGGGCGATGCGTGGCGGATGGAATAGGGACGGATGGGGACCTTTTTTGAACGCGGTGTTTTCTTGAGGCGTCGGACCCACCATGAAAGCCCGCTCGTCCCTGAGATCGGCCGGGCCTTGGAAAAAAGCCCGGTCTCGGAGCCACGGACCACGGATGTCCACCCCCCTCGAGGAGGATGGCGACGTGAAAAGTGAACTTGGCTTCATCATTCCGGCGGGTCCGAAGACCCGTCGCATCACCCAGCCGCGTCCTGCCGCGCAGCTGAACTTCCCGCTGCCCCCCTCGGCCCCGGCTCCGGTGCGGCGACGCCCGCAGCCCGCGGCGAGCAATCGTCCGTGCCCTCGGAGAAAGGCCGACTGGTGGTTCGACCAGATGCGCCTCCTCGTTGCCGAGGGACGGGAACTGGAGTCCCCGGGAGTGTTTTGAGGGCGTACTGCTGAGGAAGTCCAGGGATCGGTCCCCATCCAGCCGCTCAGGCTCTCCTGAGCCTGAACGACCACCAGCAGCCCGTCATACCGGGAGTTCAGCGCAGATCTCCTCACGACGCGAGCAACGGGGTGGGGTGATTGGGATTCGTATGGCAACGCAGGGCGCTGATGGGCCGCCGATGGTGTTCGAGGAAGAAAACCGTTGAACCGGGGTCGTCCACGCCTAGTATCCCGCCGCCCTTCGGGGCACTTTGGTCGGGGCGTAGCGTAGCTTGGTAGCGCGTCTGAATGGGGTTCAGAAGGTCGTGAGTTCAAATCTCACCGCCCCGACCATCGGTCTCCTTCCGCCGATCCGTCGACCCCGGTGGGTTCCGGTCCACGACTCCCATCCGATCCTCCATGCGGCGCATCCAGCCTCGTCTCCCGTGCTGTCTCCTCGGTGTCCTGATGGCGATTACCTTCAGCCTCGCGGAACTCCGTGCAGCGACGCCGTACAACATCCTCTTCATCATCTGCGATCAGGAGCAGGGGAACCTCATCCCGGCAGCGGGATACCAGACGCCTGCCCGACAGGCGCTGACCCGTCGGGGCGTCGTGTTCCGCAACCACTACACCGCAGCGGCGATGTGCTCGCCGTCGAGGGCCGCGTTCCTCACGGGTCTTCCGCCTCAGCGGACCGGTGTCTTCGACCAGATGGAATACCCGTACGTGCCGAATCTGAACCCACGCCTCCCCAACATGGGTTCGGTCCTGAAGCAGGTGGGCTATTCGACAGCCTTCTTCGGGAAGTTCGAGATGACCCGGGAACTCATCCACACCAAGGACACTGTCAACTACAGCCGCAAGCTGCGGCCCTATGGGTTCGACCACTTTGCCGCCACGGGGGATGTCGGCAGCCGTCCCAGTTCCGGATTCCAGAACGATGCGATGATCGCTGCCGAGGCCGTCCAGTGGCTGCGCCGGGGTGCGGTCGGTGGCGGCCCGGATAAGAAGAAGCCGTTCTTCCTGGTGACGAGCTTCCTGAACCCGCACGACATCATGTTTGCGGACGTCAACCTGCCTGGGGAGAAGGTCCAGAAGGCGAAGGCGCCACTGACGTTGAGCCCACCCCCGGCCCATGTGCTCTACCAGAAGGAGTGGGAGTTCGCGCTGCCCCCAAGCCTCAATGAGAGCCTCACCGCCCCTGGCATGCCCGCCGCCCTCGCGGAGTACAACAAGGGGTGGTCCGATGCCTTGGGACGGATCCCGGCCGATCGGCCCGATATGTGGCGGCGGTTCTACAGCCAGTATCTGAACATGATCCGGGACAACGACACCGCCCTGCAGCAGATCGTCGACGTCCTGGACGAGCAGGACCTGTGGCGGAACACCATCGTGATCCTCACGGCGGACCATGGGGAGATGGGGGGTGCCCATGGCGGGCTCCGGGGGAAGGGGCCCTTCGCCTACGAGCAGAATGCGAAGGTACCCTTCATCGTCGTCCATCCCGACTTCCCCGCCGGCACCAGCGACGTGCTCACCAGCCATCTGGATCTCCTCCCGACGCTGGTGTCCTTCGCCGGGGCCACGGAGGCCCAGGCACGTCCGATGCTCAAGGGCCTCCCGGGCAAGGATTTCACGCCCGGTCTGCGTCGTGAAAACCGTTCGAACCCGAACGCGATCCGCAAAGGGGCCCTGTTCCAGTACGTGGGCCTTCTCACCCTCGATGCCAGCCACTGCACCCGGACCCTTACGGGTGGCGCCGGGGAGGATGCCGAGAAGGCCACCGACCCGGCCCAGCTCAAGGGGAAGCTGGGGAAACGAGGGTTCCTGACCTTCGTCTCGGACGGCCGCTACAAGCTCGCCCGGTTCTACTCGCCCGACAATTTCAACACCCCCGTGACCCTCGATGAACTGTTCGCCCACAACGACGTTCAGCTCTTCGATCTCCAGAACGATCCCAATGAGCTCGTGAACCTCGCCATGGATCGGGTGAAGCATCGGGGGACGCTCGAGCGGATGAACTCTCTGATGAACGAACTGATGGCGAGGGAGGTCGGGGTCAACAACGGAGCCTTCCTCCCGGCCGTGATCCGGCCGGCCGGGGTTCCCGCCCTGAAGCTGTCCCTCGCGCCGAAGTGATCGGATCCGGCGGGTGCTGCCATACGGTCCTGATTTCCGGCTCGCGAAATCGTGTCGATCCGGGAAAACGGGGCATGCCCAATCCCATCCCGTTCCGTCTGTCCCGACGAAGCCTCGGCCAGCGCCGAGGCCTTAGGGTGCTCGTGCTGGTGTGGCTGACGATCGCTGGCCTCGGATCGCAGCGGGTTGGGGAAGCCGCGACCCCGGCCCGGCCGAACATCCTGTTCATCATGACGGATGACCATGCGACCCAGGCGATCGGGGCCTATGGAAGCCGGGTCAACCAGACCCCGAACCTTGATCGACTGGGTGCCCAGGGCCTCCGGTTGGATCGCTGCTATGCGGTGAATTCGATCTGCACCCCGAGTCGGGCCACGCTCCTCACCGGGCAGTACAGCCATCGCAACGGTGTCCCCGTGTTCAATGACCTCGACCCGGCCCGGACCACCGTGGCCCATCGCATGCGGGATGCCGGCTACTACACGGCGATGATCGGCAAGTGGCACCTCGGTTCCGATCCGCAGGGCTTCGACCATTGGGAAATCCTGCCGGGTCAGGGACGGTACAACGATCCCGTCCTCTATGACCGTGACGGCCATCGGATCTACAGGGGCTACGTGACCGACATCATCACGCGCCTCACGCGCGAGGTCCTCGAGAAGCGTCCGAAGGACCGCCCCTTCTTCGTGATGTGCCACCACAAGGCCCCACATCGGGAATGGACGCCCAGCGACCGGTATCGTCGGGAGTTCGCACTGAAGACGATCCCGGAGCCCCGGACCCTCTGGGACGACCATGCCGGCCGGGCCGATGCGTTGCGGGAGCAGCGGCAGTCGATCTTCCGGAACCTGTCGAGATATGATCTCAAACTCACCCCGCCCGAGGACCTGTCCCCAGCGGATCGCCAGCGTTGGCTCAACGAGGTGCCCACCGAGGTCTCCTGGATGGTCGATGGCCAGCCGACGGTGCTCCGTGGACGTGATCTCGACCGCTGGAAATACCAGCGGTACATGCAGGACTACCTGGGGTGTGTGCAGAGCGTCGACGACAGCGTCGGCGAGCTGATGGACTGGCTTGATTCCAATGGATTGAGGGAGAACACCCTCGTGATCTACACCAGCGACCAGGGGTTCTTCCTCGGAGAGCATGGGATGTATGACAAGAGGTTCATGTATGAGCCCTCCAGCCGGATGCCCTTCCTGGCCCGCTGGCCGGCCGGGATCCAGCCCGGATCCACGAGCGAGTCCCTGGCCATCAACTGCGATTTCGCCCCGACCTTTCTGGAACTGGCCGGGGCCCGGATCCCAGAGGAGATGCAGGGGCGCAGCCTGGTACCCCTATTCCAAGGGAAGATCCCGGCGGGTTGGCGGAGCGACATCTACTATCGGTACTATCATGACCCCGGGCATCACAACACCCGGGCCCACTACGGCATCCGCACCGCGACCCACAAGCTGATCCACTACTGGAAGGCCGACCAGTGGGAGTTGTTCGATCTTGTGCAGGATCCGGATGAACTCCGGAACCGATATGCGGACGCGGACCAGGCCACCCGGGTGGCCGACCTCAAGGCAAGGCTCCGAAGGCTCCAGTCGGACCTGGGCGATACCGGTCAGTTCACGACCGAGCTGCCGAAGGACACGGTGGACCGGCGACCTCGTCAGATGGACCGCAAGCATCCGGACTCCGAGCTCTGAGCCCAGATCGGGATGACCTTGAAGAAGTGGGCTGGATGGGGTCCACGACTTGAAAGGTCGCAAGGTTTGGGGTCCAGTGGTGCTTGACCTTGTTGAGATCCTGATGCGCGCCGGCGACAAATTGGGCCCCTATGAGCTGACCTCGGTAATCGGGGCCGGTGGCATGGGCGAGGTGTTCCGGGCGCGGGACCATCGGTTGGGGAGAGACGTGGCGATCAAGGTCCTGCGCACGGAGTTCGCGAAGGACGTCGATCGTCTCCAGCGGTTCGAGCAGGAGGCCCAGACGCTGGCGGGACTCAACCATCCGGGTCTCCTGATGATCTTCGACACGGGGACCCATGATGGGGCGCCCTACATCGTCTCGGAACTCCTCGAGGGCCGCACCCTGCGCGAGGAGCTCCACCAGGGACCCCCCCCAATGCGGAGGACCCTCGAGTACGCCCTGCAGATCGCATCCGGCCTTGCCGAAGCCCATTCCCGGGGCGTGGTCCATCGGGATCTGAAGCCCGAGAACATCTACATCACCGAGGATGGCCGGGTGAAGATCCTCGACTTCGGCCTGGCCAAGCTCCGGCAGGTCAGCGGCCGAGGATTCCGGCCACGTCGACCGGATGGGGAGGTGGATTCACCCATGGATTCCGGCTCGAGGGCGGCGATCCAGTCGCCCACGGAGAGTGGCATGGTCCTCGGCACGCCCTGCTACATGTCCCCCGAGCAGGTGACAGGGCGCGAGGCGGACCACAGGTCCGACCTCTTCGCGTTCGGCGCCATCCTGTACGAGATGATCTCGGGTCAGCGGGCGTTCCGTCGGCCCACCAGCGCCGAGACGATGACGGCGGTGCTTCGGGAGGAGCCGCCTGATCTGATCGAGCTGGCGCCGAACCTCCCGCCGGGACTGGACCGGGTGGTCAACCGGTGTCTCGAGAAGCGTCCGGAACACCGCTTCCAGTCCGCGAGCGATCTTGCCTTCGCCCTCGAGGGTCTGTCCCAGCAGAGCGGCTATCGGCGGATCATCACGGAGCCGAAATCCCTGCTTCCGAAGTGGTGGATCCCGTTCGCCGCCTCGCTGCTCATCCTGTTGATGGCCCGGCTGCTGATGGTGGATTCCGTCGACCCGCAACCTGAGTTCCGTCAGGTGACCTTCGGCCGGGGTACCGTCATGAACGCCCGGTTTGCTCCCGACGGGGAGAATGTCGTGTACGGCGCCCGGTGGAACATGAAGCCGATCGAGGTCTTCTCGTCACGGCCTGGCACTCCGGAGGCTCGGACCCTCGGCTACACGAATGCCGACATCCTGGCCGTGTCCTCCAAGGGGGAGATGGCAGTCCTCCTCAATCGTGTCGGGGTTGGCTGGTTCTCGGGTCTGGGCACCCTGGCGCGGGTATCGCTGGCAGGCGGCACCCCTCGGGAGGTGCTCACAGAGGTCAAGGACGCCGACTGGTATCCCGATGGCGAGCAGTACGTGGTGGTCCGGAAGGCGGGTGGGCGGTGGCGACTGGAACAGCATCCCACCCAGGGCGGGGGACTCCAGTTGGCGGAGACCTCCGGCACCTTTGGGCATCCACGGGTCTCCCCCAAGGGCGACTGGATTGCGTTCTCCGACCATCCTGTTCCCAAGGACAGCCGCGGACGGATCCGGCTCGTCAACCGGCAGGGTGAGTTCCGGAATCTGACCGGAGAATATGCGCAGATCGACGGCCTGGCCTGGCATCCGGACGGGAAGGAGATCTGGTTCACCGCGATCAGCCACGGAGAGATCCAGAGCCTTCGTGCAGTGACCGTGAATGGGGAGGAGCGGGCGATCCTGAACACGTCGGTGAACATGACCCTGCACGACATGTTCAAGGACGGGCGGCTCCTGATGACGCGTCAGTTCGAGCTGCAGGAGATCATCGGCCTGGTGCCTCCTGAGACCCACGAGCGGAACCTCACGACGATGGGCCGCTGCATGCTTCGGGGCATCTCCGAGGACGGCAGCCGCTTCCTTGTCATTTTCTTCGGCGAGGGCGCCGGCAACAGCTACTCCACCTACCTCATCCGGTCCGACGGCAGCCAGTCCGTGCGTCTCGGGCCTGGATTCGGCCATGCCATCTCCCCGGATGGAAACTGGGTGTTTGCCAGCGCCTATGACCCGTCCCGGTTGATCCTCATGCCCACCGGTGCTGGCACGAGCCGGACCCTTTCGGTGACCAATCTCGACCTCTCGGCCGCGTCGTGGCTGCCCGACAGCAGGAACCTCGTCGTCCACGGGCGCGTGGGCACCAATGGATTGCGGTACTACCTGCTCGACACCGAGGGGGCCAAGGATCCCGTGGCCATCACGCCCGAAGGGGTCAGTCCACCGACCTATTTCGGGGTGCCGGTCTCCCCGGACGGTCGCCTGGTCGTCGGGGTCCTCCGAGGGGAACGACGGGTGTGGCCGCTGGACGAGGGTCAGTCCCGTCCGCTTCCGGCCATCCGGAACTACCAGGTCGCGGGATGGTCCCCGGACAGCAAGGGGCTGTACGTCTATGATGGCACTTCACCCGTGAAGGTCTTCCGGTATGACTTGGCGACCGAGCGTCTGGAGCCGATCCGGGAGATCTATCCCACCGACCTCTCGGGAAGCCTGGGCGGTGAGCCCGCGGTGGCCATGACCCACGGCGGGGAGGGCTATGTCTACTTCAACTGGCGGATCCTGACCGATCTGTTCGTGGTCGAGGGGCTGAAATCGGGCCGGTGAGATTATTGTCACCCGGGTCTGTGGGCCTCAGGTCAGAGGTCCAGGATGAGGTTCCTGTTGCACCGCTCGGCGACCTGAGCACACTGCGCCCGCGCCGACGGCAACACGCCCACCGCGCGACCGCGAATGAAGGCCATCCTCGCTCTGGAAGACGGATCTGTTTTTGAAGGTCAGGCATTCGGCAGCCGCACCACGGTGGCCGGGGAGGTGTGTTTCAACACCTCGATGACCGGCTATCAGGAGATCCTCACCGATCCGTCCTACAAGGGGCAGATCGTCACGATGACCTATCCCCTCATCGGGAACTACGGCGTCAACCAGCAGGACGTCGAGTCGTGGGCTCCCCATGCCTCCGGTTTCGTCATCCGGGAATTGTCGCCCGTCGTCAGCAACTGGCGTGCGGACTGGTCGCTCGCGGACTATCTCGAACGCCATGGCATCCCCGGGATCCAGGGCATCGACACCCGGGCGCTCACCAAGAAGCTGAGGGTCCGCGGCGCCTTGTCTGGCTGTCTCTCCACCGAGGGTCTCGGTGCCGAGGAGGCCCTCGCAAGGGCCCGGTCCTGGGGGGGGATGGCGGGACGCGACTACGTGTCCGAGGTCACCCATCGGGAACCGTTCGTCTGGGATCCCGAGGACAAGG
>Ga0315906_10011830_pt1 | contig 10152 bp, 4 predicted proteins | sample LakEriMetagenome_4_FD_203526 | JGI IMG/M metagenome (GOLD analysis project Ga0315906, IMG submission 203526) | Freshwater fungal communities from buoy surface, Lake Erie, Ohio, United States - Buoy 2 MA122 | ecosystem: Environmental > Aquatic > Freshwater > Lake > Lake biofilm | place: USA: Lake...
GGGATTCACGGGGGAGTATCATTTCACCTCGGCCATCGCTGCGCTGGTCGACGCGGGCGAGACCCATGCCTGCTATCTGCTGGGCCATGGGGAGCATCCGCCGGATGGGAAGGACAAGGGCGTGGGCTATGCCGCCTTCCTCGAGCTGCTGCGGGGCCAGAAGAACCTGACGGTCGACGTGATCCGGCTGGCGGGGGCGACGAATCAGATCCCGAAGAACTGCGAGCTGCTGGTGGTGGCGGGGCCGACCGCCCCCCTGCTTCCCGGGGAGCTGCAGAAGATCGAGGCGTTCCTGCAACGGGGCGGTCGACTCCTCGTGCTGCTCCATCCCTATACGGTCGAGAAGTCGACCGGACTGGAGGAGCTCCTGGCCCGATGGGGCATCGCGGCACCCCCGGCCTACGCGGGGGACGACCAGTTCACCAGCTACACGAAGCTGGACGTGCTGAGCCAGAACTTCGGCGGCCATGCGATCGTCTCCCCGCTCCGGAGGTCCGGCGGGGCTCTCTACTTCCCCCTGCCACGGGTCGTCGCCCCGATGCCGGCCCAGCAGATGCCGGCCGATGCGCCGAAGGCCGACGTGCTGGTCAAGACGAGTGCGTCGGGCATGACCCGTTCCAACGTGAAGGACGGCAACGCCGCCTTCGACCCGGCACGCGATGTCCGCAACCAGGAGATCCCCATCGCCGTGGCGGCCGAAAAGGGCGGGGTGTCGGGAATCGCCGCTGGACGCGGAACAACCCGCATCGTGGCGATCGGCGATTCCACCATGATGACCAACGAGACGCTCGATGAGCCCCGCGAACTGGCCGGCAACCGGGATTTCGCAAACATGGTGGTCGGCTGGCTGCTCGATCGTCCCCAGTCCCTCGCCATTGGCCCCCGTCGCATCCGGGAGTACCGGCTCGTCCTGACCTCGAGACAACGCCAGGTCCTGAGCTGGACCGTGATCGCGGGCCTCCCTGGAGCCATCCTGCTCATGGGTCTGGCGATCTGGTACCGACGACGGATCTGATCTGCACGCCCGATGAACACCCGTTCCACCTGGATTCTGGTCCTGCTGGCGTTGGCCCTCGGGGGATACACCTATCTGACCGAGCGTCCGGCGGGGTTGCCGGGAGCGGTGGCGGTCCGGTTCACGACCTTCGATCCCTCCCAGGTGCAGGGCATCGAACTGCTCCGCTCCAACGGGATCGTCCGGGTGGATCGGGCGGGATCAGGCTGGAGGATGTCCCTCCCGGTGGTCTACGGCGCCCAGAAGACCGCGGTCGAGGGCTTCCTCAAGTCGTTGTCGGAACTCCAGCCCCGTCGGGTGATCTCGGCGTCCGAGCTCTCGGTCGGGGGTGGGACGAACAGCCTGAAGGCCTTCGGGTTCGACGCCGAGCCGCTCACGGTCAAGCTGGAGATGGCCTCGGGGTCACCCCTGCTCTACCAGATCGGCGGCCCGACACCCCTGGGAGCGCAGTTCTATTTCAAGCAGGTCGGGGCGGATGGGGTGTTCACCGGCGATGACGCCTTCCTCGGGAACCTTCCCCCGACGCCCGACCATTGGCGGGACCGGAGTTTGTTCGATCTCCGGGGACAGTCCTTCGATCGGCTTGAGATCCGGGGTCCCACCGCTTTCACCGCGGTCCGGGAATCCACGAACGGGTCCTGGCGTCTGGTGAAGCCGTTGGCTGCCCGTGCGGACTCGGAGCGGATCGAGGCGCTCATCAACGCGCTCCAGGTGACGCCCGTGGCGGCGTTCGTATCGGACTCACCGCTGGTCGACCTCGCCGCCTATGGCTTCCAGCCACCGGAGTCCGAATTCGTCCTCGGCCGGGGCACGAACGACCTGGTCCATCTCCAGTTCGGCCGCGTGCCGACCAATTCCCCGGAACATGTGCTCGTCCGCCGCATGGCGACGACCAACGTCGTCCTGGCCCCCGTCCAGGCTGGAATGCTCCTGCGGCTCCCGCTCCCCAATTTCCGGGACCGGAGCCTCGCGCCCCGTCTCGAGGGGGTCTCCGAGGTGCGCTTCCGGTCGGACGGCGGCTGGGTCCGGGTCGAGCGTCAGGGCACCAATTGGACGGTGGTCGAGCCCAGGCGCTTCGCGGCCGATCCGACGTTGATGGACCAGCTCCTCCGCCAGCTGGGGGGCATGACCATCGTCGAGTTCCCGAATGATGTCCCGGCCGACCTCGGTCGGTACGGACTCCAGCGCCCCGAGCGTGGCTTCGTGGTCCTCGCTGGCACCAATGAGCTGGCCCGGCTGGACTTCGGATCCCAGGTGGGAACCGACGACAAGGTGTACGTCCGGCGGGCTGACGAGCCGAGCATCTACGCGACCCGACTGGGCGAGCTGCTCCGCCTGCCGGAGGTGGCGGACCAGATCCGTCTCATGCGCTTCGACCCCACGAACGTCGTCGAGATCGCCATCGAGCAGAAGGGACGGAAGCGGGTGCTCACCCGGGGATCGAATGGACGCTGGACCGCGTCGTCGGGGTCACCGGCCTCGTTCCTGGACGAGACGGTGAACGAGACCCTGTTCCGGCTGGGTCGTGTCGAGTCGACCCGTTATCGAACTCCTGAGGACGAGCAGCTGGGGCTGCTGAAGTTCAAGGAGGTGGATCACAGCGTCGACCTGAAGTTCCGTCCTGGGAGCGGACCGGGTTCATTGAGGTTCCAATTCGGAGGCAAGAACCCGGCCAACAACATGTTCGCCCTCGTCCGGTTCGACACCGATTCGGATCCCTTGTTGATCGAGTTCCCGTTGGCGCTCTACGAGGACGTGTACCGCGACCTCTCGGCCCCGTGAAGCCATCCCCGCCACCGGAGGTCCCGGGGTCGGATCCCGGGGCGGTTGTCCCAGAGGAAAGGGGGGGACGGTTCCTGCAGAGGTGCTGGAGGGGGTTCAAGTGGGGGGTCCGACTGGCCTATCTCCCTGCCGCCATCCTGCTCTATCTGGCCGTCCATCTGCATCAGGTCGGCCTGCCGGGTTTTGTCCGGGAGCCGCTCGTGGCCCAGTTGGAGGCGCAGGGACTGAGGCTGGAGTACAGCCGGATCCATCTCGAGTGGGGGGAAGGACTGTTCGCCGAGAACGTGCTGGTCCATTTCCGGGGCCGCCCCGACAGCCAGTTCGCCTACTTCCAGAAGATCCAGCTCCGCATCAACCTCCTCGCGCTGCGGGATCCGGAGCTTCCGATCGTGGAGTCGCTCGGACTCGTCGGTGGCGAGGTGTCTCTCCCGGTCGAGGGGGGGGCGGACGAGTCGGCGGCGCTGCTGAAGCTCAACCACATCTCGGGTGACCTCGAGTTCGAGGGGTTCGACACCTGGCGGCTCGTCGGGCTCTTCGCGAGGATCCACACCCTGACATTCGAGGCCATGGGGAGTCTGCGTGCGACGTCCCATCTGTTCGCCAACCGGTCCCCGCGGCCTCGGGACGGCGCAACCCCGGTCCTCTCGGTGAGGAGCGGTCCCTTGGCCCGGATCCTGAACGAGTTGGAGGCGACGGGCTTCCGGACCCCCCCGAAGCTGGACCTCGCGTTTGCCATCGACGGTGAGAGGCTGGAGCGGTCCCTCGTCGAGTTCCGGATGGAGGCGGCGGGTGCCACCAATGCCATCGGGACCTTCGACGGATTGCGGCTCCGGCTGAGTGTGTCGCCGGACACCGAGGAACCCCCGACGCTCCGTGGGGTGTTCCGTCTGGATTCCGATGCCGTCCGGACTTCGATGGGATCGGTTGCTGGACTGGGCTGGCAGATGGGGTTCCAAGTGCTCGCGAACGAGGCCCGGCCCTCCCATCTGGACTGGCAATTGACGGGAAGTTCGCTCGAACGGGACGGGTTCAACATCGGGCGGATCCGCGCCCAGGGCGTGACGCTGTCCACCAACCGCTTCCCGGAGGTGTCGGCCGGGGAGGGGGTCCGTGCCATGGCCCGGTCTGGTCTCGACCTGAGCGGTGGGTATTTCAGCACTGTGGAACTGGGCTTCCACGATCTCCAGGCGCCCTGGGGTGCGGTGACCAACGCCTCGGTCTTGGCCCGGATCTGGAATGCGACGAACGACTGGAGCCCGCGGGGTCTCGACCTTGCGATGGAGTCCGGAGGCATGCGGGTCCAGGGTCATGAGGCGGCAGGGCTGATGCTCCGGGGAAGCGTCCTTCCGGCATTGACGAACACCGGTCCGGCCCTGTCGGGATTCTGGACGGATCTCGCCCCGTGGCGGCTTCGTCTCGAGGCGGGACTCGACCATCCGAAGCTGTCCACCGGCACGCGGCTCGACTCGTTGGGGGCCCTCGTCGATTGGGCTGACGGCCGGGCATCGCTCACCAACCTCGAGGCGCGTTTCGAGGAGGGTACCGTGGTGGCCACGGCCACGGTCGATGCCCGGTCGCGGGAGACCCGTGCGATCCTCCGTGCGGAGGCCCAGCTCAGGGGCCTTGCCGCGGTGCTTCCCGACGACCTCTGGCAGGTGTGGACCCGCAACGACATCGGGACGAATTCCCTGGTCCAGCTCACGGTGTCGGCCAGTGGGCGGCTGCCGGAGTGGACGGTCCCCATGCGGGAGTGGAGGGAGCCCCTCCGCCGGGAGATCTCCCTGGAGGGTGGCGTCGAGGCCGCACCGGTCTCCTGGAGTGGTGTGACCCTCGACGAGGTGGGGTTGAAGGCCTCGTGGAGGCGGGAACGGCTGCGGCTGGATTCCCTCCATATTGCGCAGGGGGACGGCAGGGTAGAGGTGGATGGGGTCTGCGACTGGACCGCGGGTGACTTCGAGGCCCGGGTTTCCAGCACCCTGGATCCCCTGGTGTTCCGACCCATCATCCGGGCCCCGGGATTGGCCCGGCAGTTCGACATGATCCGGCTGGGGTCCCGTCCGGAGATCCTCGCCGAGGTCCGGGGCAACACCCACAGCATGGCGGACCTCACGGGCACGGCCCGTGTGGCGATCACCAATGCCGTCTACCGACTGGAGCCGGTGACGGAACTGCGGACCACGGTCCAGTACACCAACGGCAACGTCTTCTTCACGGGGACGGATCTGCTCCAATCCACGAACCGGATCCTGGCGCCGTGGATGCGGTTCGATCCGAAGGCCAACCTCCTCTGGTTCACGAACGCGACCGCGAGGGTGGACCTGGCGTCGCTGGCCCGGGTGATCGGCCCGAGGACGGCGGACACGCTGGGGCCCTACCATTTCCCGGTGCCGCCCGAGGTCGAGGTCAACGGGGTGATCCCGACCGCGGACGAGGCCGACGCGGATGTGGTCTTCAAGACCCGGGCCCCGGCCTTCGAGTGGTGGTACTTCAAGTTCACGAACCTCGTGGCGACCGTCGGCTGGAAGGGTGATCGGCTTTCCATCACCAACGTCACCTCGGGCTTCTATGGCGGTTCGCTGGAGACGGACATCCAGCTCGACCTCACCGAGGCGCGGAACACCCGCTTCACGGCGGACCCGAGGTTCAGGGATGTCCGGGTCGATCTGCTGATGGAGGACCTGGTGACGCGGACGAACCAGCTGGGAGGCCTGCTGAGCGGTCAGGTCCTGGTGGAGCAGGGGCAGAGCCGGAAGGGCATGCCCTGGAAGGGGCGGGGCGATGCCGAGATCCGGGATGGCGTGCTCTGGGGGCTTCCCCTCTTCGGTCTGCTGTCACCGGTGTTCGATGCGGTGGCCCCGGGCATGGGGAAGGCGCAGTTCAATGCGGGCAACGCGACCTTCACCCTCACCAACAACACCGTCGATTTCCAGAAGGTGGAGCTGATCTCCTCGGCCATGCGTCTCGACATGAAGGGTGGGGTCGACTTCGACGGGAATCTGGACCTCCTGCTGGAGGCCCGTCCCCTGCGCGATGTCCCGGTCCTGGGTGCGATCCTGGACGTGGTCCTGGCGCCGTTCACGAAGCTGTTCGAGTACAAGATCGGAGGGACCCTGGGGCAGCCGGACGCGGAGCTGAGACACGTGCCCTCGTTCCTCCTGGCGCCGCTCCGGCCCTTCAGACTGTTGAAGGGGGTCTTCCAGGGACCCGATCCCAAGACATCACCTCGGCAGCCCTGAGATCCCGAGGTGGTTCAACCTCCATGCCGCTGGAAGCATCCCGGCGAGCCTCCGGAAGGTTCCCAGCGGTGAGATGGGGGGGCTCCACGCCCTTGGTCCGGGCGGGGCCAGCAGGGTGGATCGATCACTTCGGGAACTTCTTTTCCGGATAGGCCGGGCGGGGGGGGATGGATCTGGGATCCTTCCGGATCAGTTCCTCCAGATGTTTCACGGCGGCCTCCAGCTGGGCGTCCCGACCGTTGAAGGTGGCGTGCGGCAGGTTGTCCACGACGATGTCCGGATCCACCCCGTGACCCTCGATCAACCACTGGCCCTCCGGACCATAGACGCCCAGCTCCGCGGCCGTGGCCATGCCGCTGTCCACGAGCCAGCGGCGGGCGCTGAGCCAGATCTCCCCGCCCCACGTCCGGGTTCCGATGACCTTCCCCAGGCCGAGCCGCTTGAATCCCTCCGAGAACGCCTCGCCATCGCTGGCGGTCCGCTCGTTGCAGAGGACCACCATGTGCCCCCGGAAGGCGTACTGCATGTTCCAGGTCGGGTTCCCCACGCGCGGCTGCCAGAAGAACCAGGCCTTCCGCAACAACTTGCCCAGGATCCACGAATCGATGTTGCCGCCCCGGTTGTGGCGGACGTCGATGATCAGGCCCTGCCGCTGGAACACCGGATAGAACTCCCGGGCCCATTCCGCGATGTTGTCGGTGCCCATCGCCCGCAGGTGGACGTAGCCGATCTGGCCCTTGCCCAGGGCCTCCACGGTCCGTCGTCGGCTGTACTCCCAGTCGTCGTAGCGGAGGTCCGCCTCCCGTTCGGTGCTGATCGGTTTCACGACGATGGATTTCGGCGCGTTGGTATCCATCCGCCGGATCTCCATCAGCACCTGCTTCCCCGCCTGCTGGCGCAGCAGGGCCTCCAGGGGCACGCCGGCGGTGGTGGGACGTCCGTTCACGGACGTGATGACATCGCCCACCTTGAGGTCGACCTGGGGTTGCAGCAATGGGGAGAGGCCTCGGGGATAGTCCGGGTCGCTCTGGTAGATGGAGTCGACCCGCCAGCCGCTGGCGTTGGGGTCGAAGGTGAACCGTCCACCCAGCGCCGCAGGACGGATCTGGTCGGGACCATCCCGTTCATCGCCGTAGCGGACGAAGATGTGGAGCGTGGAGAGCTCTGCCGCGAGTTCCGCGATCACCTCGCTCAATTCCGAGCGGTCACTGACCCGGTCCACCAGCGGCAGGTACTTGTCGCGGAGCGCGGGCCAGTCGACGCCGTGCATCCCACGGTCGTAGAAGTAGTCCCGGAGCATCCGCCAGGACTCGGTGTAGATCTGGCGCCATTCCTCGCGGGGCACGACGGAGAAGGTCCAGCCCTCGAGCGGGAAGCGGTCGTCCAGTTTTGCCGGCGCCCCGGAATCGCTTGCGACCACGTGGAAGGCGTCGCCCTTCCGAATCAGCAGCTTCTTCCCGTCGCCGGAGAGCTCGTAGCTGGTCACGTCCTCGACGAAGGTCTTGGGCTTCGGGTCCTTGTTCGTGATCTCGAGCTGCTTGAGCTGTGACTTCGAGTCGAACCCAGTCTCCTTGGAGATCCAGAGCAGGTGCTTCTTCGTGGCGATCAGCTGACGGTAGTTGCCCGCGGGGACGGGCACCTCGTAGAGACGGGCCTGGAGTCCGTCCACATCGATCACCAAGGCCTCTTCCTTCTTGTCGGAACCCTCGCCCGGAGGTTTGCCGTCCTTGCGCTTCTCGCCGGAGGATTCCTTGGCGTCGTCCGGTTTTTCATCCTTCGAGGGCTTTGCGGTGACCAGTTCCGTGGGGCTGCGGAACGGCCACTCGGCATCGCGCTTCAGGGCGATGGCGAACACCTGGGTCGTGTCGGTGAAGAAGGGGTCCGGCTGCCTCGGGCCCCAGGGGCTGCCCACGAGGGAACGGAGCTGTCGATCGGTCAGGAAGTACAGCCACTTGCCGTCGGGTGACCATGCGGGGCTCCCACTGTCCACCCGGTCGCTGGTGGCCACGATCCGGGTCGCGGTCTCGACCTGGTGCAGGATGATCTGGGGATAGCCATTCGTGGCCGTGGAGACGTAGGCCAGCCATCGATTGTCGGGGGACCAGGTGTACTCGGTGATCTCATCGTTCGCGTTCTGTTCGACCAGCGTGGTGGTCCCGGTTGTGCGGTCGAGGATCCAGAGGCGCTGATCCTTGTCGCCCCACGCGATCCTCTTGCCGTCGGGTGAGGGCACCGCGCTGAAACGGAACACGGTCCCGTTGGTCGTCAGTTGCGCTGGGGATCCCACCCCATTCGCCGGCAGCGTCCAGAACTCGAGCTCGGCGGATTCATCGGAGAGGCTCAGGAGGTTGGTCCCTCCAGGAAGGAACCGGACGTCCCGGTAACGGACCCCGCTCTTGCGCGGGATCTCGACCAGTCGACCGAGTTCCAGCGGGCAGACGAACACCTGGCCGCGTGCTGTGAGGGCCAGCCGGTCACCGGTCGGGGACAGGTGGGCCGAGGTCAGGTAGTCGAGCGGACGCTTCACCCAGCGTTCCCGGGTCTGGTCGAAGTCGGAGACCAGTGAGATGTCCACGACCCGGTCGGCCTTCGAGCGGATCTCGAACAGGTGGATATCCCCGGCCCGGGCGTAGACAACACGTCCGCCCTCGAGGGTGGCGGTCTGGATGTCGTATCCCGCATGACGGGTCAGTTGCTGGAGATCGGTCCCGGTCGGACTCATCGACCAGAGGTTCATGATGCCGTCCCGGTCGCTGATGAAGTACACGCGTCCGTCCCACCACATGGGATTCCGGCTGGTGCCTTTGAAGTCGGTGGCCAGCGGGGTCGCCTCGGGATCCCCGGCGCGGAACCGCCAGAGGTTCTCGATCCAGCCGCCCTCATAGCGCTTGGTGCTGCTGTTCTGCTTCGGCAGCCGGGTGAAGAAGAGGGTCTGACGATCCCCGCCGTAGACGCCTTCTGAGGCCTGGGCGAGGGGGAGTATGCGTTGCTGGCCGGTCTTCGGATCCAGCTCGACCAGTTGGGAATTGGGTAGGGTGGAGTGGCGGGTGGTCCGGTATAGGATCCGACCGTCCGGCGTCCATCCGGCGATCGAGGGCTCGCTGCCGTCGAACGTGTGCCGGGTGGGGAGTCCACCTGACGCCGGCATGGTGTAGACCTCGTTGGGTCCTTCGTATTCGGCGACGAAGGCGAGGGTCTGACCGTCTGGGGAGAAGACAGCGTCCTGTTCGGTTCCCGGGTGCGAGGTGAGGCGCTGGGCGGCGCCGCCCTGGATCCCGACCTTCCAGAGGTCACCCTCGGCGGTGAATACAAGGGTGTCCTTGTGGAGGGTGGGAAACCGGTAATAGCCGCGGGGGTTCTGGGCGTGGGCCATCAGCCCCGCGATGCCGACGAGGAACGCGATGAGGGGACGCACGTGGCGAAGGCTAGCCGTGCGCTGAGGGGAATCCGAGGGCTGAGTTGGCCGTGATCGGAGACTTTGGGTGAGAGGGGGGCGATCGGCGTGGAAATGGCGTTGAGACCACGCCGCATCTAGGCGGCCTTTTGCAGCGATAAGGGGCGCACTTTGGCGGTCAGGGTTGGCTCCCGTTTCTGCAACTCACGGAAGTCGCAATTGCTCTGGATGCGAAACCAGAATTCTGGGGTCTGACCAAAAAACTTGCCCAGTTTGAGGGACATCTCGGGGGTGATCGAGCGCTTCCCCAGAACAATCTCATTGATGGCCCTCGGGGAGACGCCGATGCCGCGGCCCAAGGCATTCTGGGAAAGGCCGAGCGGGATCAGGTAGTCCTCAAGGAGGATCTCACCGGGTGTTACGGGCTTCATGGCCATAACGTACGGCGTCATGGGTCCGTGTCAATGGTAGTCACGGATCTCCACCTCGCTTGCGTCAGTTCCTCCCCAACGAAAGCAGAGTCTCCATTGGTCATTGATCCGGATGGAATGCTTCCCGGCGAGATTACCCTTCAACAACTCGAGTCGGTTGCCTGGAGGTACCCGAAGGTCGGAGAGATTTCCCGCGGCATCCAGTTGGATCAGCTTGCGGAGCGCGATCCGTGCGATCGTTGAAAAACGACGGCTCGATCCGGTCTCGTGCAACCGTCGCGTCTCATCATCCCT
>Ga0315906_10011831_pt1 | contig 10152 bp, 4 predicted proteins | sample LakEriMetagenome_4_FD_203526 | JGI IMG/M metagenome (GOLD analysis project Ga0315906, IMG submission 203526) | Freshwater fungal communities from buoy surface, Lake Erie, Ohio, United States - Buoy 2 MA122 | ecosystem: Environmental > Aquatic > Freshwater > Lake > Lake biofilm | place: USA: Lake...
CCCCCCTGGGCTGGTGGGTCAGGGTGGGGATTCTTATATTGCGGTGGTGCTTCTTAGGCTTGAACCACTTATGCCACCGCGAGTGCTGAAGCGGGCTGCTTCACGCTGAGCGCGTTGCTGTGATGCAAGGAGTGCTTCTGGACTTCCTTCAATAACAGCACTAAGTGCTTCTTGTTCGTTATATGCAACACCTTCAAGTTGAGCCAAACGCTGCTGTGTACGGCGTAATTGACCTGCACTGCCAAGTGCTTTGGAAAGTTCTGCCTCTGAAAGTTTTGCATAGGACTCTGTGCCAGCAATGTTTTCTGCTTGCTGTGCTGTAATACCGCCAAGGCTAAATCCAGCAGCACGACCAATGCCAACGAATTGTGCAGCCTTAGCCTGCTTTTGAATAAGTGGTAAAGCGCGGTCAGCATCAAGAACAAAGGCTGTTAAATCGCCTTCTCCTACGCCATAGAACTCAATAAGTTGTGACTTAACTGCAGGGTTTAAAGTACGAGCCAAGTCTTGACCCACCTGTAGGCGGTCTTGGAATTCTTTAGGTGATACTTCGTTACCAAGCAACTTGCCAAAATCATCAGGACTATCATAAAAACCTTTAGGCAAATCAAAGAAACGAGCAGTTTGAACAAAAGCATTTTCATTTTTCATGTACTCTGATTCAGTAATTGTACGCCCTCTTTTACGGAGAGATTCCATACCAGGAAAACGCCGTTGATACTCTGGTTGGTCGTACAACTCAAGCAGTACTTGTTCTTCAGATACATCTGCCATAATACGGCGGTCAATAAATCCTGCTAATGTTTCTAACCCGTAAGGCGCAAACATTGCCTTTAACTTATCTGAAGCCTTAATTTTTGCTGCTAATTTTGCAGCATCTTCTTTAGCCTTAGCCTCACGAGCAAGTGCATCAAACTTAGCCTGTGAAGCAGCGTTAGCCTCACGAATAGCAGCATCTAAATCTTCTTTAGTTAAAGTTCCCTTTGTTGCAGCAGCAACTGCTTTAGCAATAGCAGCATCTAAATCTGCTTGGGTAAAACCAGATGTTGATGCTGTAGTACTTGTTGTTGATGTTGCGGTTGTTGTAGTTGTTCTTTTTGTCCAACCTGTATTATCGTTCCAGTCGTATTCACCATCAGTAGGTTTAGGCGGTTGTACCCATTTCTTGCCATCAGGTGACAATACCCATGCTTTTCCTGGTTGTTGTCCAGGACCATCTCCACCAGGTGGAGTGGTCTTTTTTACCCAGCCTGTGTCATCGTTCCAAGTATATTCGCCATCAGTAGGTTTAGATGGTTGTACCCAAGATTTTCCATCTGGAGATAAAACCCAAGCCTTACCTGGTTGTTTGCCAGGACCTGCATCTGCTGATGTTGAAGGAGTCTTTAAAGCATTTGCTCCAACAGAACTAGAAAAACTAGCCTGTGTTGCTCCACCCTCTGAACGCGCTTCAGCAGAGTCTGCTTTAGGAGAATCTTTTTTCTCTTTGTAAAGCCTCCATTGACCAGTTGTTACTCCACCAATCCAAGAGTAGTACCGAATATATCCGTCATCTAACTGAGGTGCTTCTGGTCGGTTAGTAGGGTCAAACATTGGATTAGATGCAGCGCGTTCTTTAGCCGCTTCTTCCATACGCTTTTCGCGTTCAGCCTTAAGTTCATCCATACGCTTTTGGCGGGCTGCAGCATCAGCCTCTGCTTTTGCTTTGGCTTCTAATTCTCTTTTGATTCGCGCTTGATTTTGTTCGTCTACTGCTGCCATTAGATTGCCACCAATCCAAACTTGTTCAAGATGTTGATTCCGTAACCTTCATACATGCGTGTAGCGTTTTCTGTATACTGCCAACGCTCATCTTGCTTGATTAACTTTTCTGCATCCCATGCTGGTCGCATAACAATCTTGCCAGTTTTCTCATCAGCCATTGTGAATAGTTTTCCGTCTTTCCACAAAGGGTCGTTCCAGTCAAGAGTATCTTCGTCAACTTCAAGTAGGTCAGCCCACTTCTTGCGATGCAATGAGGTAACATCCCACAAGGTGCGACCTGCAGCAAAGTCATCTGAGAACATTGGATAAAGCAAAGCCTGCTTATCAGAAATCTCTTTCTTAATCTGGTCAGGTGTAGCCTTAACGCGTAGACCGTCAGTTGTTACTTCACCAATTAAACGGCGCTGATAATCAGTTGCAGTCTGTTGGCTAATAGGAACACCCATAAGGTTTGCATAGGATGTGATGTCTTGAATTGCGCTTGCGTAACCACCGCCACCAGCCTTATCAAAAATATCTTTGTTTTTAACAATAGTATTTTCAATATAGTCTTTATCCCAGCCATTAAGAAATGATGTTTCTGCTAAGCCTGATAGGTAGGCTGAGATTGTTGGGTCTTTTAAGTCAAGACCAAGGGCTGATGCAATACCAGAGATAGTGATTTTATATTCACTAACATTTTGATTATACCATTTGTCGCCATACTTATATTTGCCAGCGATTGCAGCAGCAACAGTAGGACCATTACTTAGATACCAGTCGCTGCTGGTAATCATGTCAACAATTACACCCTCTGCGTAAAGGAACTTGCCCGTTACAGGGTCGCGTACAGCATCATAAATAGCCTTAAGTTGGTCAACATTTTTAAGTAAATTGACAATCCAACTTGTCATGCTTGGCATTAGCGTGCTGTCATCATCTTGCTTAAATGGGTCACTACCGCCATCATCTACAAGAGGTCCACCTTCAAATGGTCTTGCCATAGTTAACCCCTAAGTCCTAACGCCTTTTCAAGGGCTGAGCCAAATACATTTGCTGTTTGGAAATCCTTATAGAGTGGGTCCTGCATTGCACGCTTTTCAGCCTCTGCAGCAGCCTCTGCCTCGCCATAACCTGGAGTTGTAACTGTCATCTTCTTACCCTTGACAGTCTTAACTTCTGTTTTAGTTGGCTTTTCTAATTGTCTTTCACGAACAAACTTAGCAAAATCACTTGCTTCTGCATCATCAACAATACGACCAGCGCGTTGCTCTAAGTACTGTTTGTAGAGTTCCTTAGCGTTTTGAGTCTTAATAAGTTGGGTGCTGTATGAAGGACCTTTATCTTCCCCACCACCCCATAAACCGCGCTGAATATCAAGCAGTTGGTATGGAGTTAGTTTTTGTCCTTGACGATTAGCCTCTAGTGAAAGTTTACCCCATGTTTCCCATTGACTTTTAAGTTCTTGAAAACCAGCAGATGCGCTAACTACGCCTGCTGCTACTAACTTAGACTTCCACTCAGCCAAAGCCTTTGGATTAGCCATAGGAAATTGCTTGTTCCATTGGGTTAGTGAAATGGTATCTGACTTAACCTCAATAGGGCGACCACCTGCAAATGATGGGGGTGCGCTAGATACAATCTGTGGCTTACCAGTATAAACACCAGCACCGCCAACTAATGTATCTTGTGAACCCATGATTGCACCAATGTTGAAATTAGGATTTTTCATTAGTTGCTGACCAGCAGCAGTATTTAAAAGGGCATTTACATCGCCACCTGCAGCCTCATATTGAGCCATGCCCATCATTAAATCTGTATTAGCCTGGTCTGCGATAGCCTGTTGTTGTGCAGCAGCATCGGTTCCATCATCGCCAGTAAATGCACCTACAGCAAATCCAGCAAGACCTAATAAGCCAGTACGCTTTGCTGTTTTCTTAATATCTACCTTGCCAGCAGGAGTCTTAGGAATAGCAGTTCCAGCAAGACGACCAACAGCCTTAACACCTTTTACGCCAGCACCAACGACAGCACCAGCCTTTGCAACCACTTTACCAGGGGTAATTACTTCGCCACTTAATTTAGTCATAGCAGCAGTAGGAAGCATGCCCTTCTTAGGAAACTCTTTAAAAGCATCAGGATTCTTTACGAAGTAATCAACTGCCTTCTTAAGGTTTTCCTCTGGGATGTCGGGATACTTTGCCCGCACTTGCCGTGCTATCTCTACTCTAGTTGCCATAGTCCTATCCAAGTGTCACTGGGTCGTTTTGTAAGAATCTGTTATAGAAGTCGCCAAACTCTGGAGAACCATTACGAAGTTGTGCGATTGTTGAATTCCATAGCGCATCTAAGTCAGCATTATCTTCTGCTGTTAGCGTTGAAGCCATACCGTATGCCTTGCGGTTAGCAAGTTCACGGGCTATCTGAGTGCGCATATTTAGATATACAGCGATGGATTGAACTACTGGTCTGCGACCATTTTCTGCCATCCACTTAGGGTCTGACAACATGGTACGCATAGACTCCATGCGGTAAATCCACTTGCCTCTATCTACGCTGTAATAGTCTGCAGCCCAATCTTGATTACGGCGGGTTAAGTCTGCAACCATCATTTGCTTGAGGGTTTGAAGTTCCTCAGCACCGCTTTCGTTGTATGACTCATAACCTTGAGCCTGTAGTTGGTAATCAAGTAGGTCCATGTTCTTACGGAACTCAATCCAGCCAACCTTTACATTGGCATCTTTCTTGAGTTCTGCAGGGTTACGGCGTGCGCGATAGTTCTCTGTTGAGCCAGGAACTGGAGCATTACCATACTGCCATGCATATACAGCCTCTGAGAAGTCATACTTTCCATCTGGGTCATTGACTAAGAAGCCAATCATTTCAGGTGTTGTCTGACCAATCTTACCAATCAAGCCCTTGTACTTTTGGATATTCTGGAAAGCAGCCTGTGATGCTTGCGCACCCGTTGGATTATATGAAGCGCTAACCAAAGCAGGACCCATTTCTGGGTACATTTGCAAGAACAATACTTCTGCATCTGCGCCATATACCTGCTGTAATCTGCGGAATTGCTGTGTATAGAAACTCAATGGTGAGTCATACTGTGCAGCAAAAGGCATTACAAGGTTTGACAAGATACGAACTTTGTAGAAGTTGCTAGTTAAATCTGCAACCTCTTTAAGTTCAGGCATTGTGTCGCGCTCGCCAAGGTTGTAACGAATCAACTCATAGCGATAAACCGTGTTAAATGTACGGCTCCATAGTTCATCCTGTCCAACAAGAGAAGCCAACTTCTGTGCTGCTGGTGGGAACAACTGGCGTAGTGAACCTTCTTGTGGTCCAAATGGAAGTACTGGCAAAACGCTAGAGGTAACAATATCCTCAAGGTCTGGCTTTAACTTAACAATCTCATTGACTGGCAATGTAACGATTGGACCAAAACCTGCAATAACTTCACCTTGCATGATGACATCCATGCTTCGGATTGGGATAGAAACCTGTGTTCCTGTGGAACGGATAGCCTCTGCCATGCCCTTGCCCCATACTGGAATCTTGCTAATGCCTTCAATAACGCCTTCAGACATTGGCACAACAATCTTGTTCTCATAGGAGAACTCAGTTGTTGGGTTTCCATCTTGGTCAACCACATTTGGCTGATTGCGTAGCGAGGACACAACTTGTCCAGCACGAGCAATAACTGCAGGGTTTTCCTTGGCAAGACCTGTCCAACGGCGGATGGTGTTCTCCCATGCGTTGAAGAACGGCATGATGAAGCGCATCTTTTCGCCTGCATAAGACTTGCGGATAATTGTAAAGAGTGTCTTGTTTACTTCTTTGCGTGTTGCCTCAATAGCATCACGGCGAAGTCCATTTATTTCATCAACAGTTAGTTCTAACTTGTCATCGTTTAAACGCATACGCTTTGTAGCCAATGCGATGTCCATACGCTGTGTCATATCTGAACGGTAGATTTGACGAGCCAATGGGTGACGAGCAAGCGTTGTTTCAGGTAGTGAACCTAGGAAGTAGAACGCTCTGTCAACAACCTTTGCTAAACCTTCTTGCCAGTTACGAGCCTGTGGGCTGGTAGGTACGATGCGACCAATAATGTCTGGCATCTCTGTAGCCTCAGCAAAATGCTCACGCAACCAAGACTCAGTAATTTCTCCATTACGGAAGGCTTCCTGAACTTGTCTATCTGGTAGGTAGCGGTTGTAGGCGCTATACAAGTCACCAACAAAGTCCTCTGCATCAATAGATACATCTAGGCGCTCTGAAGCAACCTTGATTCCTGGCACATCAATGTTAAATCTGCGGGCATACTCAACATTATCTGGGTTGCGTAGCCATGCCACGATTTCTTCGGGGCGTGCATTGTTGAGCATCTGCTCAATGATTGGGTCAATACGACCATCTGGGCTGCGGAAGAAACTGTTAAGTGAGTTTGCATAACCTGCGTAGTAGTCAGGCATTGCAGGTGTAAGGGTTTCCTCAACAAAGTTGCCATGCTCAGCAGCAAATAGTTGTGCAGGATGGTCTACAAATCGGCGGTAAGTTTCTGCGCTGTTTGTGCGGTCAAGTAGGATGCTTCCTAGTTCACCAGCAAAAGCATCATCAACTTCTACCTTGGTGCCATCATACAAAGTAAGAACTCTGCGACCTGTACCTTGAATAGCCTTTGGTGCGCCTAAGCGTTCTTCTTCAACAATTCTGCCGTTTAAACGCTGTAGTAGCGCTTTTAATTCTTTTTGGCGTGTAGCCTGTCCGTCTGCAATTTCACGGACAATAGTTGCTAAGCCTTCGGTTGGGTATTTACCTCTGCCGATGGATTCGGAGATTTCATTAACGCGCTGTCTAAAATTCTCTGGGCGAGTAACTCTGCGAACGCTCTGCGTTCTTGCGAGTTCATCTGGTTTAACGGCTTTTGTGCCTTTACCCAATGCAAATGCTGCGCTTGCTCCGACATCTCCTGTGCCTTTCGTGTCAATGTACTCAAGGTTTCCTATATCAAAGACACCCTGCTGGTTTCTGTCCTTGCCAATCTTAATGGCTTTTCCACGGTTTTCAATTACATTTACGGGGTCGGACTTAATATGAGGAACGCCATCAATATCGTCAATCCAAGTACCAAAATACTGTGCATCGCCAAACTTATCAAAATTAGCCTCAATATGGGCAGCAACAGAATCAACCCAAGCCTGTGGGTTATTCCTTGCATCTTCCAACGAAAACGCATGGGTTGCGCCACGGATAGATACTGCCACGCCTTTTGTAGGTACATCGCCTGATACATTATCAGAGAACTTAAATGTTCCGCCACCTTGAGCCATGGTGCGCTCAATAATCTGTAGGATGCGAGCATCTTCAGACAGCAACTGCTGTTGCTTCTTGATTGCTTCTAGGCGCTTACGAGCCAAAGACTCTGTTGGTTTGCGACCAAAGGCTTCTACCATGTCAGGGTCAACAAGTACTGTTGAGTAACCGTTAGCCTTGTTGTCAGGCAAAGTTAGTTTTCCAACACCATTGGCACGCATCCACTCAAGTAGTTGCTGTTCTTTACCTTCCCAAGCAGCACGATTCTTCCACTGGTTTGCACCACCAGTGACACCAAGAATCTTCTGTAGTTCAGGGTAATCTTCAAGTCCAAGACGGGCTTGGTTACCACGGAAAGTAACAAGATTTACTGAGCGACCATAAACCTTTTGGCTAAGGGTGATTCCCTCATTGCCAGGTTTGCGAATTCTAAATTCACCATTAAGTAACATCTTCTGTGTTACGGTGTTTGGGTCAATGGTTGTCCAACGACCAGTTGATGGGTTAAGAACCTCAACACTGTTACCGTTGTTAACGCTGTTGATAAATCCATCACGCATATCTGCAGCAATAGTTTCCATTGCTTTGCTTGGTTTGCGTGCTGGCTGCTTGATTAGTTCGCCAGTTTCTCTTGAGCGTAGATTCTTTGGCATCGGATAAGCCCGACCAGAGATACGCTTGTAAATTTCTGAGGCGTTAATACGAGGCATACCTGCTGTGGCATAACGCTCTGCAATATCTTGACTTGATGACATCGCCAATGGGCGAGTATTGTCTAAGTCGTTAATAACCCTTGATGTTCCATGGAATAACCACTCACCAGTTGCATACTGGAAAACATCGGCAACTTCCATGTACTGTTCATCAGTTAGTTTGCCTGAACGATAAGCACGCTCAAAGGCTGCTAGGTGTGCATAAACATCATCTAGCAAGCGCTCGCCTGCAAAAATCTCTGTCTGTAAAGTAGACCATTGCTTACGCAACTTAACAGAATCTTCACGCAATCCTTGTGCTACAAGTCTGCGGTCTGTTAGGCGTTCAACATCACGCACACGGTTTGTGTACCAAGACTTAAATCCTTCACGGTTCAAGTCACCCAATGCCATAAGTCCATAGCCTTTACCAAGGATAGACATACCTGCTTCTGTAAGGTTACGAACTGTGTAACCAAGACGAAGTAGAACAGATGCTTTCCACATATCATTTAGTACACCAGTTGTGTACTTCCATGAATCTGGGTCAAGAACTTCTGTTTGGCGATTGAGGGTGTTGATGAAACCTTTGTTCTTTTCAATAACTCTAAAGTAATTCTGTAGGTCTACCATTGGTAGTGCGTTAGCACCTTGGCGCTCTAGGTAAGGAATCTTCAAGATAACATCATCGTCAGTCATCAAGAATTTGCGGTCCTTAATCATCTGTCGTGCAGTTTCACGGCGAGCCTTATACTGGCTCCAAATTACCTGTGCTGCTTCGTCTGTTAGTCCAGCCTTTTGGTTTAGTGCAGAAATAGCCAAGTCCTCAAAAGACTCTACAACTCTTGCACGAAGTTCTGGTACTCCACCTGCTCGGATGTAATCCTGTAGGTGACGGTCAATAATTGGCTGTGCTGCTTCTTTTCCAACTAGACGGCGTAGTAGTTCACCGAAAGCAGTTAACTCGTTGAACGAGTCGCTATCGTTTAAATTCAAATAACCTGCTGGAGTTTCAGCAAAGGCATCGCCAATCTTGCGCATACCAAAGTTGTATACGGCAATTAGTGGGTGATACTTAGTAGGCTGGAATAATCCAACTGAAGGAAATTCTGTAGGTTTGTCAATGCCACGGATACCAGCAGCACGGCGCTCAGCGCGATTCATTGCTAACTTTTCAAATACTGGCTTGCCAAATGTACGCTTGGTCAAATCAGCCTGACGGTCATTGAAAGTGTTGAGCATACGGAAGTATGGGTCTTTTTCAACAGTCTTAACCAAGTCACTGGCTGCATCTAACTTGTTGACATCATCAGTAATACCGTTTGTTGGAAGATTGTTAAGAATCTTCTCATCGGTTTGGCTTACGCCCTTGAGTTTGTCAAAGACAAAACTTAAATCTCTACGCTTCTGTACAAGACGAGCCATGGCTTCTGTGTCGCGTAGGGCTGTAGCCATGAGTGTATCTGCTACATCATCTACGGTACCTGCTTCACCCAAGAGATACGACAGTGTATCTGCATCGTTTGATGCTTCAATCATTGGGTGGTTGCGAATTGCCACTCTGTCTGACTTAGCCATCCAAGAAAGGGTGTTGTAGATTTCTCCACTTTCTTCACGACCCTCGTTAATCATCTTAGATAGGGTCTGTGGTGACATGATTGTTACATTGCGAATACCACGAGGTAGTACGAAATCACGAGCAAGACTTGCAGCGTTTGCATCTTTTGCACCGAGTGGGCGCATAACTGTTGCCTTACGAGCAAGACCTGCTGCTTTGCCAATCTTTCCTAGCGGGTCTGTTACTGTTGTAAAAAATGTATCGTAAGCACCGCTTATTGTGCGGGCTGACCAGTCGGTTTGAAAAACCTTACGGTCATTAGGGTCAAAGATATTAAAGTCAGAACCAAACTCATTTTCGCCAATAGAGCCAGGTATGCGTGACTGTAGGTAAGTCAGTGCCTGACCTGGAGAAATTTGGTCGCGGTTTTCCCATGAGCGCTTTACATCACCTGTTGCAAGTGTAGTAAGTGCTGCAGACATAGGTTCACGAAGGTAACGCCCACCAACATTGTATGAAACCATCGCTGTTGGTAGTAAAACTTTTTCAAATGCTGCACCAGCAGTTTTGCGAATTGGGTAAGAAGCACCTAATACCGTTGAACGGAAGGTGCTACCAGCGATATTAAACGCATCTGACACCCAGTTCTTGTCGTTAGACGACACAGTTGCGATGTCAAATAACAAAGTTGGTAAGCCAATCTCGTTGGCAAACCCATTACCTTGCAGTTTTTTCGCTGCACTACCCAGTATTTCGCTAAAACTCATAGTACGCTTTTCAAGTACCTTACATAGTTGCGGAAATTGTTAGATGTTTCTGGTAGTTCTGCCAGTATTGACAAGT
>Ga0315906_10011836_pt1 | contig 10150 bp, 7 predicted proteins | sample LakEriMetagenome_4_FD_203526 | JGI IMG/M metagenome (GOLD analysis project Ga0315906, IMG submission 203526) | Freshwater fungal communities from buoy surface, Lake Erie, Ohio, United States - Buoy 2 MA122 | ecosystem: Environmental > Aquatic > Freshwater > Lake > Lake biofilm | place: USA: Lake...
TGAAGAAACTGGAGGCGGGGGAGAAGTTTGAAGAGGCGTATCCGTACCCGCTGCACGCCTGGCGGCTGGGGGGGCGGGTGCTGATGCTGGGGATGGGAGCCGAGACCGTGGTCGACTACGCCCTGAAATTCAAGCGCCTGTATGGCGAAGGGACGTGGGTGTGCGGGTACGCCGACGACATGATCTCTTACATTCCATCGCGCCGGGTCTGGGAAGAGGGGGGCTACGAGGGGGGCTCGAACCTGTTCGAGTACGGCCGCCCCGCCCTGCGCTGGCGGGGCGACATGGAAGAGATCATCTCGAACGAAATGTCCCGGCTGGTCGAACGGGTGTCGAAGTAGGCTGGGAGCATCGGCCGCGGGGGAGCATCGGCCGCGGGGGAGCATCGGCCGCGGGGGAGCATCGGCCCAGAGGGAGTCCCACGCGATTCGACCGAATGCGCGATGCGATGGGTGCTGCCCATCGGGAAAGTCGCCCTGGCGGTCTGCGCGGGTTTCGAAGACGGTTGGCGAGCGAGCCTGACATGCGGGGGGCACGAGGCCAGCGTCATTGACCACGTGCGTGCAGGGCTCGTCCTGCTTGGCCTCGAGCTCACAGGCGTCGTGCTCACAGGCGTTGTGCTCACAGGCCTCGTGCTCACAGGCCCGTCCTCGTTGGCCTGTGCTGCTTCGGTCCGAGGGCCGAGACGTCAGGTCAACGTCTGGCGGGGGGGCCGGCGAGGGCTTTGTCGAAGACCTCGTTGACGCGGGCGGCGACTCCTTCCCAGGAGTTCTGCTCGGCCCAGTGCCGAATTGCCTGGCGGTCCCAGGTGCGTCCAAGGGCCTCGCTGAGGCCGCGGGTCACCTCGGGGACCGAGCGATCCTTCAGCATGAGGCCCAGGTCCGGGCAGGTCATGATCTGGGGCACGCTCCCCACCGGGGTTGCGACCATGGGGGTCCCGCAGGCCAGTGCTTCCATGGCGGCGTTGGGGGACCCTTCGCGGGACGACAGCAGCAGGAACAGATCGGCGGCACTGTACCACCGATAGAGTTCCTCGGGGTTTTTCCGCCCGGCCATGATCACCGCCTGCTGCATGCCGGTCTGCTGGATGCTCTCTTCGATCTGGCGGCTGTAATCCTCGCCGTGACGGGCGATCCCCCCGACAATTGCCAGGGTCGCCTGGGGGACCCTGCGGCGTACTTCCGGCAGTGCCTGGACGGCGACGTGGTAGCCCTTGCGTTCCTGCAGGGCCCCCACCCCGACGATGAGCGGAACGGCCAGATCGAGCCCCAGTTCGCGTCGCGCCTGGTCGCGGGGGATGGGACGGTATTTCTGGAGGTCGACACCGTTGGAGATCACGGTGAGACGATCGGGAGGGGCGTCGAGGTCGCGCATCGCCGCGGCGAGTTCCTCGCTGAGCGCCACGAACTGCGAACCGTGCCGGTGGGCCCAGCGAATCCGATCGCTCACCCGCCATTCCTTCCCCTGCTGGAGAATATCCCCGCCCCGGGAGGTGAGCACGACCGGGACCCCCAGGTCCCGGGCAAGCCGGACGGCGACCACGCCATCGGGATAGACGAAATGCGAGTCGATGAGCGAGATGCCCCACTCGCGATGGATCCGCCCGATCTGCCCCCGGATGGTCCAGTACATCAGGTCGTCGTGGAAATACCCCCCCAGCTTGGGGACCAGCGGGTAGCGGGGACGCTCGATGGACAAGCCCTCGAGGACCTCTTCCCGGGGGTAGCGGGCCATGGTCCGCCAGCGTTCGGGACCGAAGGGAAGCGGGGGAACATACGGCGTGGGAGCGACCACCCGCATCTCCCAGCGGCCGGTGCGCTGCACGGCGGCGACCCGCTCTTTGACGAACGGTCCCACGGTCGCGTCCACCTGCGAGGGGAACACCGAAGACAGCACCAGCACGTGGGGGCGGTCTTTAGTCGACTCGAAGGGAACCACAGACCCAACCTTGAAAACTGGCGAGCGGAGGTCTGTCAGCCATCGAGCAGACCGGACCAGGACGCGGAACACCCAGGCATGTCGCCGGGCCACCCAGCCCCGGGTGAGCCACGATTCGGGCGGACGAGATCCTACCCGGGCGAACCGCCCACTGACAATTCCCACCGGCTGGTCGCGGGGGAACGCATGGAAATTTTCATAAACCCGATTTCGCCTGGCAAGAGTTTGACCCAGGCAAACACCCTAGGGGAACGCCGCCTGCAGCCGGCCGAGCAGTTCGGCTTCCAGCAATTCATCGCGGCCCAGCAGGATCCACCCCTGGGGGGCCGACTGCCCGACCACCAGGTCGAGATCGCGACGCAGGGGGTTGGTCTGCTGGAAGGTCGCCGACGAGGCCGATTGCCCCAGCGCCCCCGGGGCATCTTCCAGTTCTTTCACCACCTCGACGGCGATGTAGTAGCCCCCTTCGGCGGGGGTCACGTTCACCACGGCCCGCCGGCGGATCGACTGCAGCGTGCTTTCCAACCGGTTTTCGAGCCCCTGCGAGTCCTGTTGCCAGGGCTCGAGCACACTGGCACCGACCTTGTACTCGGTTTCGATCACCCCGGGCTGACTGCCCAGCGTGCGGTTTTCGCGGGCGATCGCGAAGTAATCGTGCACCACGTCCACGGTGGTGTCCCAGACCATGTCGGGGTTGTTCGCCCGCACAAAGACCGGGTTCGAACGGGCCACCGGGCGGGCGGTCGCACACCCGGCCAGGCTGCAGACCAGCAGGCCCAGGCACACCAGCCACCGCTTGTGGAGTCCCTTCACGTCGGCACCCGATTGTTCCAGGGGGACTTCCCGACGCCTGGCGTCGGGAATCGCCCGCCCACGCCCCCCAGAGCCCGCCGCAACCCCCGCATGGGGGCCGCCGGCTCATTTCCCGGGGACATGGCGGCGGGAGTCTGTCAGGTTTGGCCATTTCCCTCAAGGGGAACCACCGCCCGCCAGCCGCTCGCTCTTTGCTCGCCGCTCTCCATCCACGGGCCCTGCGCCGCCCCCCGGTTGTGAGGGACCTGCGCCTGCCACTCGCGTCGCAACCGGGCCGTGACCCGGTTACGCCGCGCGGGACAGTGGACGAACCTCCGGGCTGACCGCTGCGACGCCCCGGGAGAGTTCGCCCAGGCGCTGCAGAAACTCGTGGGTGCTCCCCGTCCAATCGGGCCAGGCGAATTCCCGGGCCGATCGCACCTGCTGCCGCGCCCGGGCCAATTCGGGCTCCCGCAGCACCGCCGCCAGGGCCGCCGCATCGTGCACGGGGAAGTACGTCGCGAACCGCCCCCCCACCTCGCGATGGGTGGGGATGTCGGTGGCGATCATCGGTGTCCCCCGGCTGAGCGATTCGACAATCGGCAGGTTGAACCCCTCGGCGAACGACGTGCTGAGCGTGGCGGTCGCGTGGCGGTAGCAGTAGTCGAGTTCGTCATCGGTGACCGATTCGAACCAGAACAGCCGGCGGTTCAGCTCGGGATGCTGCTTGATCCGGCGGGCGACCTCTTCGCACCGCCAGCCAAACTTGCCAACGATGACCAGCGCGGGACCGTCGGGGTCAGGCCACAGCCGCTCGAGCGCATCGAGAGCCAGCGCATGATTCTTGCGGGGCGACATCATGCCCACGGTGAGGTAAACGGGCCGCGTGGGGGGGTGCTGGAAGGCGGCTTGAAGTTCGGCCCGGGGGGCGACCTGTCCGCTCATCTTGTCGAGGCCGACGCCCAGGCGAAACGAGGTGCCGCGAACTCCCTCCGACCCGGGGGGCAGGTGCGACTGCACCTCGCGCCAGGTCGCCTGCGAGATGCAGATGTAAGAGCCGCAGACCGCGGTGACATTCCGCCACCAGCGGGTGAAATCGCGGACGACTCCCCCGTCGACCGCCTCGGGATGGCTGAGGGGAATGAGATCGCAGACGCACTGGCAGATCTCGGCACCAGCCCGCCGGGCGCGGTGCAGATCGGGCCAGTAATGCGACCGGACGTTGACATCGAGCAGCACCATCAGGTCGCCCGGCTGGAACTCGACCCGCGGGGGAAAACAGCCGCGGACGGGGGCCAGCACCGTCTCGGCTGTCGCGTCAAACACATTCCGGGTGCTGCGGGCCACTTCCATGAGGCCGACGCGGTCGACCTGGCGGCGGAGTTTCTGCTTCCAGGAAACGCGTGCCGGGGCGTGGGGATCGCGGGGGCGAAACCGGTCGGTCACCATCTGCGGGGTGAGGGGCTCAAACCCGGTCGCGGTGCGGAACACCAGGGGTTGGCAGCGGACCTGGAACTGCTCGGCCAACTGCGGCGCGGCATGCAGCAGGCCCGAGACCATCCGCTCGATGCCAGTGTGCACATGCGTCTGAAACGTGCGGGTGCAGTCGAGGTAAATTGTGCGCAACGGAGGAGTCCTCAACAAATCCCGAGTCCCGCAGCTTCGCCTGTCAGCGGGCAATCCGGGAGACGACGGTCACAGCCTGACAACCACAGCCTTCCAACCACAGCCTTCCCACCAGGTCCCCGGAGCGGAAACCGGGCTTGCAGGGGGCGGGACTCTACCACCCCCCCGAAATCCGGGAAAGACCGGGTCGGCGGGCGATTGGCACAATGTGGCGCTGGGTGTCTGGCCCGGCCACCGCAAAGCTGTCTTTACCCTGTTTGGCCGTTTCGGCTACGGTTCCGCCCCGCCTGGCGGCCGACTTGGGCCGTGGCGGTGGCGAGGGATCGCTTGACGCATACGACCAAGGGAGCATGCATGCCAACGCATCGACTGGGGTGGAAACTGGGGCTGGTCTGGCTGGCGCTGGGCTGTCTGGAACTGTGCGGCTGCGGGCGTCAATCGACCCCCACCACCACGTCGGGAGGCGTGGGGGTGGTCGATCTCGATGCGGTCGCGAAAGCGATTGGACGCGACACGCAGATGCAGCAGAGCGCGGGCCGCAAGGTCGCCGAACTGACCCGGGAAATCACGGAGCTGCAGGCGGCGATGAACCGCCGACTGGCCCAGGAAAACGAGCAGCTGGAAGGGGAGACGGAAGGGGGCAAGCCTGCGGCGAACGCCCAGAAGGAACTGCTGCAGACGCGGGCCAAGATGGTGCAGAAACTGCGGGAAAAGAAGGCTGAGGCCGACCGCCTGCTGGCCCAGCACCGGGCCCGGCTGATCGCTGAATTCCGCGAAGAGACGCGGCCCGTGCTGCGGGAGATCGCCGACCAGCGGGGTTTGAGCATTGTCATCCCGAAGAACGAGGTGCTGCTGCTGACGGTCAACCCGGCGGTTGATCTGACCGAAGCCGTGGTGGCGAAACTGAAGCGCGCAGGAGGCCCGGCATCCGCCCCCCTGTCCGACAGCCCGACAGTTCCCCCCGATGGCGAACTGGAGAGCGGCAACGCCACCGAAGCGGCGGCGAACTGAAGCCCAGATCGACCCGCCCCGCCCGGCAGCCTGCGCGATCAACGCCGGGTGGGCCCGGTCTTCAGGTGCCCAGGCCTTTGCAACCGGCGTCCCCTGCCAACCCAGGGGCGCTGGTCACGACAGCCTCCCGCTTGAAGGCCGATTCGAGGCGTGGTGCGCCCGGCGTCGTGCAACGACGCTTGGCACTCCCTGCCGACGCTCTGTCCGCAAGGCCGGGACCTGGCGTGTGACGTTCGAGACGAGTGGCCTCGCAGGGGTGACGGTTCCCCACGAGGACGAGTGAGCGTTCTGCGGATTCCCTTGAGGAGTGGAAGCGATGACCAGTCGGGCGGCGACGGAGTACCGGTACGAAAAGCTGACGTGGCCCGAGATCAACGATGCGGTTGACCTGGGGAAGGTCTGCATTGTGCCGTGCGGGTCGATTGAGCAGCACGGCCCGCACCTCCCCCTGGATGTCGACATTGTCTGCCCGGTCGGGATCGCCCGGGGGGCGGGAGAGCAGTTACCGCAGAAGATCCTGGTGTTGCCTTCGATCACCTACGGGTACACCGGGCACGTGATGGATTTCCCCGGGACCATCAACTCGAACTACAGCACGTTCATCGAGCATGTGCTGGACGTGGTGAAGTCGCTGGCCTATCACGGCTTCAAGAAGATCCTGCTGCTGAACGGGCATGGGTCGAACATGCCGAACCTCGACCTGGCGGCTCGCCGGGCGAATGTGGAAACCGACGCGGAATGCGTGGTGACCGCCTGGTGGAATCTGCTGACAGTCGACAAGCAGTTTTTGCCCAGTTGGCGGGAAAGTCCCTTTCCCGGGGGCTGTTCGCACGCCTGCGAGCTGGAGACCTCGCTGTACCTCTACCTCGATGAGGGGAGTGTGCGGAAGGAGTTGATTGCCAGCGGCGAGATCTCGTTCAACCGCGAGGGGAATCCGTTCAACTGGGTCGATCTGTTTGCGGCGGGACCGTCGACGGTGGTGTCGTGGACCAGCAGTTACAGCCAGACGGGGGTCTTGGGGGCGGCGGCGCTGGCGAGCAAGGAGAAGGGGGAACGGGCCTGGCGGGAAGCGGTCAAGCAGTTGCTGGCGTTTGTGGAGTACTGGCACGCCCGGCCGAAGGACCAGCGGCAAGACCTGCACAGAAAGCCACCGACCATGCCGCTGCCGTGGGGCCAGGGGGGCCAGGGACAGCCACAGCCGTAGCGAAACGCTGTGCGAGGCGACGCAGCGAATGGAGTCGCACTCACGTCAATCGCACTCACTGGTGCCGCACTCACCGGGGGGGGAAGACAGACAAGTCCGCCTTCCAGGAGGGGCTGGCCCGGTTACTCTCTGGAAAGAGCCTGGGCAAGTTCTGTGGGTTGTGCGCCGCTGGGGATCTTGTGCCGAAAGTCGGTCGGGGCGGGGGTCGGTGGTGGCGGGGGATGACGGTCGTGCTTCGACCTTTCAATCGCTGCGATCGGAACGGGTGCGGGCTGGCGGGGAGAATGAGGGGGCGAGAATGAGGGGGAGGGGATGAGGGGGAGGGGATGAACTGGCCGCGATGTGGGCGCGATGGTTGGGCGAATGGCGCTCCTGCCGGTGGCCTGCGGCCGGGCAGAGCCGAGGATTCCAGAATTTCGCGCGGCAGTGTTGAGCGAAAAGGGAGTGGTCAGGCGGAGGCCACGTCGAGCGGAGGAGCGGGGGGCGAATTTTGCGGCTGAAGCAGTTGTTCCCGCGGGCCAGATTACACGGGCCAATTGAGGTTCACCGCTGAATTCAAGCATTATTCACAGGTCGGGGATATCCCGAGGACCTGGTTCCGGGTATACTTTGAATTCTATCCCAAGGCCTCACCGAGGTGGCCTGAACTCTGCCCAAACCCGGACTGATCCGAGTGGTGTTGGGCTGACCTTTCTCTACTGCACCATGTCGACGATGACCCCCGTGTCTGGCAACCTGGGCAACTACTCCGCGCTGCACACCCAACTGCTCGAGAAGCTGAAAGCCAGGCAGGCGGTGATTGGTGTGGTGGGGCTGGGCTACGTGGGGCTCCCGCTGGCGAACCTGTTTCATCAGAAGGGGTTCCGGGTCGTCGGGTTCGATGTGGACCGGCGGAAGGTCGACAGCCTGACGGCGGGGCGGAGCTACATCGGCCACATTTCCGAGGCGCGGGTCAAAGAACTGATGGCGGACGGGCGGTTTGTCCCGACGACCGACTTCGCGCGGATGGCCGACGTCGACACCGTTTCGATCTGCGTGCCGACGCCGCTGAACGCCTACCGCGAGCCCGACCTCAGCTTCATCGAGAAGACCGGGATCGCGCTGGCCCCGTACCTGCGTCGCGGCCAGCTGGTGGTGCTCGAGAGCACCACCTACCCGGGGACCACGTTTGAGGTGCTGCGGCCACTGCTGGAGGCCGGTTCGGGCCTGAAGGCGGGGACCGACTTCTTCCTGGGTTACAGCCCCGAGCGGGAAGATCCGGGCAACCCCAACTTCTCGACGTCGAACATCCCGAAGGTGGTGGGGGGCTACGACGCCGAATCGCAGGCGGTCTCGGTCGCCCTCTACGAGATGGCTGTCCCCAAGGTGGTGGGGGTGTCGTCGATGGAAGTCGCCGAGGCGTGCAAGATTCTCGAGAACACCTACCGGGCGGTGAACATCGCGCTGGTCAACGAGTTGAAGACGGTGTTCGACCGGATGGGGCTGTCGATCTGGGAAGTGATCGAGGCGGCGAAGACCAAGCCGTTCGGATTCCAGGCGTTCTATCCCGGCCCGGGGCTGGGGGGGCACTGTATTCCGATCGACCCGTTTTACCTGACGTGGCTGGCCCGGCGGTATGGGTTGAACACGCGGTTCATCGAGCTGGCGGGAGAGGTCAACACCCGCATGCCCCGCTACGTGGTCGAGCAGGTGATCTCGGGGCTGAACCGCGACCGCAAGTCGGTGCGGGGGAGCAAGGTGGGCATCATCGGCATCGCCTACAAGAAAGATGTGGACGATCCGCGGGAGTCGCCCGCGTTCGAGATCATCGAAGAGCTGCTGCACCTGGGGGCCGATCTTTCCTACCACGATCCGCACGTCCCCACGCTGCCCGCCATGCGGAAGTACGAGGGGCTGCACCTGTCGAGCGAGCCCCTGAGCGCGAAGTGGCTCGAGTCGCTCGACTGCACCCTGATTGTGACCGACCACTCGCTGGTCGATTGGAACCTCGTGGCCAGCCACTCCAAGCTGGTGGTTGACCCGCGGAACGCCTGCGGCAAGTGCACTGGGCCCCGCACTCACATCATTTCCTGAGGTTGGTTGGGGCGCCCGGGGGGGCCGCCTCTTGCCATCGAACCGACACCACCACCAGCCATCGCTCTCACCCCGCTCTTCGCCAGCCGACCCTCGTTTTGCGTGCTACATGACTCGACCCGCCCCCGCTGCTGAACGTCCGATGCAACTGACCCGCTACCTCGTCACTGGCGGGGCGGGCTTCATTGGCTCGCACATCGTCGAGCGCCTCGTGCAGCAGGGCGAGTACGTGCGGGTGCTCGACAATCTCTCCACCGGGTTCGAGCGGAATCTCGCCAAGCATGGCAACCAGGTCGACTTCCTCAAGGGGGACCTGTGCGACCCGGCGATTGTCCGGCAGGCGGTCGATGGCATCGACGTGGTCTTCCACCAGGCGGCCCTCGCCTCGGTTCCCGCCTCGCTCACCAACCCCGCCAAGACGCACGAAGTCTGCACCACGGGCACAGTGCACCTGCTCGATGCCTGTCGCGACCTGGGAGTTCGGCGGGTGGTCTTCGCCGGTTCGAGCAGTTGCTATGGCGACCTGCCCGAGAGTCCCAAGCGCGAGACCAGTCGGCTGATGCCCCTCTCGCCCTACGCCGCCGCCAAGCTGGCCGCCGAGATGTACATGGAGGCGTATGCCCGCAGCTATCGGCTGGAGACAGTCCGGCTGCGGTACTTCAACGTGTTCGGTCCCCGGCAGGATCCCAAGGGGCCCTATGCCGCGGTCATCCCGCTGTTTGTCGCCGCCCTGCTCGAAGGCCGCCGGCCTGTCATCTTTGGTGACGGGAACCAGTCGCGCGATTTCGTGTTTGTCGACAACGTGGTGAACGCCAACCTGCTCGCCGCGACCGTCGAGGGGGTCTCGGGCAACGTCTACAACGTCGGCTCGGGCGAGTCGCTGACCGTCAACGACCTGCTCTCGGCGATCTGCCGGATTCTCGACGTCGAGTTCGACCCCGAATACCGTCCCGCCCGACTGGGCGACATCCTGCACTCGGGGGCCGACATCTCGGCCGCCCGGCAAGACCTGGGCTACCAGTGCGCCCACGATTGGAAGTCGGGACTCGAGCAGACTGTCCGCTGGTACGCCGAGGAACACCGCCGGCAACGCACCGCCGCCCCAGTTGCCACCCCCGCCGCCACCCGCTGACCGACGGCCTTTCGGCACTCCAACGGTCGGAACGAGCCGCGGCGTGTGACACGAGTCGCCCCGCTGGGCCCTGGCCCCCCTGCCCAGCCCCCCCTCGTCTGCCCAATCTCCCCATCCGCGACGATCGGGTCTGGGCCCTGGTCTGCGCGACGCCAATTCGACTTCTGGCGACAGGCGGCTTTTCCACAGAGGTGCGGCGCGTGACAAGGCGCGGTGCTGGCGGGGTGCCCGCGGGCTCTTCGCTCAGGCCAGCAGTCCTGCCACCACGGCGGCGGGTTCGACACCGGTGAGTCGCTGGTCGAGACCGAGATGCCGGTGCGTCAGCCGCGCGTGGTCGATTCCCAGCAGGTGCAGGAGTGTCGCGTGCAGATCGC
>Ga0315906_10011838_pt1 | contig 10147 bp, 9 predicted proteins | sample LakEriMetagenome_4_FD_203526 | JGI IMG/M metagenome (GOLD analysis project Ga0315906, IMG submission 203526) | Freshwater fungal communities from buoy surface, Lake Erie, Ohio, United States - Buoy 2 MA122 | ecosystem: Environmental > Aquatic > Freshwater > Lake > Lake biofilm | place: USA: Lake...
ACGCAGTCGAGTCGAGGTCCTTGCGGAACTCGCGCGCGCCCGCGAGCTCCTGCGCGAGGGCGATCTGGAAGTGGTGCCCGGGCACGGCCTCGTGCAGCGACAGGGGGATGAACTCGTACGTCGGGCGCTGCTCGAGGCGGTAGGTGTTGGCGTAGAAGTAGCCGGGCTCGCCGCGCTGGGGCGAGCCCGGCTGGTAGTACGCCGTCGTCTGGGCGGGCGCCATGAAGCGGGGGATCTCGCGCACGCCGTAGGTCAGGCGCGGGAGCGTGCCGAAGAGGGCGGGCAGCTTCGGATCGATCTTCTTGCAGACGTCGCGATAGCGGGAGAGGAGCTCCTCGGCCGACGTGCAGTAGAAGCGTGGGTCGGTGCGCAGGTACTGGATGAACGCCGCGAAGCGGGCGTCCTCCTTCATCTCGCCGCGGGCGGGGTCCGCGGAGAACCAATCCGTCCGCGCGATGACCTCCATCATCTCGGCGCGGATGCGCGCGACCTCGGCAAGCCCGGTCTCGTGGATCTCCTTCGCAGACATCGCCGTCGTGGTGTGCACCTTCAGCTGGTGCGCGTACCACGCGGCGCCGTCCTTCATCTCGCTGGCGCCGATCGATCCGCGGCACCGCGGCAGGTAGTCGGAGGCGAAGAACGACTCGAACTCGGTGAGCACCACGTCGATCGGCTCGAGCGTGCGCTCGAATTCGCGCAACAGGCGCTCGCGGTCCGCTGGCTCGATCGACTTCGGCATCGGGCTGAACGGCTTCCGCAGCGTGTCGCGCAGCGAGGCGCGCGCGGCGCGGATCTGCATCGGCACCTGCTCGACGGTCACCTTCGGCGGCACCACGCCGGCCTCGAGTCCCGCCCGCATCACCTCCATGGTCCCGAGCAGCGAGCCCGGTACGGCGAGCAGCCGGTTGATGTACGCCTCGTAGTCGTCGAGATCGGCGAAGGTGGCGAGGTCCGCCATCTGCGCGATGTCCTGGTGCGGGCCGTTGCGGCCGCTCACCGGCATCATCCATGAGTTGAAGCGGAAGCCATCGGCCGCGAGCTCAAGGTCGCGACGGAAGAGGAAGTAGTCGCGCGCATCGGCGTGCGAGAGCTTGGCGGCATCGACCTTGCGGACGAGCTCGAGGAAGTCGACGAGCCACGCCTGGCGCTTGTGGATCCCCGCGAGCGACGTGTCGGTGAGCTCGCCTGCGCGCGACTCGATGCCGCGGCGCAGCGCGTACTCGGGATAGGCGGCGAGCCGCCACTCGTCGTGGGCCGCGACCAGTTCCGCGAAGGCGCGGGTCGCTGCCGGGTCGGCCGCGACTCCCGGCGTTACTGTCACCGCCTGTTTCGGGGGCTCCTGAAGCGTCGGAGAATTGAGGGACAGGGCGAGTGCAATCAGTACCGAGGCGTCCATGCGCGGAGCGTACCGCCCGATCTCGATCGAATGGCGGTAGGGCGGCTTGGTGCGGTCGCGAAGTGGTGGTAGTCTCGGCGCAACAGAGGAGTCCCCGATGAAGTTCCGCGTCGTAGGAGCCGGCCTTTCAGCAGCCATCGCAGCGGTCATCGCAGCGCCCGTCCTCGCCGACAGCAACGCCACGCTGGTGACGCCGTCGACGGCCTCCATGGTCCTGACCATGCAGCTCTCGATCACGACCGCGCTCGGCACGAGCAGCGACAGCGACACCAAGACGATCGCTGTGGTCGGGGACGGACAGTGCAGGCTCTTCGGCGCCGATCCATCGTGGTCCTCAGTGACCATGAACGCGCTCAACCTCTATCCCGCGAACGCAAGCTTCCATTTCGACCTCTACTGCTTCCCGTTCATCGGTTGCCAGGCGCTTGACGTCCAGCTCTCGGGACTGACGATCAACCTCACCGCACCATCGAGTTCGGCGATCGGCGCCACGGGCGCCGCGAGCTTCGTCAACGCGCCGGTGTTGGTCCAAGGCACCTACACGTCGACGGGCGTCGCCACGGCCTCGGGCGCGATCCTGAACAACACGGTCACCACCATCGGCAGCCGAGTGCAGGCGCAGCCGAAGGGCACCGTGCGCTTCGACCAGCTCACGATGGCGCCGCTCACGACCGTGATCGACCCAGCGTCGCTCCCCGCGGGTGTGACCGCGCTGACGATCACCATCAGCACGAACCTCGCCAACACGACGATGAGCGGACCCTGGGTCGTCATCAATCCCTTCGACCTCACCGGCGACAACCTCGTGAACGCGCAGGATGTTGCCGCGCTCCTCAATCAGTGGGGCGGCCCGGGCAGCGGCGACTTCAGCGGCAACGGCCTCGTCGACAGCGCCGACGTCGCGTTCCTCCTCTCGAACTGGTCGTAAGCGCGCGGTTTTCCCATGCTTGCGCGCGGTCGGATCGGCTACGATCCGCGTCCCATGAGCAGGAGCAACATCCCTCAGGAGACCGAACTTGGCTACGCGCCCCCGATGGTGCGCCACTTCAGCGTCTTCCTTGATAACCGCGTGGGGAAGCTCATGGAGCTCCTCACCAACCTGTCCGACGAGGGCGGCATCTCGGTGCGCGCGATCTCGATCATGGACAGCTCGGACTTCTCGGTGATCCGCATGATCGTCGACAAGCCAGCGCTCGCGAGCTCGATCCTCGAGCAGCACGGCTTCCCAGTCTGCCAGACCGATGTGCTCGTCGCAGAGCTCAGCAAGGACCACGAGCTGCACCACATGTGCAAGTTCCTGCTCGCCGCAGAGCTCAACATCCGCTTCGCCTATCCGACCATGCCTCGGCCGGACGGCCACCCGACCGTCGTGCTCTCGACCGACGACAACACCCTCGCCGGGCAGATCCTTCGCCGCAAGGGCTTCCGTCTGTTCGGCGAAGCCGATCTCGAGTTCTGATCCGCACCCACACGCACCGAGACCGACCGAACCGATCGGTCGTTCCGATCCACCGACTGGCAGACCACCTATGGCACGCATCGTCAAGCTCGAAGCAACCGGCCCGATCAAGGTCGAACCATCCGACAAGCCCATCTTCGTCTGTGCCTGCGGGCTCTCGAAGAAGTTCCCCTTCTGCGACGGCAGCCACAAGCCAACGCGTGACGAGGAGCAGGGCTGCTGCTACCGCTACGACGCGTCGCTCGCGCGCGAGAAGTGCGAAGGCTGAGAAGACGGGATTGCGTGCCTGATCACTGGCTCGCCTGCGCCTCGCCCGTCTGGGCAGGCGTGAGCGGGATGCCAGGTCGCGGCATCGAGTAGTCCCCGGGCTTCCCTTCACCGAGGCGGACCCCTGTGTAGGAGTGGTTGCGCTTGGAGAGGACGCTCGCGCGGACGATCTGGTCCTCCTCGCGCAGCTTGCGTACGACCTCCATGCCATCGAGCACGCGTCCGAACACGGTGTAGAAGCCGTCGAGGCTCTCCGCGTTCGAGAGCAGGATCGTGAACTGCGCGCCAGCCGAGTTCAATGCGGGCTTCACCGGGCTGTCGCCCGCGGGCTGCTTCGCCATCACCAGCCGTCCCGCGAACGGGGCGCGCCGATCAGCGCGCTCGCACTCGTCGGGGATCACCCAGCCGCCGTTGGACTTGCCGCCTGCGCCGCCTGACGCCGTGGCGGGATCGCCGCCCTGGATGCCGAACCCGCGCATGAAGCGGTGGAACGTGGTCCCGTCGTAGGCGCCTGACTCGATGCGTTCGATGAAGTTGCCGACGGTGTTCGGAGCCTGCTCCTCGAAGAGCTCGATGAGCACGGGACCCTTGCTCGTCGTGAGCTCGACCATGGGTAGGTCGCCGCGCTGCTGGTCGCGCTGGATCGCCGAGAGCTCGCGGTTGAAGAGGTAGCGGCTGAACGACACCTTGCGCGTGCCGTTCGCGATCGCGTTGAGCTGATCGGTGCTGCGACCGAGCGCGGGCGCTGTGTTGTAGGAAGCCTGCGCGGGCTCGTAGCGATGGATGCCGCAGAGCGCGTCACCGATCAGGATCTTGGCGTCGATGGTCCGTGCGTCGCCCTGGAACGTGCGTGGCTGCAGGAGCTCGAGCGCCTTCTCGTAGCGTCCATCAGCATTGAGCTCGCGCCCCCAGGCGATGGCGACCGCGTCGGGCGCGGTCGTCATCGAGAGCAGTCGCTCGAACGACTTGTCCATCGCCTGCTCGTCGGTCAGCCAGATCGAGATCTGCGCACGCGCGGGCAGGAGCCGGAGCAAGAGCGCGCGGTCGCTCGTGGGTGCGTCGAGCTCGACGTCGATCTCTGCCGCGAGCTTGACGATGTCCGCGCGCGTGGTCGCGTCGATCACGCCCTTGCTCTTCACGTAGCCGGCGAGGTCGCGGAAGCGCTGCTCGGTGCGCGAAAGCGGCGGCGGAAGCGGCGCTGGCGGCGGCGTGACTGGGACCGCCTGCGGCGTCACCTTCGGGGCGAGAGTGGGCGCCCCGCTTGGCGGAGCCGGCTGCTGGGCGGTTGCGATGGCGGCGACACCGAGCGTGGCGGCGCTGACGGTCGCGGCGCTGAGGGTGCGGGAAAGTGCCTTCCGAAGCAGTTCAGACGTCGATCGGCTGTGCATGGTCAGGATCCTGCGGGAGTTACGCAGGGTACCTGCAACTGGTCTTCTCGGTTTCCCAGACTCGGACGTATTCGAGTCGGGCGCTGCGTTCGCGGACGGGTCCATCGAGCAGGCCGTGGCAGACGCGGGCGATGTTCTCCACCGACGGATTCAGGTCGCGGAACTCAGGGCAGTCGAGGTTGAGGTGCTTGTGGTCGAACCGCTGCATGATCTCGCGCTGCACGAGTTCCTGGAGATCAGCGAAGCCGAAGCCCCGCGGGGCGTGCTCGACGGCGCAGCCGACCTCGATGCGGTAGTTGTGTCCATGGCCGTTCGGGTTGTTGCACTTCCCGAACAGTCTGCGGTTCTCATCGGCGCTGAGCTCGGCGAGATGAAGGCGGTGCGCCGCAGCGAACTCGAAGGTCTCTGTGAGAAGGGTGTTGGGCATCGCAGTTCTCTCGACGGAGCTCGGATGGCGGAGATCACCCGCGTATCGCACGGTGATGGAGCGGAAGGGTGATGGGCGGAAGGCAAGTTTCGCGACGCGCGCAGGAATCGTCATCGCGGCATCGCGCGCGATCGCGTGAAGCAGGGCGGCCAGGTCGGTCGGCTCGCCTCGCGCGAACTCGGCACGCGCCGCCGCGATGCATCGCTCACGGGCGGCATCCCGCAGCGCAGCGTCGAGCACGGTGATGTCGACGAGATAGCCAGACGACCCAGGCGTTCCCTCGACGCCGATTTCAAACTCCAAGATGGCGTTGATTCCAAAGTCGCCGGCGCCGCCGACCATACCGTTGTAGGCCCCGCGGGAAGCCGTCCACGTTTCAGCTGAAAGCGAGACTGGCATGCGCAGCGTGCGCGTAAGTAGCAGGGGGATCGTGGCTTGTTCCATCATCTGGAAGATTCGGAAGCGCTGGGTCGTTCGCGGGTTGACGGGGACTTCTCTTGCAGTATCCTGTGTTCGGAGTGGGGTATTCGCCCCACTTTCATTGCCCCCGGAAGGGCTCGGTCTGAGGCTCTGTCTCGACCGGGCCTTTTTCTTTTTCCGTGTTCTCGGAAAGTCATGGCCTCTTGGGGTTTGGATCCTTCCCTCGGGAAACTGAGATGGTCACTTCGGTGCCTGGCTTGGGTATCCGTTCCGTGAAGACCTCCCAAATGGGCTGCGCCGCGCTGACCTGATCGGGAATGACCTCGATCGGCGCGATGACCTCGTCGCCGAAGGTCACGAGCCCGATCAGCGAGCCCGATCCGTCGGCGAGATAGAACTCGCGCCCGGTCCTGCGATCAGTGCGGAACCGCGAGCCTGCAAATCGAAAGCGAGTCGGCGGCGCGGCGGACTTCGCGCCACCCTCGTCGAGCGGAGCACGCCGCACGAACCACTCGGGCGGATGCTCTGCGCCGCTCGGCAGGCGCACGATGACGCGCACGTCGTTTCCAGTCGGCTGGCTCAGCTCAAGCCTGAGCGAACCGTCGTCGTTCTGCATCTCGCGCCAGCGTCCCGGTTCGCCGGGTACGAATCCGGCGAGCAGCATCGCTGCGTGGATCTCGCTCGCCTTCCCATCGAATGCGAAGAGCGACTCGTGCTCGCGCGTGCCGACGGTGCAGACGTACTCCTCGAGGAAGCCGGTCTCGATCACGGCAGTCGCCTTGAACTCGAGCGCGACCTCTGCGCGGTTGATGCGGATCCGCGGCGAGAGTTCGGTCCAGGAGGACTCCGCTGCGCGCGGCGTGTTGGTTGCAGCGGCGGTGGCGGCGGGCTGGGTGGCGCACGCGGACAGTGCAGCACACAGCGTCGCGACGCCCACGCGCGCAAGCGCGCCGCGCATCAGGCGATTCCCCGCAGCCGCCGCCCGCCGCAGAGCGCGATGGCGATTGCATCGGCCACGTCGGGAGGCTCTGGTGCTGCGGCGAGCCCACACTGGCTCGTCACAGCACGCTGGATCTGCAGCTTGGTCGCACGTCCGTTGCCGGTCACCGCACGCTTCACTTCGGCGGGCGGGAGCTCCGCGATCGGAACGCCGCGCATCTCGGCGGCAAGGAGGACCACGCCGCGCGCATGCGCGAGGGTGATCGCGCTGGTCACGAACTGCGCGTGCGAGAAGACGGCCTCGAGCGCGACATGTGATGGCTTGTGCTCGGCGATCAGCGCCTCGACGTCCTCGAAGAGCTGCCGCAGCCGCCACGAGATCGACTTCGTCTCCGAGAGGCGCAGCACGCCCGCATCGACCACGGTCGAGTCGCCGCGCCGGTCGAAGTCCACCACCGCATAGCCCGCGATGCGGGTGCCCGGATCGATGCCGAGGACCCTTGCCGGGCCCTCGATCGCGATCCACTTGCCGTTGTGCGTGGTTGCCTTCATGAACCGCCTCCTTGCGGTGCGCTCTCGCGCGATTCGCCCGTGCGTCTTCGGCTTGGGAGCCTATCTGCCTCGACCGCCTGCGCGGTCGACCTCCATCGCGCCGTCCTTGAGCCGCACCACGCGCTCGCAGCGCCCGGCGATGCGGTCATCGTGGGTGACCATGATCAGGGTGAGCCCCTTCGCATGGAGTTCCTCGAACACCTCGAGGATCGCCTGGCCAGTCGTCGAGTCGAGGTTGCCCGTCGGTTCATCGGCCATCAGGATCGCCGGTCTTCCGACGAGGGCGCGGGCGATCGCCGCTCGCTGCTGCTGTCCGCCCGAAAGCTCGCGCGGACGGTGGTGCATGCGGTTCTCGAGCCCGACGAGGGCAAGGCTCTCCTCGGCGCGCGCGCGGCGATCGTTGGCGGAAATGCCCTGGTAGAGCAGGGGGATCTCCACATTCTCGGTGATGGTGAGCTCGGAGATCAGGTTGAACGCCTGGAAGACGAAGCCGATCTTCTGACCGCGGACGCGTGAGAGCTCATCGTCGTCAAGGCTCTCGACGGCGCGGCCGTCCAGTTCGTACCGACCTGCGGTCGGGCGGTCGAGGCATCCAAGGATGTTCATCAGCGTCGACTTCCCGGAGCCCGACGCGCCCATGATGGCGATGTATTGGCCGCGGGGAATCTCGAGGTCGAGTCCGCGGAGCGCCTCCACGAGCACCGATCCGTCGGGCTTGAAGTACGTCTTCGTGATGCGAGTCAGCCGCGCGGCGGGCGAAGCCGTCGAGGTCGTGGCTGGGCTGGACGAAGTCGCTGCTTCCATGGAGCGGCGATGGTAGCCGAGCGGAGCGATCGGCTACCTTCCCTGCGTGCAGGAACTGAAGGAATCATTCGATGCGCAGCGAGCGGAGGGACCGCTGGTGATCCTGTCACGCCGGCTCATGAGCGATCAGCTCACGCCTGTGCTCGCCTACCGGCGGCTGGTCCTTCCCGACGAGCGCACGGCGCCGAGCTTCCTGTTCGAGTCGGTCGAGAACGGCACCAATGTCGGGCGATACTCGATCCTTGGCGCGCGTCCGGCGCTTGAGGTGACCGCGCGCGGCCTGCGCACCACGGTCGTCGACAATCGCCGGCAGACGCGTCGCACGGTCGACTGCGCGGATCCGCTGGCATTGCTGCGCGAACTGGCTGCACCGTACCGGCCGGCATCGACCGCCGCGCTCGCGGGACTCCGGCTGCCCGCCGCCTTCACGGGCGGATTCGTTGGTTTCGCCAGCTTCGACAGCGTGCGCTACCTCGAGCCGGAGAAGCTTTCCTTCGACCGCGCACCACGCGACGACCGCGGCATTCCTGACCTTCACTTCGGGCTGTACCAGGACGTCGTCGTCTTCGATCATGTCACCAAGACGCTGCACGCGATCGTGTCGGCGCGCATCGACGAGTTCCCCACGCCCGAGCGCGCGTTCACAGCGCTGGTCGACCGACTCGACGCGCTCGAGGCGCAGCTGGCTGCGAACGGCCCGCAGCTCGCGCATGGCGCGATCGACATCGACCTCTCGCGCAGGCCTGTGACGCCCGCGTCGAACGTCACCCGCGAAGGCTTCGAGCAGATGGTGCTCCGCGCCAAGGAGTACATCGCCGCGGGTGATGCGTTCCAGGTGGTGCTCTCCCAGCGCCTCGAGCGAAGCACGCACGCCGACCCGTTCGACCTCTATCGCGCGCTGCGCGTGGTGAACCCGAGCCCGTACCAGATCTACCTGCAGGGAGAGGGCGCGATCCTCGTCGCCTCGAGCCCGGAGATCCTCTGCCGCGTGCGTGGAGGCGTGGTCACCAACCGTCCGCTGGCGGGCACGCGTCCGCGCGGACGCACCCCGGACGAAGACGTCGCGCTCGAGCGCGAATTGCTGGCGGACGCGAAGGAGCGCGCCGAGCACGTGATGCTCGTCGACCTCGGGCGCAACGACCTTGGCCGCGTCTGCGAGAGCGGATCGATCGCCATCGAGCGCTGCATGGAGATCGAACGCTACAGCCACGTCATGCACATCAGCTCGACCGTGACCGGGAGGCTGCGCGCCGAGTGCGACGCCTTCGATGCGCTGCGGGCGACCCTGCCTGTCGGCACAGTCTCGGGTGCACCGAAGGTCCGCGCCATCGAGATCATCGACGAGCTCGAGCCCACGCGCCGCGGACCGTACTCGGGCGGAATCGGCGCGATCGGCTACACGGGCGACATGGACATCGCGCTCGCGCTGCGCACGATGGTGATTCCCGTGAGGGATGGCGGCGCTGCGCCGTGGACGGTGCACCTGCAGGCAGGTGCAGGCGTGGTGCTCGACAGCGATCCGACCGCGGAGTGGCAGGAGACGTTGAACAAGGCCTCCGCGCTCGGGCGCGCGATCGATCTCGCCGAGAGCGCGTTCGGTCGGCGGTAGCGCTACGAAAGCGGGATCCGCTCCTCGTCCTGCCAGGTGCCGGGCTTTGCGTCTGGTGGTGGAGGCAGCGCATCGGAGTCCTCGACGCGGATGCCGCGGAGCAGGGGACCCTCATCGGGCTCGTCGTCGGCGTTCCTGCTGCGGAAGATCTCCGCTTCGTAGATGCAGTCGCCGACGGTGGTCGTGTGTCCCGCCGCGATGACGCAGGCATATCCGCCGAGGGCAAATGCGAGCAGTCCCAGGACCGACATCGCGACGAGCGCAACGGTCTGTGTGGTCGCTGAGCCCGCCGAGCCGAACGACCCAGCGAGATTCGCGAGGAATCCGAGCCCGCCGACGACCTGGGCGATGCGTGCCGCGAGGACCGCCCGCCCGATCGGTGGCAGCACGCTGCGGTCGACGAGCGTGCCTGCGAGCGCGTCTCCCGTGACCAGCAACTGCACGATGAACTGGAGGGCGATCAGCCACCAGACCGTGAGCAGAACCGGATACGCGATGCCCGCCGCCTTCGGCACGAAAGCGAAGGTGGCTGCAAGGGCGTAGACGCCGACGAGCGCGACGCAGAAGGTCTCGATCCGCTGCCACTGCTCGAGGGCGCGCAGCCGTCCATCGACCGGCGCGCGCATCGGCGGCGGCATCTCACGCAGGCGCTTGAGTGCGTGCAGGCGGAAGAGCGGCGCGAAGCCGAGCGCGACTGCGATGGTGACGCCGAAGGGCAGGAGATACGGGAGCGGCGTCGCCAGCGGAATGACCGCAAGCGCGGTGATGCCGAAACTGCGCCAGGCGCCCGAGGTATCCATTCGGACGTCCTGCTTGTGGACGCTGGCGGCGATCTGGCGGTGGATCCTCGGGATGGTGCTGCCGCACTCCGGGCAGCGCCCGCCCA
>Ga0315906_10011840_pt1 | contig 10147 bp, 12 predicted proteins | sample LakEriMetagenome_4_FD_203526 | JGI IMG/M metagenome (GOLD analysis project Ga0315906, IMG submission 203526) | Freshwater fungal communities from buoy surface, Lake Erie, Ohio, United States - Buoy 2 MA122 | ecosystem: Environmental > Aquatic > Freshwater > Lake > Lake biofilm | place: USA...
TCAATACTTCTTTTAAGTTGTAAATTTTCTTCCAAATCAGATTTTGAAGGTGAACCAGATCCTGATGCTGATGCCGATGCCTCTGATAATAATTTATTTGACTCTATTAATTTTGATTTTAGATTTTGTATTTTTGATTCAATTTCTGGTATATCCATTCTAATTCTAATCTATACTATCAATAGATATATTTATTGATATATTTATTGATATATTTTATTTAAAAAAAGAACACACTACGATATACTACTATATACTACAATATATTAAATTACATACATTGAATTGCTAATTCACATGCCATTTGTTCCGCTTTTTTTTTAATTTTGTGTGTTCCCGATGCAAAATGCACTAAAATGTGCCCCCGTTCCTCATAAATTTCACGTATTTTAGCAAATGTTTTAAGTTCGCTATAGTTGATTGCACTCCTAGAATCAGTATGATATATTTCTTTTCCCAAACATAAGAATACACCCATAGTGTATCCTGATTCGATATCATGTTGTATTTCTAAATAATCAGGCGTCGTTTTAAATTCCTTCTGTATCTTCACCTGCAAAATATTCTTATAGTTGTCATCGTTCTTGATAAGGGAAATCCAGTCAATATGGCGTTCAAATACTGCTTCGATGAATCGTTGCGCCATTTGAAACCCTGGTCCTGTGACAAATATGTTTTCGAACCACTTCTCATCATCGTGCACCGATATTTTATTAAAGTCGAGAAATAGTGCACCAATAAACGCCTCAAATAAGCATCCCAATTTTTTAAGATTGGTGCGTGTCTTCTTTTCCTCTGCATGTTTCGAAATAATAAACCATTTATGCAGTCCCATTTCGAGTGCCAGTTTGCCAATCGATTCATTTTTGACAATCGCGATTTTTTTTTCAGTCATGAAGCCTTCGTTCTCTTTAGGAAACCTGCGATACAAATAGTATTTTGTCACACATTCTAAAACTCCATCTCCCAAGAACTCGAGACGTTCATTTGACTTTGTTCGAAGCGCCATACAATTTGCAGGCTGGGGTGTTATTTTTATATTTTCACGTGCATTTTCGAGCTGAGGACGTTTTGTATAAGATGCATGAATAAATGCGCGGCGATACAATTCAAAATTATATAGTTTAGACGGAATGCCATAAGTCGAAAGAATAGATTGAACATCATTCAATGTAATCTCTCTATTGTCTGGGTTATAAGGATTAAATATATATCCATGTCCATCTTCTGCGACAACTATGTCAGTATCATTTAGAATATTTTTGCCGAGACTTGCATTGGGGTTAGTAGGTGAACGTGATTCTTGGGTTGTTGCCATGTTGTAATATAGATTTGCGTGTATATCTAGTTATTATATTTTATCTTTAAATGATTTCAATTTACTTTCTTTATAAATATTAAAAAATAAAATATAGTATAGTATTTTCATATATTTTTTATATTTAGTATATATATAATAAAATAAAATGGTTTTAAGTGGTCCTAAAAAGGTTTCTAATATAAGTTCTCTTACTAACAGAGGGTGCATTTTTGGAAGTATGGCTGGGTTGGCGCCTACTGTAGGTTTGAACCCCAACTTGTTGAACGTGTATCGCAGAGATACAAACTATTGTCAGAACAAATGCATCCCATCTGGCTGCAAAGATGGTTATGAATACATGAGACAGCGCGGTCTCATTGCATGCAACAAGAGCGCTGGTGGTATTGGTCGTTCTCACTGGTCTGCTGGTATCGGTATCTTGTATGGTGGCAGCTGCCAGACAGGATATTAAGGATTGTGTTTATAATAACATAAACGATAACATATTGATAGTAATAGTTTAATTTTATAATATAGTAAAACCTATATTACAAAATATTAACAACAAAATAATAATAACAAAATATTAAAAACAAAATAATAATATTACCAGATTATATATTATAACCGAATAATAGTAAAATATAAAAATATGCCCCAAAGAAACGGACAAAGAAGTAGAAACGGCAGATCAGCAATGGCGCGTCGCGTATTATTTAGTGGACCAGGTTCTGCTGATGGGTTATATGCAAATACTCAAAATGGTGGTGGAACAAAGAAAGGTGGTGCTCAACCATCAGGAACTGGATTTATGATTCCTTTTGCGCAACGTTCCCAAATAGCTGTTCCCGCATTAAACAAAGATTTTTTATTCAGCTTTAGACAATATTACAATGCTCCTCGTCATGCTGGACCCAAGTTGTAAATATTTTTCACAACATTTCACAACACTTTCATTATAATTAGCATATAGACTTATAGTTCTATCAAAATTTGCCAATACATAATTATAATGAAATATATTTAAGTAGGTCTATATCAACGATATAAATAGTATACCAAAACTATTTAGAAATGTTATAGATAATTATTATAGTATTAATAAATCACATAATCTAGTGTAACATAATCATGATAATAAAAATTGATAATAGGGAAACAACGCTTATACCATTGATAGAAAAACGTTTTGAAATATTTATGAACCCTAATACAAAGATCGAAGATATTCACGAAGGTGTTGATGATGGAATCGAAGAGGATGGGGTTTCTAATAGCAGTAATAAAAATAAATCGGTTTTTAAAAATAAGAAAACAAAAGAAACTAAGACTAGTCATGTAAAATCATCTTCAGGTAATGGTTGTCTTGTTCCATTGCATATATTTAGTGAAGTAGAAATGGATGTAACGAAGGAGGTTACACTTAGTAAACAAGGAGATGGCAAACACTCTATTAAAAAGGAACAACTCGCTATCGGTGATATTATTTTAGAAGATGACAAGGGAGAGGTTATTATTATTTTTGAAAGAAAAACGTTATATGACTTGGCAGCAAGTATTCGCGATGGTAGATATAATGAGCAGTCATTTCGCCTAGATAAGGAAAATATTCACAACCACAACATATTATATATTATTGAAGGAGACATTGAAAGATATATTGAGAAGAAAGGTCGCGTATCAAAAAAAACACTCATTAGTTGCATGTTTTCACTTTTGTATTATAAAGGATTTTCTGTATTTAGAACAAATTCGATATGTGAAACTGCGGATATTGTTGTATTTTTTGCCGATAAATATTATAAGACTTCTTTGAATGACAAGTCACGCGTCTCTTATTATGCTCTAGATAAAGCGAAGAAGTATGATGAATTAGATGTAGTTTCAAGTTCTTCTTTAAAAGGAAAAGGAAAGTCAAAAAGTGAAGATGATGATAGCGACGAGAATGAGAAATACTGCGCTGCCTTGAAATCACATAAAGAAAAGAATGAATATATTACACCTGATAATATTAATATCATTATGTTAACATGTGTGCCTGGAATAAGCTCTAAAGTAGCAACACAACTTATGCGTGAATATAAGACAATACAAAATCTCTTATATCAACTTGAAAAGACACCTGATATGTTAAATACTTTTATGATTAAAACGGAAAATGCCGATTCAAGTCCAAAAACTACATTTCGAAAAATAAACAAAACATCTGTAGAAAACATAAAAAAATTTCTGATGACAAATGCTGGAAAATAAGTTGGGTTAGTTAGTTATCTTGTATAATATAATTACTTAAACAGATACAGGGGTTTTTAGATAGTTATCACTATAGTATCCTGCATCTATTAGTGTTTGTGTGAAGTCAGCGCCACCCCAGTTTGTATCCATAGGATTTGGACTGAGTCCCGTTGACTGCTGGATATAGTCAATCATCATATCTGGAGTAAACTCTCCTTGATCCATGTTTGATGCATCATAACCAGGATATGAATTTACATTATAAGGTAAATCATCGCGTGATGCATCAAGAAGTTTAGTAATATGCTTTCGTGGTGGCGGTATTGCATTTGGATTTGTTATTGGTGGCAAACCTCCTTGTAAATCTGTTGGACTAGGACGTATTTTATAAACTACCTCACCTTGTGTATCTTCTGTGTGCTGTAAGAATAAAACTGGACACATAAATCCAACAGAACGCTGCCATTCTGTAAATTGAACATATTCCTCTAAATTATTAAAAGTGATTGGGTTTACACCTGGAACCATATGCTTGCTTGAATTATATAAATAAATTTTAGAGCCTTTTTGAATAAGAATATCAGGGCAATTTTTATTACTATTTGTATTTTTAGACATTGTAAGCGCCTCTTTGAAATCAGCCGATGAGTAATTTAATACAAAATATGCGCCCATTAAAAATAATACTGCTATCATAATATATTTATAATACATTTCTATTGCGTTGTGTGTTGTGTTATATATTTATATATAATTATGCTATATTATATATAATTATATGATAAATTACTACCTTCAAATATTTAAAATATTCTAAATATGAAAATATGATTTTTTGCATATACTATAAATAATAATATAGGCAAAATATATAAAGTTAAATTATATAAAGTCAATTTATAATTAAATGTTTAAATTTTTTAATGGAAAATCAGATAAACAGCCAAAAGTTATATTATCAGATGACCATATTAAAAAACTAAAAAATAGTCATGGAGTTGTGTTGTTCTTTATGAATGGTTGCGGGCACTGCGTTGATATGAAAGATGAATGGGATGCAGCAGTAGATGAATGTAGAAATACTGGTATAGGTAATGACAATGATGACTTTATTTTGGGTGCTGTTGAAAGTGGTAACACCGATATGTTTCAAAAACATGGAATTACTCACAATGTAAGTGGATATCCAACTATTTTATATATTACTTCTGAAGGCATTGAAAGAGGCGATACTAATCATGAAAAATTTCAAGACGATCGTAATACAAAAAAATTTGTAGAATGGATCAAAAATAAAAAAAATAGTAAAGCAGGTAAAACGGGTAAAGCGGGTAAGCAATCCGGTGGTGGAAAACGTCGAAGTTATCGTCGCAAGTCCAAATCTAGGCGACACACAAAACGTCATACACGTCGTAATAAACGCACAAGACGCCATCACTGACGTCACATGAGAGGCGGTGGATGTGGATGTGGAACAGGTGGAATAGATGCGTTATTAGGAAAATGATAACAAAACAAAACTACCTACCTATATCTTTTAGTGTTTTTGCGTGTGCGTCTGGTTTTGATTTTGGAGTAGTTACCACCTATTTGTTTTACAACAGGTAGAGGTACGGGTCTAGGTCGCGGTTCCATAGACGATGATGACGTCTTCGGTGCAAGCGCTGTTCCACATGCTACGCATATAATAAATTCTCGCAGTTCCGTAAGTGATATAGATATACCTGCAATAGCAGTTGCTGATGGGTATTTATTAATTGTATACTTAATCAACTCTTGTATTGCTTCGTCATGAGTATCGTCGATTTTTTTGTTGATTGCAGTATTTGCACCACCAAATATACCTGTTACATTTCCAACAAAATCACGTAATATAGATATCGAATGAACCATAGTCCCTCTTACAAATCCTAATGGTGTATAGGCATTTTCATTATAGTTATCTGTAGTAAATAACTTAAGTGACATTCCGTTGTTTGTCTTGACTACGTGAGTTAACTATATATTAACTATATATTTTTATATTTTTATATTTTTCGTATCAAAAAATTGAAACGAAAAGTATCATTGAAATGGTATATATCGAAATTAAATAAACAAAACAAACAAAACTACAAATAAGCATCAATGTCTGCACCTGCGCCTGCACCTACTCTCGAATGCACATATAGCGAAAGCTGTGACAACAACATCAAAAAAGACATGGCTCATAATGAAATACGTAACAAATTACTTACAAAACTTGGTAAAATCAATATATCAAAGTCAACTGGTAACACAGACATGAAAACAAGTTCCAAAGATGGTTCCAAAGAAATTCGCAACAAATCTACTGAATACTACTATAAACATCGCGAAGAAAAATTGGAATACCAGAAGAGTTACAATCGCCAGAAGGGTGATGCAATCAAGGATTACAACAAAAATTACTACATGAAGCGAAGAGAAGAAATTCTTGAAAAGGCCAAAACCAAGGTGACGTGTGAGTGTGGATGCGTAGTTCAGTTGTTTAATATGAACTCACACAAGAAAACAAAGAAACACGTTCGCTATCTTGAAATGCTCGAAGCTATGAGAACTTCTGCTGCTAGAGTCGACGCAACAGAATAAAGAGAAGAATATTTACAAACTTACAAATTTATAAAATTAATTTTTTTTCATAGTTCGATTCTTACGCGCTTGTTTTTTTTTAAATGACTTTGACTTTATATTTTTTTTAGAAGTTGTGTCAACGTTAATATCAACATTAACATTGTCGATGGTGACACTACCATTGTCTTCTTTAAAAAATGTTTTCATATGTTCCAACATTTTTTTACTTATAATCACATCCATTTCTTGTTCATCTTGGTCTTTTTCTGCAATATTATAATTTAAACGATTCATCATAAAAGCAGTAAATTTTTCTCTTTCTGCATTATTATTTTTCATTTCTTTTGCTAAACTTGAGTTTAAAAAACGTTTTATAATAACAGATGATGGCAAATAATGTTTGTATCCTTTTACATGAATATAATATACATTTTCATCTTCCATCTTGGGATGGAATAAGTCATCTACAAAGCATATCTCCACATCTTTTGGTAGTTTTGTGCATCGGAAGAAATCATCGATTGTTTTATCATGTGTTGTTCGATTCACTTCTACGATTTTACCATCTACTTTAAACGCGGATATAATTTGTTCAAATATTTTAGATTTTAGTTTTGTTTCAAAATATGTTTTGATGTGTTCAACCCATGCACGTTCGCCTTGATTATTTGTATAAATCATTACAGCCTTGCATTTGCCATCTTTCTTTTTTTGTAAAAGATATCGAAGCACATTTAAAATATAGGGACGTGGATACTCCGGATATAAATCCATTAACTCATTGAACATACTATATGCTTTATTATCATCATTATAATAGTCGTCTAATAACATACAAAATGAACCAAGTTGTCCAAAACTGCCTAATGTTTCATCTAAATCAAATACAACCACTTTTTTATATTTTGATTTTACACTTGACTTCAAATCGGATTCTGACTCAGGTTTAGATTCATAGTCATATTCAGATTTTATATTTAAAAATTTGTTTAAAAATTTAGGCATAATAAATATATAAATATTATAATAAAATATAATTTTATCTTAATATAACTTAGTATATTAATATTATCATTATTACCATTATTATTATTATTATATAAATTTTTACTTTATCATATGGGTCTTTTAAAACAACATGACTACATAAAAATATTAAACTATTATGACATATCTATTTCACCAAAAGATTCATCTAAAATTATAAAACATAAAGCTGAAAATATACTTGCCGAAAAACTATGCAAATGTATTAAAAAGGTTAAAAAAGATGATAGAGATAGTTCGGGTTCAATTGATAGAGATAATAATATGAATACGCCATCTGAAAGTGAATCCAAAGCAATCGCAATATGTTCAAACTCTATTTTTGAAAAGAAAGGACTAGAACGTGGACTATTTGATTGTAAGAAAAACCCACGATTGATAAATTTACATGGTAAAAAATATGCACTTACAAAAAGAAAACGAAGACTTTTAACATCAAATAAAATAAAATTACTTCGTAAACTTCAAACAAGACGTAGAAAAAATAAGAATTAATTTGTTAATGTTAACAATATACGTAACAAATTAATTATAAGATATTTTACTATTTACTGCATTAGCTTGAAGGTTTACTTTGTTTGGGTTTACGCGCTGATACCGCCTTGGGTGTAACTGATACTTCACTCGTCTGTGATGCTGGTGCTGGTGCTGGTGTCAGCGTGGGTGTTTGTGCGGGGGCATGGGCAGGGGCAGCTTTGGCTTGTGAATGCTCGACATATGACTCCGACATAGATGACTCACGAGATTGAGATTGACGCTCACCACTAGGCCGTGTTGAATAGACGCGACCACCGCCCCGACCACCTCTACCGCCCCTGTTCTCTGATGAGTCCTTGCGAACCAACATCCATTCGCTACGTCCTTCACGAGAATTACCACGAGTTGTTTGTTTTCCTCGAACAGGTCTATCTCCGCCTCTTGCATTTCTCTCTCCAACAGATCCACCTGCAGAACTGGATGCCGTAGCGCGTTGCTCGTGACGCGTTTCGCAAAACAATTTCCCACCTTTCACACCACGAACATCTGCTGCCTGAAACTTATGGTCTCCTGAAGCAGTGTTGGAAACAGAAAACTCTACATATTCACCCTCTACCAAATAGCGGTATTGCTCCTGACTTACCTTGATCGCAGAATGGTGTGCAAAAATCTCACTTGCATCCTTAAACTGCTCATTCCCTCCTACGATTGTGATAAACCCAAAGCCGGTTTTATTATTGAACCACTTCACGCGCCCGGTAAGACGAACAGAAGCCGATGTATCCGAAGAACTCATAACAAAGAAACACTACGATAATATACGATAATATACTTTAATATAGTAAATGGCTTTAAGTATATTTTTTGAAAATATAATATTTTAAAGAATGTAATATTTTAAAGAATGTAATATTTTAAAGAATGTAATATTTTATAAACGATATATATAGTAGCTATATATAGGTGTAAAATGAAAATTATTTTATTTTTAATGAAAGTTATAATAATCTTACTTTTTATCTTTATTTTACTTTCAAAGTTTAGTATTTTTCATAAAATAATACTAATTGCAGGTATTTATCTGGCATCATATCTTAATGGTGAGTTTAATGACTATTTACAAGTTACTATTAAACATGAGTTAAAAAATAAAAAACTAGTTGAGGAAAAAAGGAAAAAAGGCGAGAAAAATATTTATGGTATGCCATCAGGTCATGCTCAATATATTTCATTTTATATGGTGTTGATATACTTATTTTATGCAAACACTAATAAAGACAGCAGACTTTTTAAGGGAAAATATAACTACATTTACCACTTGTTGATATTCATTATTGGTTTATATATAGTCGAATTCTTTATTTGTATAATTAATAACTACCACACTCCACTAGAATACATAGCAGGTTCAATTCTTGGTGGGATTGTGTCATATATCACGTATATTATTTTATTTTTAACTATCGCTAAAAAAAATTAAACTTACTTTCAAACTAATGAAGTATGTAATAGTATACTATACACCTCCTAACTCTTTTTTACAAAGTCGTTTCAAATAAATATAATCCGGTTTCTCATCAAACTCCATTTTATATGCATATGTTAACATTCGTTCAAATATATTCGGTAGTCCACTACACAATTGTGAAATAGGAGTTGTTTTTTTAACATCATAAATAATTTCTGCTTTTGTTCTTTTATCTCCTGGTTTCGCTTTTAATCCACACCATGGTAATCTTCCTTTCAATAGATATATTATAACATATAATATAGATATAATATCATCACGCCTTGTGTATACATTTCCCTCATGAATATGCGTGCTTATATATCGCATAGTTCCTACTATCGATGAATTCGGTTTATTTGGAATATGTGCACCATCTTTCATATAAATGCGCGACAACCCAAAATCAATAATATGTAGTTTTTTTGTGGGTTCATCGTCTTGTGTATGTGTTTGCGAATGCGATATCATAAAATTTTCCGGTTTTATATCACGATGTATAACATTTTTTTCATGTATTTTTTCTATTATTTCAACTATAGTTATCATATACCTTAAAATACTATTAATGTAATATTTATAATATTCATTATCAGTTTCACTGGCACTTGACTCATCGCTAGTATCATTACCACTATTGCTACTATCTATTTCACAATATAAACTATTTTCATTGCCATTTTCATTGCCATTTTTTATACTGATTTTCAGTTCTTTTTTTAATTTCGCGGCTTCTTCTGCTAGTGTGTGCGAAAATAGATCCATGACTATTATATTTTTATTTGCCTCGATTCCAAAATATCGCATCTTAACTATGCCGGGTATTCCTGACAAATGGTTCAAAATTTTTGATTCCCATAGTAGCGTAGGTTGAGTGCATGATATTGCCTCATATTTAATTGCAACTTTTTCTTGTGTGATAATATTCAGACCTTGGTATATACACCCAAATGAGCCTTTTCCTATTTTTTTTTCGAATACATATTTTG